>ERZ773083.746-NODE-746-length-24762-cov-3.352694_pt1 | contig 24762 bp, 22 predicted proteins | sample MGYA00511465_ERZ773083 | MGnify/ENA primary metagenome ERZ773083 (study PRJEB29015, sample SAMEA2738001) | human oral metagenome | biome: human oral; feature: human-associated habitat; material: dental | place: China | collected 2060 ... | reverse complement strand
CGCTGCAGTAGTAAATTGGCAGTGTCGCAGTAAATTTGGTGCGACACTGCGGCAAGATGGCACCGCAGCAGTAAAATCGGCACTATCGTGGCGGTAAGGTGGCGCTGCCGTAGCATATCAGCGAGGGCTCATAAAATTTTACGCGAAATTTTATACGAAATCCTGTATAAAATTCTATGATTTTAGCTTGAGATTAGTCTGCGGTTGGTCTTCAACCAGTCTGTAATCAGCTTGCAATCAGTCCGTAAAGTAGCTTTAAAATCGTGGCGGCAACGACGAACAGAAGCATCTTGCGCACGAATTTCACGTCGCATCGCATCACGAGGCTTGAGCCTGCGAAGCTGCCCGCGATCTGTCCGACCGCCATCACCGCTCCGACGAGCCATAAAATCTGCCCACCGATGATAAAAACGTCCAAAGAGACGATGTTTGAGGTGAAATTTAAAACCTTCGTGTGTGCGACCGCCTTTTTCATATAAAGCCCTAAAATTCCAACCAGCGCAAACGTCCAAAACGAGCCCGTACCCGGGCCGAAAAATCCGTCGTAAAAGCCCAAGACAATCCCGAAAATCGCGTAAAAGCTATTTTTTGACATCTTAGGTCTTGCGGGCGCTTCGCCAAGGTTTGGCGAAAAAATCATATAAAGCAAAAGCGCCAGCAGCAGGATCGGAATGAGGTAGTTTAGGAATTTCGCATCGATTAGAAGCAGGACATAAGCGCCGACGAGTCCGCCTACGAACGTAAAAATCACGCCGCGCAAGATCTCCGCTGCATCGACATAGCCCTTGCGGATGAAATTTAAAGCGGCGGTGAAGCTTCCGAAGCTGCCTTGAAATCTATTTGTGGCGATCGCTACATGCGGCGGAACGCCCACGGCAAGCAGCGCAGGCAGCGAAATCAACCCGCCGCCGCCCGCGATCGAGTCGATAAATCCGCCGAAAAACGCCGCCGCAAAAAGCACCGCAAACTGCCAAAGTTCAAGCTCCATTTTTGTCCTTCTTTCAAATTACACAGGCACGCGCTATGAACGCCTGCTAGAATTCCGCGCAATTACGATCGCAAACCGCTCATGCACCGCAAAGTGCATACGAGCGCCTGCTAAAATTCCGTGCAATTTTATAAAATTTCGCGGAATTATATCGGATTTTGCCGCACGGCTCCTGCTTAAATTTTATGAAATTTACCGCGCGATTGCCATTTTAGCTCCATGCAATTTATCGCGTCGCGCGAGCTGCAAAATTTCATAAAATTTAAGTAGCACAAGGCTATGGAATTTTACCCAAATTCTACAAGACAGCCCTATAAATTTTACGCGGCTATCCGTAAAATTTGCAGAATTTTATGAAGCGATCTTTTGCTAAAATTTCATGAAATTTCGGCGCTCTGTACTTAAGGCGTACGGCAAATCCATAAAGCCAGCTCCGCTTATGCGGCAGCACAGCGCAAAATTCCGCCGCACACCCGCTCCAAAGCTTCATAAAATTTCATCGCCCCGCTCGTATCAGATAAAATTCCGCAGACTTACTCCGCGGTTTTGTTTAAATTTGCGCCCAGTTCGGGTAAAATTTTATCTATCTCGCCGCTCTGTCCGAGGCGATACAGCGCGAAGTCGTATTTGATGGGATCGCTCGGATCGAAGCGCCTTAAGCTTTGCGTAAGCTGCAAAACCGCCTCAAAATCGTAACTCTTGCGATCGATCAGCCCAAGCTTAAGCGAAACTTTATGCGTGTGGGTATCAAGCGGGATGAGGAGGCGCGATTTTTCGATCTTTTTGTACAGCCCCAGATCGATGTCGCTGTCGCGCACCGCCCAGCGCAGGAAAAGATTGTAGCGCTTGTACGGCGAAGTGGGCTTTTGCGCGAAGCCGCGCCCGAAAAAAAACTCATACCCAGGACTGCGGTAGGGATTTAATTTGTAAATTTCGCCGATTAAAAAATTTATCCCATCCTCGATCCGTCCGCTTTTTTGCATGCCGCGAAGCACGCTCTCCTCGATGCTAAGGCTGTTTTTAAGCCGCTTTAAAGTTATAAAAATTTCAGCGACGTCGCGCGGGCTTTGAAATCTATATTTTTTGCCCGCAAGCTCCGCGCCAATGCGCTCATCGCTCCCGTTTAAAAGCGAAAAATCAAGCGAGCGAAGAAATTTTAAAATTTGAGCCGCGCTCCCGTAAGCAAACAGCGCGCAGATGAGCGCTACTACGTCGTTTCGATGTCCCTTTGCGACCTGCAGCGGATCGGGCGCTCCGAAAAGATCCGCGTCGCAATTTTTCAAATCGGCGTAGTAATCTAAAATTTGCTTTAAGCTTTTCATTTTGCGTAGTAACTCATCGTCGTAGCACCGAATTTGCGCGATTTAAGCAGCGCGAAATCGCCGATTTTAGGCGGCAGCTCAAGCTCGCTCATATGCTCGATCGCGATTAGCAGCTCGCACTGCACGGAGCCCAGGCGCGCTATCAGCGCCAGCACTCGCTCGTAAATCTCGCCAAAGCCCTGTCTGATCGCAAACGGCGGATCCAGATAGACAAACACTCTGCGCGCGGGATCGGAGAGAGAATTTTCACCGGAATTTGCAGTATGGCTCTCGCTAGAATTTACGGCAGAGCATTCGCCTAAACCGCAGGATAGATTTTCACGGGAGTTGACGCCAGAATTTTTTCTTAAATCATAGACAAAATTTACATTTGAATGTAAATTTTCTCCGTAGCTAGCGTTAAAATTCTCGCCTAAATTTAAGATTTCTTTCTCTTCGCAGCTCGCACCGCGATTTGCGTCAAAATTAGAACTTACGCCGCATTTTGAGCTTAAATTTACGCTACGATTAGCAGTCTCGGCGTCGCTAGCGTCGTATTTTGAAGCGGAGCTAGCGTCAACCTTTTCGCTAAAGCTCGCAGCGCCCGCAGCTAGCGAATTCATGCAGTATTTTATACTAGTAGCGCCCGCGTAATCGACAATCTGGGCACAACCGCCAAAACCCTCCACGCCTGCGCAATCACCATTTGCGCCGCTCTGCGCGCCATTTTGCGCTCTATCAGACATACTGCCTCCCGTGCCGCATTTAGCCAAATCTTTCACGCCGCTTTGCGCGGCGCCTTCCGCTTCGATGCTCTGCGCGGCGCGGTATCTGTCCTCGCCCTGCTCTACGCCACTAAAGCTTTTGCGGCAGCCCTCTTTTTCGCTGCCCAAATTTTCACAGCATATGCCCTCGTCGGCATGGTTTTTGAAATTTTTGCCGCTTAAATTTAACGAATTCGCGCCCGAGCGTCCGTTCATATTCGCTTGCAGCTCATGCAAAATTTCGGGTAGTCGCTCGAAGCAATCGCCCAAAATCGCATTTGCGCCGAGCCCGAAAAGCTCGAAATTTTTCCGCATTATCTTATGCGCGGCGGTGTCCTTTTCGATCGCATAAACGTTTTTTGCGCCGTTGCTTAGCGCTTCAAGCGCCATCGCACCGCTACCGCCGAAGCACTCGATAAATGCTGCGCCGCGCAACTTCGCTCGCCACGTATCGAAAAACGAGCCCTTTACGATGCTTTTCGTGCTGCGCGTACTCGAAAGTGCGGGCAGAGCGAGCTTTTTGCCCCTATAAATGCCGCTTGAAATTTGCGTAAAGAGCGTGCCGTCAGGTTTGGAAAATTTAGCCATTTTGCCTTCTTAAAATTTCGATGATTCTTGCCTTAAACTCATCAAATAGCGCGCAAATTTCATCTTCCGCACTCGCCGCGCCGTATTCGCTAAGATCCCGCTTTAGCTCGCCTTGAAAATCCTCTAACTTCGATAACAACATCTGCTTGGAAAACGGCAGCGCCAAATCTCCGTTCTCGCCGATTAAAAAGAGCGGTTTTGCCGAGCTTTGCGGCTCGTCGCTTATCATAAAGTCGCAATCCTGCACACTTGCGGCATGGTCTTTCAAAAACAGCTCCAGCGTCCTTTGCAAAATTTCGCAGTCGCAATCGATAAAAGCTTTCATCAAAGCCCCTTTTTAAATTTTATCATCTTAAACTTCTCGCCAAACTCCGCGCGCAGGTGATTGAACTGCAAAAGCGCATTTAGGTAGCCCTTCTCGCCGCTTTTTTGCATAAAAAGCTCTAAAAGCTGGACCGCGCCGAAGTCTATCAAAGCCGCGATCTGTCTTTTAAAATCCGCCATCGCGGCGCCCGCATCCTCAAACGCTGCGCGCAAAATTTCAAAATTTACGTCGTAGGTAAGATCGCTTTTGCCGTAAAAATCGCTCAAGTTTTGCACTTCAAAGAAGCTAAAAACTTCGTGATTTCGGTAAATCCGCAGGCTAAAATCGCCGCTAGCGCCCATCTGTCCGTAATCGAAAGTTATGAAATAAAACCGCTGCGCGCTGGCGCAAATTTCGCGCGCAAAGCGAAAATATCCGACCGGGATTTCGCCGCGCGATATGCCGAATCTGCGCGCGAGGGTTAAAATTTCACGTTCTTTTATGGGGGCAAATTTTGCCGTACCGCTCTTTACAAAAAGCATATTTTCGCCGTCCACCGCCTCGCATTTAAAGGCGTCGAAAAGCTCGTTTGCCACAAAGATCGCATCTTTAAATTTTGCCTCGCGCGCGCTTGCGAAATGCTTTGGCACGATTTCGCCGCCGAAGCTCTCCGCAAAGCTCGCCCGCTGTAGCTCGCGCAGGCGCTCGTGCGGCTCGATGATCGCAAAGCTAAATTTATCAAGCACTGCTGCACCGCCTAATGTAAAAATCGCCTGCGCGATGTCGCAAAGCAGCCGCCCGTCGTGCGAGCCGATCTCTACGATAGCGATTTTGGCGCTATTTTGCGACTTTTTTGCAGGTGCAGCGTCTAAATTTAGCTCGCTCGCCGCAAGATTTTGCCGCGACCTATCTGGGTTCGCCGCCGCGTCTAAGCCTAACTCTTGCGCCGCGCAAAAATCCGCGCTTAGGCGCAAAATTTCGCGCGCGATGCAGATCCCAAAAAAGCTCCCTACGCTCACGGCAGTGTAAAAATCGCCGCTCTTGCCGATTTTAGCGGTATTTGCGTAGTAGCTCTCGTTTAGCCAGCCCTCGAAAAAATCGCTAAATTTCACGCCCGCACTATCTCGTCCAGGCTCTTGCGTAGGCGCGCAAAGCCCTCTTTGATCTCCGGTTTTTTGATATTTAGCGCAGGCAAAAATCTAAGGGTACGCTTGCCGGATTTTAGGATCAAAAGTCCGTTTTGCAGGGCTTTGTTAAAGATCTCGCTCAGATTTTTTTCATCGCGCAGCACGAGGCCTTGCATCAGACCGAGCCCCACGCGCTTTTCGATTAGGCTAGGATAGTCTGCGGCGAGCCCGTCTAGTTTTTTGATAAATCTTTTTATAGTCTTATCAAGCTTGCCGCTCGCTTTTAAAAACTGAAGCTGCGAAAGCACCGCAAGCGCCGTAGAGGTCGCCAAAAAGTTACCGCCGAAAGTGCTGCCGTGCTCGCCCGGAGCGAAAATGTTTTGCTGCGCCACGCACGCGCCGATCGGTACGCCGCCCGCAAGCCCTTTGGCAAAGGTGATGATGTCGGGGCGGATGTCGTAAATTTGCGACGTCGCAAACTCGCCCGTGCGATATACGCCGCACTGCACCTCGTCGGTTATTAAAAGCAGCTTTTTCTCTTTCAAAACCGCCGCCAGCCTTTGCACGCTCGCCTTATCCAGAGGCTTGATACCGCCCTCGCCCTGGACTAGCTCGATCATCACGGCGACGCTGTTTTCATCGATATGCGCGATGATCTCCTCGATATCGTCGAAAAATTTAAACCCGGGCATATAGGGAGCAAAAATTTCCGGATGAAATTTCTCCTGCCCGGTAGCTTGTAGCGTCGCTAGCGTGCGGCCGTGGAATGAATTTCGCAGAGTTAGAATTTCAAATTTTTTATTAGGAAAATTTACGGTGCCGTATTTACGCGCCATTTTGATAGCCGCCTCGTTCGCCTCCGCACCCGAGTTACAAAACACCGCGTATGTGCGGTATCCTAAAAGCTCGCTAATCTTTTGAGCCAGGGCTTCTTGGGGCAGAATTCTATAGATATTCGAGCCGTGGATGATCTGCGCGGCTTGCGTGCTGATCGCTTCCAGCACGATTTCATTTGCGTGCCCCAGGCAGTTTACGCCGATGCCCGCGCCAAAATCCACGTAGTCCTTGCCCGCTTCGTCATAGACTATCGAGCCCTCGCCTCTTACCAGCGCCACGTTTACGCGCGCGAAATTATCCATCAAATAGTTCATTGTTTGTACTCCACTTTAGGCAGATGCCAAGATTTGTAATAAGCCACCATGCGAAACGCAACCCCCAAAACCAGCAAAATAATCACCGAAAAGGCGCCGCTAAGCCCCAACCCATCAAGCACGAAATATATCAAACCTACGCCCATACTTATCGTACCGTAAAGCCCGGTGCGCAAAAACCACGGCACTTCGTTCAGCAGCACGTCGCGCAAGATGCCGCCGCCCACGCCGTTGCAAAACGCGATCAGCACCACGCCGAAAACGTTATGATTGTAGCTTAGCGCAACTATCGCCCCTACGATCGAAAAGCTTACGACGTCGATCGCATCGGTTAGAATAAATAAAAATTTACCCTCCAAATCGCGATTCTCGTAAAGTTTGGCAAAAATAGCTACGGCGCTTACCACAAGCACGATGGTTACGGGCGCGTAGTGCGTGAACGAGTAGATCTCGCGGCTTACCAAGGTGTCGCGCATGATCCCGCCGCCAAGCGCCGTCAAAAACGCCGCGATAAAAATCCCAAGCCAATCGCAGCCCTTCTTTACGCCGAATAAAAACCCGCTAAGCGCCGCCGAAGCGATGCCTACGCACTCCGTAAACTCTAAAATACTCATATCACAAACCGCCAAAATCCTTTTAAAAACGCATTTTACAACAACTAAATATAAATTTGGGTAAAGCACGACGAGCGGGAGAAATTTAGGCGCTGCGGTATAAATTTAAAGCGGCGGGTAAAATTTGAGCGCGGCGAATTGAAATCTACGCAGCAGAATTTTGTTAGGCAGGATTTTATGCGGCAGAATTTTGCGCGGCTAAAATATGGCGTCGTCAGGGCGTAAATATAAAATTTAGACTTGAAATTTATAAACGGCTGCGGAGATAAAATTTCACGGAATTTTATCGCGGCTAAAACATACGGCGTCGCGACCTAACGCAAATTTTAGCTTTAAATTTACGGCACGTCCGCGCTAGAAAGAATTTGGCGCTAGCAAAATCGGCTCTATATTTACGCTAACGGCGCATAAATTTTGATTTGAAATTGCGCCTCGTTTTTGGCGCCGTGTTTTGCCGCTATAAAATTTCATCTTATTTTACGATGACCTAATCCGCGTGGAATTCTACGTAAAATTTTAAAATTTAGCGGTCGAATTCTGCGTGGAATTTTACGCCGAGCTCCGCTAGATTAGCGCAACCTCTCTTTTAAAATCTTCCAAGTCCCAGGCATTGCCAGCAGTCCATTATGCCGCGCGCCTGGTATTTCATAAAATAGATCGCCCGCCTTAAGAGATCCCGCAAGATCGCGGCAGTGCTGCACCGGTATCAGCTCGTCGGCGGCGCCGTGGATGAGCGTGATCTGCGTGCCGCGTGCCGCTTGCAAAAATTCCGCAGTCGGAATCTTATAACGGATCAAAAATTTCGGCACGAAGGGGATTTTTTCGTGCGCGAGTCGCTCGAAGCTAAAATATGGCGCGAGCAAAATCAGCCGCGCCGCATCCCACTTCGCAGCCTGCTGTGCCGCGATGCCGCTTCCGATCGAATAGCCGATCATCGCGAGTTTTCTTGGCGAATGCTGCGCTAAAACGTAGCGACTCATCGCGTCCGCGCTCGCAAAAAGCTGATCCTGCGATGAAATTTTGCCGTCCGATTTGCCGTAGCCCGGGTAATCGAAAATATAAAAATCGTATCCCAAAGCCGCAAAATCCGCGCCGTATGCGCCCCAGCCGCTCACGTCGCCGAAGTTGCCGTGAAAGAACAAAATCGCGCCTTTAGGCTCTGCCACGCTAAATTTCAGTCCGTTTATAAACCCGCCCCCAAACGGGATATTGATCTCTTGAAATTTTATCGCAGCGGCTTTTGCGTTATTGCCCGCATCGCCGTTTACTGCGGCGTTTTCGCCGACGCGCTCGGCGCTAGTTTGAGCGTTTTTGTTTTTGATCTTACCCGCTGCTGCGCCGCTTTCTTTTGTGCCGCTCGCTGCGGAAGCGCCTTCGTCTGCAGCGCCGTTTGTCGTCGCGCCATTTTGCGTAGCGGACGCCTGCATATCTAAATGCGCGCCGCTCTCGGGCGCGTTCACCAGTCCTGCAAATTCGGAATTTTCAAAGCTAAATTTGAAGTTTTTATCCAGCGGCTCGCCCAAAAATATCAGCCGTTCCTGAAAGATATAAAGTCCCGCCGCAATAGCTACATAAAGGCATGCCGCGATAACGCACAGCCTAAGTAAAACCCTCATCGCCGTCCTTTAAATTTAAAACCGAGGCGCAAAAACGCGCCTCGCCGCTAAGCTTTAAACTCGCTCAAAAACCATTGAAACGCTAGGATCAGCCCCGGCGCGCGCACGATCTTTTCGTCGAACATAAACTCCCGCGCCTTGGCTGCAGGCAGGTAGAAAAGCTCGATCTTCTCGCCGTCCACGCCGCCGCCGCGACCTAGCTTCATCGATTCGTCGATACGCGCGAAGTATAAAATTTGACGGTTCGCCGCAAAGCCCAGGGCGCTGTAGTAGCTCGTGATAAATTTAATATCCTTCACGGCATATCCCGTCTCCTCGAGCACCTCTTCGATCGCCGTTTGCTCCTCGCTGATACCCTTGTCCAAAATGCCTGCGCAAAGCTCATAGGTGTAGCCCTTCTCAGGCGAGTTGATTAAGCCCTCCTCTTGATAAAACCACACGCTGGGGCGAAACTGCTTGACGAGCAAAAGCGCGTCGCGCTGCGTATGATAAAGCAAAATCGAGACGCTATCGTGCACCTTGACGCAGTCCCACGCGCGCGCTACGCCGTCCATTTCGAAGCTTAAGCGAAATGGTTTAACGAAATTTGAGCTTTTAAGCTCGGAAATTTTAAAATTTTTTATAGTAGTATCCACGTCGCAAGTCCTAAAAAGCTAAAAAATCCCACGATGTCTGTAACTGTGGTGAGCAGCACGGAGCTGCCGACGGCGGGATCGATATTTAATTTTTTAAGCGTGATCGGAATGACGGCGCCGAAAAGCCCCGCAAGAGTTAAATTTAGCACCATCGACATTGCAATCACCAGCCCCAAAAGCTTAATGCCGAACCAAAAATACGCCACAAACCCCATCAGCGTGGCAAAAATGAGGCCGTTTATAAAAGCGATCGTAATCTCGCGAAAGAGGACCTGCTTTTTGTCTTTAAACGCTATCTCGCCCAAGGCTAGGCGGCGCACGGTCACGGTAAGCGCCTGCGTGCCGGTGTTGCCGCCCATGGAAGCAACTATTGGCATAAGTACGGCGAGCGCGACCAGCTTTTCGATAGTGGCGTCAAAAAGCCCGATGATCGTGGAGCTTACGATCGCCGTGCATAAATTTACCGCTAGCCACACAGCGCGCGCGCGACCCGCCTTAAAGATCGTAGTCTCGTCATCTTCGGCTTCGTCATCGACACCCGCGAGGTTGTAAATTTGCTCGGTAGCGCGCTCTTGGATGAGATCGTGGATATCGTCGGCGGTGATACGCCCGATAAGCACGCCGTTAGCATCGACTACAGGAATGACGTTAAGGTCGAATTCCTCAAAGTCCTTGATCACATCGTCGATCTTATCGGTATCGGTGGCGAAGTGGATCTTATTTTCGGCGCCGAATTTTTGTGAAATTTCTTCCAGCGTGAGCGAAAAATCATATAAAATCAGATCGGACGTCGAAAAGGTAGTAAGCAGATGCCCCTTTTTATCGAGCACGAAGAGCTGAAAGACATTCTCGATCTCATCCTTTTCGCGCATAACGCGCAGCATCTCAACCGCCTGCCCCAGGGTCTGATCTTGCCTCGCGCTAAAGACCTCGGTCTGCATATACGCGCCCGCCTCATCTTCGCTATATTTGGAGATAGTAAGAATGTCGTGGCGATCGTCCTCATCAAGCCCGTAGAAAATCTGCTCGGCCTTGTCCTCGTCGATTTCGCCGATGTTTTGCAAAAGCTCTGCCTGATCGTCGCTTTCGAGCTCCTCGATCGCTTCGACGATTTTTTCGTGAGGCAGAGTTTCGATGACGTCTTCGAGCATATGCTCGGGCATCTCAAGCGCAGCATCGGCAAGATCCTCAGGATCTAGCTTTTTTAAGAATTCTACGTATTTTTCTTCGTCGTGCTTTTTTAGAGTTTTTAAATGCTCCGTAAGATCGGCGGCACTCAGCTCATGCTCAAGCGTATCGCCTAGATGCGCATCAAGAAGCGCCTTAGCTTCCTCGACGTCGTCCAGCTGCTCTTTATTTTCCATTTTCAGCCTTAATTTATCGTGATAAGCGACTCGTAGTTTTCAAATTTAGCAGGGTTTTTCGAGCCGTCTTTAGCCGCAGCCATTCTGGCGTCCATATCTTTGACGAGAGCTTTAAATTTAAGTTCTTCGGCGCTTATGACGTTAGTTTTTTCAATCTTGACTACCTTAAGCGGATCTATCGCCTGCTTATTTTTATAAAGTCCGAAGTGCAGATGCGGTCCCGAACTAAGCCCGGTCGAGCCTACGTAGGCGATTAACTGACCTTGCTTGACACTAACGCCTGCTTTTGTGCCGCTAGCAAAGCCGCTAAGATGCGCATAAAGCGTACTGATACCGCCGCCGTGGTTGATCTCTACGGTGTTGCCGTAGCCGTTTTTACGCCCTACGAAGCTAATCTTGCCCGCCCCTGCGGCATTTACCCTAGTGCCTTTGGGGGCCGCATAATCTACGCCTAAGTGTGCGCGGTAGCGCTTTAAAATCGGATGAAATCTTTTAGGAGTAAAATAGGATGAAATTCTAGTATAAACAAGCGGTGTAATTAGCAGAAAAGATTCGACCTTTTTACCGCTTCGGTCGTAGTATTTATCATCGAAAAAATATAGCGATTTGGGCTTTTTATTTTCCTCGATCATTCCTGCGGTGATATTTACTCCGCCAAAAGGTTTGCCAAGGCGCGTTTTTTGCTCGTATAGGATCACAAGCCGATCGCCCTTTTGCAGCTTTTTAAAATTTACCTCGTTTTTAAAAACAAGCATAAACTCATTCGCTAAAGCTGCATTGCCCGTAGCTTTGATGATATCTTGATAGGGCGAGCTTTCGATCTGAATTCCTAAAGAGTAGCTGTTTTCCTCATAAACTATCGGAGTATAAACGAATCTAAAAGTGCCGAATTTATCGCGATATATATGGATCTGCAGCTCCTCGCTGACGGGGATTAACAGCTGGGAGACGCGACCTGCTGGATCACGCAAAATTTGACACTCCACGCCCGCTCGCACCTCAGCGGCAAGCTCCTGATCCTCTTTATCCAGGTCATAATATACAGACGCGGGAATGCCCGCAGTTTCCATAAATTGCAGAAGACTCACGCCATCGGGCCAGGCAAACTTCTCTACGCTGGGGTTGTTCGCAAAAACTACGCCTATCCACAGAAAAAGCAATATAAAAATTCTAGTCATATAAAACCGCTTTGAAATATTATTTTAAGGCGGGATTGTAACGAAAAAACGCTTATATTTCGTAAATACCGTGGAATTTTATCGCTAATTTCAAAGTTTTATGTATAATTAGCCGAAATTTTATTCAGGAGCAGAATTTTGAAAAAAGCTTTACTTATTTTAGGTCTATTTTTAAGTGCGGCGATAGGGGCGGAATTTAACATGCCGCGATACGAAACCGCCCTACTTAGCGTAAAGGATGGTTCGGGCGAGATCACAGATAGCCCTACGATTGCCGTAGGTAGCAGCGGAGTGGTGATGCATAATTTCGGTAGCGGCGCAAGCTCCATCATCGCGCGCGCAGTCGTGACGCAAAAAAGCGCAGGCAAGGCAAAGGTGCGATTTGAGGTCTTTGATATGTTAGCTCAAGAGGCACTGCCACTGCCTAAAATTTTACCCTCAAGCGGCGATAAAGTGATCTTAAATTTCCTCTATGACCGTGCCATAATCGTCGCGCCTAACGCTGAAATTTACGAGCAGGTTATCAAGGCTTTTCCGAATATAAATTTTATCCACCCAGATCTTGGCGGCGCCTATCTTAGCTACAACCACAAGCCAAACCCGAGCCGTGACGATTTTCGTAAAATTTGCGCGCAAAACAGCGCCGGACTGATTTTTATCGCGATGGATAAACAAGGCGTATTTGCCGACTGCGGTAGTTTCAAGCCTTTGCGCACATTCGCTAGCGGCAGCGTGGCTTATTATCAGCTGCCGTTTTACTCACGCGTAGGCGAGATAAAGACCGTCATTTGGGACTTTACTAACGGCCCGATCAGCGATTACGACAAGCACTACCGCTATTTGCTGGGCTTAGACGGCGATGAATAGCGCCGCGCAAGCGTTTTTTACAAATCTATTAGGCGCGGATAATGCCTATTTTGACGAGGCTCATCGCACGGCATACTGCTACGACGCGACGAAAAGACGCTGCCTGCCGGACGGCGTGCTTTTCCCGCGAAGTGAGGACGATGTCAGTCAAATTTTAAAATTCTGCAACGAAAATTTAATCCCTGTAGTTCCAAGAGGCGCAGGTAGCGGTTTTACAGGTGGGTCTTTAGCCGCAAACGGCGGAGTGATTTTGGCATTTGAAAAACATATGAATAAAATTCTAGAAATCGACATGCAAAATCTACTCGCCGTAGTCCAACCCGGCTGCATAAATATCGATCTGCAAAAAGCAGCCGCAGCGCGCGGGCTTTTTTATCCGCCCGATCCCGCAAGCCAGGATTATTCCACGCTAGGAGGCAATGTCGCCGAAAACTCCGGCGGTATGCGCGCCGCAAAATACGGCATCACCAAAGACTATGTAATGGCACTGCGTGCGGTACTGCCTAATGGAGAGGTGATCCGAGCGGGCAAACGCACTATCAAAGATGTCGCAGGCTTCAACGTGGCAGGAATTTTAATCGCAAGCGAAGGCGCGCTTGCCGTCATCACCGAAATCACGCTCAAACTAATCCCGATGCCAAAGCTTAAAAAGACCGCGATGGGCGTTTTTCCTAGCGTAGATGCAGCAATGAATGCCGTGTATAAGACAATGGCAGCCGGTATCACGCCCGTGGCGATGGAATTTTTAGACGCGCTGTGCATAGCCGCGGTCGAGGAGAAATTTCATAAAGGCTTGCCGAAGGGCGCGGGCGCGATTTTGATCTGCGAAACAGACGGCAATTTAGAAGCAGTGCTTTTGGAGGAGCTCGCGCTCATAAAAGAAATTTTCGTTCAAAACGGCGCGAGCGACTTTCGCATCGCAGAAAGCGAAGAAGAGCGTGCGGGCATTTGGTTTGCGAGACGCAACTGCTCGCAGGCGATCAATATCTACGGCACGCTTAAGCTAAATGAGGACATCACCGTCCCGCGCTCGCAGCTGCCCGAGCTACTGCGCCGTATCGCGCGCATCGGCGATAAATACGGCGTGCGCGTGCCCTGCTTCGGGCACACGGGCGACGGCAATGTCCACACCAACGTCATGGTCGCCGACAAAAAAGATGAAGCTCAGGTGCGACGCGGACATGACGCAATCACCGAAATTTTCAAAGCTGCAGTTGGTCTTGGCGGTACACTCAGCGGCGAGCACGGCATCGGACTAAGTAAGGCGGAATTTATGCCACTAGCTTTTAGCGCAGCAGAGATGGAGCTATTTCGCGCAATCAAAAGGGCTTTCGATCCAAAAGGCATCTTAAATCCCGGAAAAATGGGGCTTTAAATTAGGACCGTCATCCAACTTCTACGATGATTTGAAATCGATTTATCCCACTTATCTCATCTAAAATTTTACTTTCTTACAATATGCCTACTTAAAATTTATCTTGCTTGCAATTTAGCTTATTTAAAGGCTACTTCGAGTTAGTTTTAAGCTTGATCTACCCACTTACAGATCGATTTTGCTTGCTTTGCAATTAATTTTATTTGCCTTGCAATGAATAATTTTACTTGTTTATTGATAGATTTCATCCACTTGATAATTGATTTTACTTACTTCGCAGATTAATTATCCCGTGCGATCTTCTTCGGATATTTTTGCCATATCAGCTGTGATTACATAGCTACTCGCTAGTTTGCGCAATTTTTTCTCTTTCAACGATATATAATTTAGCACCATGATTATGATGAAACCCCTATATCGCGATGGATAAGTCTATGATAAGTTAAAATTCTGTCAATAAAATCCACAGCATAGATTAAATTCTAAACTTCTAAGATACTGAAATTTTAAAATCACTATCCATCGCCATTATCGCAATATGTGGAATTTCAGCAATAAAATTTAAAGACGAAATTCCGCGAAATTTCATAAAATCCTATAAAGCTCCGCAAAATTTCTACGCTAATTTCGATCTCACCGTATTATCATCTAGCTAGCCCTGCCATCTATTTAGTAGCATTAGCCTCGCTTGCATTTATTTTATTCATCGCGGCTACTACATTGCAGCTAAACTCAGCTCCCAGCTTGCAGGCTTTGTCGTAGTAGATCATCGCCTTATCCATATCCGGCTCGCCAAATTCCTTCTTTGAATACGCTAGCCCAACCCTTTGGCATCCCTCTGCCAAAGCAGCATCGCAAGATTTGAGGAAAAACTTAAGAGCGCCCTGATAGTCTTTCTCTTCGTAGCTAGCGACCGCAGCGTTTAAGCAGCCCTCGCCTAGTCCCAAATCGCATGATTTGGCAAAAAATGCGAACGTATTTTTCTTATCGGCATTTTTATAAGAGATTATCGCGGCGTTGTAGCAAGCTTTGGCGGCTCCCAGATCGCACGCTTTGGAATAAAACCGCGCGGACTTACCCTTATCTTTCGTAGTTTTATATAAATTTTGCTCGTCGTAATATAAATCCCCCGCGATAGCACAGCTATTTTCTAGCCCCGCTTCACAAGCTTTTTCAAACGGCTTTTTTGCTGCCTCATAATCGCGCTCCTCAAGCAAATATGCTCCGTAGTCTTCGCACGAATTAGCCCTACCGACGCCACATCCGACAAACGAGACCCCCTGCGGGAAAAATATCTGCGCGAGCAAGTAGGCTGCTACGATTAGTGCGGCAATCGACGCTAAAATTTTCATTTTTGCTCCTTTTAAATTTTAAAAATAATTATAGCAAAAAGCGAGGGGTAAAATTTTAATTTTTGATAATAGCTGTGAAATTTACGGTGAATTCTTGCAAAATTTCTATCAAAATCCCAAGCAAAATTTTTGAATAAAATTTTAAACGGAGCTTTGAGCGGAATTTTAAAAAGGCAAATTAAAATTTTACTTGCAAGATTATTTTTATGGCTGGCTTGCCTCAATTTTTACTCGCACCGTCTATGCGGCATCCACGGCGCCTGCAGTATTTATAATAGGACTAAAACGTATTTAATCCTTGAGGTCTTAAGCACCTGCAGCCTCTGCAATGGCGATTTATTAAAGCGGATTTCACGCGTAAAATATTTTTGTTGCATACGAAGCCCGCGATTAGCATCTTGCCGCGCCATAGAAAATTTTTGAAAATTTCGCATTGCTGCTTAGAAATTTTAAAAAATTTTACGCCGCCAGCCTTTAAGTTTTATCTTAGAAATAGGCTTTTCTATGCCAAAATCGCAGGCATAATGCGTCTTTAGGCATTTTTTGCTCCGATACCCAGGCTTCTTAGATCCACGCCACTTAGATATGGTGAGTCTTAAAATAATCAAGACTGCGCAGTATCTGTATCGCGTACGTAAATTTCATCTATGTAGGTTGCGACTGAGATTTCAGCCGCGCAAGCCCAGCCTGTAAAATTCTGCTAATTTTAAAACCCAAATGCCACGTAGGATTCTATCTATTTAAAGAGCTTTACTTAAAAATTTATCCGTTGTAAGCCGCGCCCCCTAGCGCTCAAACTCTATCACAGCCTCCTCCTCGCCGAACCACATCACGGAGTTTTTCATATCGCAAAACCTCGCCTCATCCGCCATCAGCTCCGCTAACACCGCTCGCGCTACCTCGCTGTTTCGTGCGTCCACAAACGCCTGCACGCTTTCATACCATAGCTCGCCCATCGCGTCGTAGCCAAACGCCGCCGTCTCGCGCCTGGTGCTCTGCCCCTTGATAAAGATGGGCATAGTTTTTGCATAGCGGACGATATTTAGTGCCTTTTGATTAGCTAAAACCTTTTGCGAATGCGCCGCCCAGTGCGCCAAAAACTCCTGCTGCGTGATGTTCGGCGCCCTTTTTACTAACATCGTGATCTTAAACATAACCGCTCCCTAAATGAAATTTATCGCAAATTTGCGCCCTATTCTATGATGCATCCGCGTTTTTGCAATTTTGCTTAGCATTCTTTTCGTCTAAATAGACCTTGAAAAAACTTAAAATAGCAGCCGTGCGCGCGAACACAAATCGCCAAAATGCATAAACCTCGCTGTTTAAAACTTAAACCACCATCAATCTCACTCGGTTTAACCACCTAAAGCGTCATTTACAGCTGCCGCCAAAATAAATTCCGCAGACTCTTTGCGGGAAAAGTAAAATTTCGCCAGGCTTTAGCGGGCGATGAAATTTTACCGACTTTTGGCATGAATAAAACCTATCCGTTTTACGAGGCAAGATAAGATCCACGAGCATTCAGAAAGCGATAAGGCGGACGAGCAACGATTTCCTCTTACGCAGCTGCGCGCAAATTACGTTGCTGCGCACACGCCTAGCCCTTGCTCGACAAAAACCTCTGCAAAATTATCGTTGCGGCGATGCTATCAAAGCGCGCGTCCTTGCCGCCACCCTTAGCGCCTTTACTCGCAAACTCCGCCGCTTCGGCGCTCGAAAAGCTCTCATCTTGGAATTTTATCTCGCCGTCAAAATCCAGCAGCGAGGCGAAGTGGCGTATGCGCCTGCTCATCTCCTCCTCGCTCGCCCCGCCGCGCGGCACGCCCAGCACTAGCACGCTGGCGCCCTTTTCGCGCAGCAGCTCGCTTAGCTCGCGCGCGGCTTGGATACGGTTTTTGCGCAGGATCGGATCGCACGGAAGCGGCGTCTTATCATCCGGTGCCGCCGCCACGCCGATACGTTTAAGCCCAAGATCGATCGCAACTATCAAATTTTATCCTTTACTAATATCAAATTTCGCAGAATTACGCCATTAAAATTCTATCGCGGAAATTTCGCGATCGAAATTTCATAGCTAAATTTCATCGCAGAATTCCACCGTGGAATTTTATGAAATTTCATACAAAATAGGCATAATAAATTTCACTCGCTCGTGGCGCTTGCGAGCTATTAAATTTAGCGTGCCACGAGCTTCAAATTTTAAAATTTCGATCGCCACGCCCGGCTCAGCACACCCCCGCTACATCCGCGCGAGCCGCACATAAGCGACACCCAAACTCACGGCGGGCATAAACCTTGCCGTACAGATGCCGGACGTGCAACCAACCCACCCCACGTAAAATCAAAATTTTAAAGCAAACCCGCATTCACACGACGGAGCAGATACAAGCCCCTACGCTTTATAGCTCATAAAATTTTTGCTGCTACGATCAAAATTTTTCCTTGTGGCAAATTCAGCCTACCACGCTTATGCTGAAATCTGCAGCCAAATTTACCCGCAAAAATTTAGCACGATAGGCAAACAAACATTTAAACGCTATTTCAGAAAATTTCATGCATTTTAACGCTTAAATTCCGCACCGCAAAGTATTTATAGATCGCGAGAAGCATTCACAAACCGATCATTACCGCAAGCGGAGGCAAGCGGCGCTGCACAAAAACAAGCCGCGCGGGTTTGTTTTAAGCTCGAGCGGGACTTGCGGAAAGTAAAATTTTACCGAGCCGCCTTTTTCTAAATTTAAACTCCGGCCGCGCAGACTATGCGCCATGCAAACACGCTATGCCGGCAGGCGGCGCCGATCAAACCGCGACGAGCAAGCGCCCGCCGGCTACTTTGCCACGATCTTTGCGCCTAAAATTTCGATCCTGCCTTCAAGCTCGTATTCGTAAATTTTATCGCCGAAGCGCTCGATCGCCGCTTGCAGATCGGAATTTAGCGCTAAAAATTCCATCACCTCATCCCGTGCGCGCTCAGTGTTTTGCGTCGTCTGTGGAGCCAAAGAAGCTACGAACTCGCCAAAATCCGCGATTAGTTGCGCCTGAGATTTTGCGAGCAGATCGTTCGTTCCCGCGCTCTCGTCCATGCGGTGCGGCAGCACGTACACGGGCACGCCCATCTCGCGAGCTAGGCGCGCGCTTTGCAGCGAGCCGCTGCGGGGCTCGGCTTGAGCGACGATCAGCGCTTCGGACAGCGCCACGACGATGCGGTTGCGCTGCAAAAACTGAAATCCGCGCGCGCTCACGCCATCCTCATACTCGCTAAGCGCGAGGCTGCGCTCGTAAATTTTGCCGATCATGGCGGCGTTTTGCGCGGGATAAATTTGATCAAGGCCGTTTCCAAAAACCGCGATCGTGTTTGGAAACGCCCCTTCGTGAGCAGCTATGTCGCAGCCGATCGCCGCACCGCTTACGACGCAAAAGTCCGCATCGCTCAAGGCGCGCGCGAGACGCAGGATTAAATTTTTGCTATAAACGCTCATCTTGCGCGAGCCCACGATCGAGATGCGGCGCTTTTGTAGCAGCGCCGGCTCGCCCCTAAAATACAGCCGCGCGGGCTCGCTCGCACCGAGCCTTGCTAGGCTTGGAATTTTAAAACTAAGCTCACTCGTAGTACTCATAAATTTCGTCCAAATACACTAAATCGACCTCGCCTAGGATATCGGCGCTGTTTGCAAGCGCGCGCAGAGTGGAGCTTTTGGGATGGCCGATAGCGATGGCGTAACCCTGCTTTTTAGCAAGCGCGACGGCTTCACGCAGCTTTTTGCGCACCGCGGCGACGCTGTTTTGATTATCTAAAAACACATCGCGATGCACGTATCGCATGCCAAGCCCATTCATCGCCGCCTTAGCCTTAGTAGCGGGGCTCGTGCGTGAGTCGATAAATAAAAATCCATGCTCGTTCATCGCGCGCAGCAGGTTTTGCATCGCGCGCTCGTCGGCGGTAAATTTAGAACCGGTGTGGTTGTTTATAAATTTAGCGTTCGGAAAGTCCGCGCGCAGCTTGGCTATGACGCCACGCAGCTTCTCGTAATTATCCGAAGTTCGCAGCGTAGCAGAGTTATTTTTGGCAGAGCTCGCCTCCATCGGCAGGTGGATCGCGTAATGCTCAAAGCCGCGAGCGAGCGCGCGTGTGTCCTTGCGCTGATACTCGGGCGGGAAGATGGACGGCGTCACGCGCACGGGCAGAGCAATGAGCTTTTGCGCCTGCTCGCCGGTGCCTACGTCGTCGATGATGATCGCTAGCTTTGCGCGAGAGCCTGCGGGCAAAGCCTTGCGCGGCGATTTAGAAAGATCGTCCGCGCCGCTAGAAGCATGGCTTTGCGCGGTAGAATTTATGGAATTTTCTGGCGCGGAATTTGCCGCGGTAAAATTTACATCCGATCCGTCATTTGCCGAATTTACGGCGACGGAATTTAAGGAAGCGATAGAATTTGCGGAATTTTGCGAGTTGTCGTTTGCTGAATTTTGCCTCGCTAAATTTTGTCCTGCGGAATTCTGCCGTGCGGGCTCGATGCTCATCTTGGGCGTAGTTACGTTTTGCTCGGCGATCTTATCAAGCTCCTTTTGAATCAGAGCTTCCTTCTGTGCAGCGCTTAAACGAGGCTTTTTACCGCGAGAATCGGAAGGGCTTTCGGGAGTTTGTTTGCGCGAGCTTTGCTGCAACGCGGCTTTATTGCCCGAAAATACGAGATCCAAAACCGCGTAAGTAACCGCACCGCTTAAAAAGCATAAGATTACGACAAAGGCGATCGTTGCGTAGTTGATCGGGCGCTTTTTGCGGCGCCCGCGTGGATTTGTATTAGCCAAAGCTCAGCCGAAATCAGTTTTTATCTTTATTTATGAGCTTACCCTTGGCGATCCACGGCATCATCGCGCGAAGCTTATCGCCGGTTTTGGTAAGCAAGCTGTTTGCCGTGATGTTGCGCTCGGCGTTCATTCGCACGTAGCCAGCTTTGCGCTCGAGGATGAAGTCTTTTGCAAATTTGCCGTTTTGGATCTCCTTTAGCACCTCTTTCATCGCCGCTTTGCTGCTTTCGTTTACGACGCGGTTGCCGCTTACGTAATCGCCGTATTCTGCGGTGTTTGAGATCGAGTAGCGCATATCGGCCATACCGCCTTGATAGATGAGATCCACGATCAGCTTCATCTCGTGCTGGCACTCAAAATACGCCATCTCAGGCTCATATCCAGCCTCTACGAGGGTCTCAAAGCCTGCGTTAATGAGCGCGCAAAGTCCGCCGCAAAGCACAGCCTGCTCGCCGAAAAGATCGGTCTCGGTCTCTGCTTTGAAGGTCGTTTCGATGATGCCGGTGCGGCCGCCGCCGATCGCACTTGCATAGCTTAGAGCAAGCTCTTTGGCTCTGCCGCTTTCGTTTTGCGAAACGGCGATCAGCATCGGTACGCCGCCGCCGCTTACAAACTCGTTGCGGACGGTATGGCCCGGGGCTTTCGGAGCGATCATAATGCAATCGATGCCCTTTGGAGGGACGATCTGTCCGAAGTGGATATTAAAGCCGTGCGCGAACGCGATCGCGTTGCCCTCGCTTAAGCTCGGCTCGATCTCCGCTTTAAAAATATCGCCTTGAAACTCATCGGGCGTTAGGATCATTACGACGTCCGCGGCTTTCGTAGCCTCGCTGACACTCATTACTTTAAAGCCCTTCGCCTCGGCCTTGCTCCAGCTCGCGCCGCCTTTTTTAAGACCCACGATAACCTCTACGCCGCTATCTCGTAAATTTTCGGCGTGAGCGTGCCCTTGCGAGCCGAAGCCGATCATAGCGACCTTTTTAGCCTTAATCAAGCCCAAATCGCAATCTTTGTCGTAAAAAACGTTTATTGCCATAACGCATCCTTTTTTAAAAATTTAGGCGAGATTGTAGCTAAAATTTGCTTTTACGTAGATAAACCGCGCGCCGCAAGGGCGGATAAAGAAATTTTGAGCTATCATTGAGGCATAATTTAGCTTTAAAAGGAGCGAAAATGAAAGTGGGATTTATCGGCGGCGGAAATATGGGCGAGGCGATGATCGCCGCACTTTGCGCAGCGGGTGGGCGAGATTGCGCAAAGGGCGGAGAAAATTTTACAGAGGATAGGGAAAATTGCACGGCGAGCGGAGAAAATTCCGCGCACGACGGGCAAAATTTTATGCCCGATACTCAAAGCTTTGCGCCTTGCGGGCAGAATTCCGCAAATTTAGAGCAGAATTTTGCGAGCCGCGAGCGTGATTCCGCCTGCGCGCAGTCCGGCTCCGATACGAAGCTTCAAGTCCTAGCTTATGCTAGAAGCAAAAATGAAGCCTTGCGTAAGCGCTATGGCGTGCAAATTTTACAAGGCGAGACGCAACTGACGCACGAAGCGGATATTATCGTGCTCGCGACCAAGCCCGCCAGCTACGAGGAGATTTTGCACCTGATCGCGCCCGAGCTTGCGGGCAAAATCCTGCTTCTTTTGGCGCCGAATTTTAAGCTGGAGCGCGCCCAAAATATCGTAGGTGCAGATGTTTTCGTAGCCCGCGCGATGCCAAATGTCGCTGCGGGTATCGGCGCGTCGGCTACTGCGCTGTGCTACGGCGAGTATTTTGATGAGGCCAGTCGGGAGGTCGTACGAGCGCTAGCCGCCAAAATCGGCAAATTCTACGAGATAGATGAGGCTGGCTTTGCCGCATTTACGGGGATTGCGGGCAGCTTGCCTGCGTATGTGTGCGCCTTTATCGAGGCGGCGGCGGACGCGGGCGTGCGTGGCGGACTACCGCGGGCGCTGTGCTACGACGCGGTAGCGGCGGCGGTAGAGGGCACGGCGCGTCTGCTACAAAGCGGCAAGCGCCCATCGGAGCTCAAAGACGCGGTCTGCTCGCCTGCGGGCACGACGATAGAGGGGCTGGTGGCGCTGGAGGCGGCGGGGTTTCGCGCAGCGGTGATGGCGGCTATCGAGGCGTGCATCGCCAAAGCTCGCAGTTAGCCTCGCCGCACCTCGTCGGTTTCGGATTTCAAACATAGCGCTTTCGCGGTCGCGCTAATATCGGAATTCTGTGCGGGCGCGCTAGCTAAAATTTTGTCTTATCCTTATCGAATGAGTTCGTCGCTTCGATTGCGGCAGAATTTGCGAGTCTTATGATAAGCGAGCCGGCAAGCTCGCATTGCATTTAAATTTTAAAATTTAGCGACTTTAGAAATTTTAGATCAAAATTTACGCTTAAAATTTTAAATTTAGAGATTGTAAATTTAGCGCCCACGGCAGGGCAAAATTTTGATTTTTAGCGGCGCGAGCCTACGTCCACAACCATTAAAATCAAAATTTAACGCAGCATAGGTAGATGCGCCCGCGACTGCGAACTTGCTGGATAAAAAATCAAGCCAAGAACGCAAACGCTAAAATAGTGCGTCTTGCGCCGCAGTCTTATTAAGACACAAACGCAAACTTCAAAATTTCACCGCTCGCGCAAACAGCAAAATAAAGCGAGCCGCACCGAGCCGTATTTTACTACCAAAGCGAGCCGCAAATCAAAACACATTCCGCCGCCCGAGCGAGCCTTAAATTTAAACTGCGTTTCGCCGCCGAGCTGCAAACCAAACCTGTGCGCCAAATCCTGTCAATCTGCGCAATAAAATTTGGCTTTAATTCGGCTGAAACTTCGCACGCAAAACCGCGATAAGCAAGTAAGATCAGATAAATTCCTTCTCTAAAGGCTGCATCGCGTTGCCGTCTGCGTCGAAAAGCACCCGCCCGCAAACCTCGCAAACCTCGTCTCTAGGAGAGGGCTCGTCCGCGCCCAGCTGCCACGCGGACATCTCGCCGCACTCGCAGTTTATGACGTAAAGGATCTGCCTTTTGCGGCGCTTGCCCCACGGCGCAATATCCCAAAATAGCTCCTCGCGCTTGCCTAGCTTTTTAAAATCTTTCTCGGCGTCCTTGTGCACGACGAGCAGATAATAAGCGTCGCTATGAAGATCCAAAGTAAAGAGCCTAAAATCGCTCTTCTTCAGCGCTTTTTGAAACTCGTTCATCAAAAATAGGCTCGCATCGCCGCGCTCGAAACCCTCTTTTTTTGCTTCTTTTTCGAGCTTTGCGTAAATTTTATCGCACTCTAGTGACACGCCGCTTTGCAGCGCATCAAGCCTAGAGCTGATAAATTTACCCACATCGCCCGTGCTATCCTCGCCCGCCCAATCAAGCATCCAAACAAGCCCTTTTGCGATAAGCGCGTCCAAAAACTCGCCGTCACCAAGCTCGCCTATCTTTTCAAAACCCTCCGTTTCGCCCGCCGTCAAATGCTTTAGGACGCAGCACTGATCTTTCGTCATTTTCGCTCCTTTGATTAAATTTACCGCCTACGTGGGTCTGTTTAAATTTTACTCTCAAAAAGCTTTAAGCTTACTTTTCGCAACTCTTTACGCTGCAAATTTAGCTCGCGGCGGCGGGTAAAATTTACGCTATAATTTCACAAAAGCGCTAAAATTCCAACCGAAAAGGACGCAAATGCAAACGGATCTGCAAGAAAAGATTAAGGAGCTGCAGCGCAAGATCGCACGCGAAATCACCTATTTTCAGACTGGCGGCGTGAGGCCGCGAGGCGCTATCGATGAGTGCTGGATCGGCCGCGTGCTCGCTTACGCGGCGGATGAGGAGCTGCCTGTGGATCAAAACGGCGCGCCGATGCTCCCTCTGGCACAGTTTTACCTGCCCGCGCTGCCCTACGTGCCGCAGGTCTTGGACGGCGTCAAGCTGCTTGCGGTCTTCATCTCGCACGATCTCATCGGCAAATTTGATGAGAATATGGACGGCCTGTGGAAGGTCCGCGAGTATAAAAACGAGGCCGAGCTCGTCATAAAGGAGCTTGCAAATCCGCGCTCGCAGATAAAGCCCTTTCCTTTGCAGCCAAAATTTGCCGCGGACGATACGCCCGTTTGGGACGGCGGCGGGCTGGAGCCTGACGTCGTGCACGAAATTTTAGAGCTTAAAAGGTCGGTCAGGCTCTATTATTCCGACGTCACGGCTGGGCTGGAGTATCACAACTGTACGAAATTCGGCGGCTACCCCTCCTTTTGCCAGTCGGGAGTGAGCTTCGGCGAGGGCTATCAGTTCGTTTTTCAGGTCTCTTCAGACGAAAAGGCGGGCTTTAACGTCATAGACGGCGGCAGCTTGATGTTTGCCAAAAACCCGCAAAACGGCGAATGGAGCCTGTATTATGATTTCGATTAGGCGCGCGAAATGTAAATTTAGCTCGCCCGCAAAATTCCGCCGCTTCAAACGGACGCCAAAAGCGAGTAAATTTACGATGGAATTTTATCGGCGCGCGGCTTTGAACCCGCTCGGTACGGCTTAAATTTAAACGGCGGCGCCCGATCTAGGTTAAATTTAAGCCGCCGAGAGGCGAGTCGAATAGTTGCAGACGAGCCGAATACAGCGATCGGGCCGTAAAAAAATTCGGCGCCGCAAAATTTTAAAATTTATAGCCCGAAATTTTGGCTTCAGCTTGGAATTTAAGGCGCGCTTGAAATTTTAACCTGCAAATTTAAAGGAGCGAAAATGAACGCAAACG
>ERZ773083.740-NODE-740-length-24892-cov-3.395217_pt1 | contig 24892 bp, 29 predicted proteins | sample MGYA00511465_ERZ773083 | MGnify/ENA primary metagenome ERZ773083 (study PRJEB29015, sample SAMEA2738001) | human oral metagenome | biome: human oral; feature: human-associated habitat; material: dental | place: China | collected 2060 ... | reverse complement strand
AAATTTCTTTTTATGATAAAAGAAATAATCTTTTATACTCATAACTATATTCCTTTCACATAGTTATTAAATTATTTTTATACTTTTCCTAAAAAAGATATCAATATAAATTGATATCTATTTAAATACTCTATCACTTGTCAGTAAATCTATTAAACATTTAGCTTCTTTTTTACCATCTACTATATCTTTAATAAGATATATAATTGGCATATAAACTTTTTTCTTTTTTATTAACTTATAAATTGATTCTAATGTATATAAACCTTCTATAGTAGTTTCTTTTCTATATTTTTCTATTTCTTCTTTTGGTTTATTTTCACCTAACATTTTCCCAAATGTAAAATTTCTACTTTTTGTACTAGTAGCAGTCATTAATAAATCTCCAAATCCTGCAAAAGTTAATATTGTTTTTTTATTACCACCTAAAGCTTTAATTAAGTTTTTTAAATCATGCAAACTTTCAGTAATAAACATAGCTTTAGTACTTTCAGGATAGTTCATACCTTCTATCATACCTGCTGCTATAGATATTACATTTTTTATTGATCCACAAACTTCAACACCTACTACATCTCTACTTGCTCTTACTTTTACATGTGAATTGACAAGTGTTTTCTTAATTACTTCTCTAGTCATCCAAGATCTAGATGCTAATGTAAAACCTACTGGATATTTATTAGCTATATCTACTGCAAAAGTAGGTCCTGAAATAACCGCTATTTTTCTAGTGTTTATACCTCTTCTAACTACTTCTTCTAAAAATGAAAAAGTATCATTTTCTATACCTTTACTTGCTATTAAAATATATTGTTTTTTAATAATAGGTTTTAATTGTTTTACTAAATTATCAACAAATTGTGCAGGTATTGCTATTACTACAATTTCACTATTTTCTATTGCTAAATTTAAATCACTTGTATATTTTATATCTTCAGGTAATTTTATATTTTTTATTTTTTCATTAGTATTATTTTTTCTCAAAAGTATAACTTCTTCTTCAAATCTTGACCAAACTGTAACACTATTTTTATTTTCTTTAAATATACTAGCAAGAGCTAAACCAAAAGCTCCAGCACCAAGAATAGTTATTTTCATTTACTTTTCCTTTCTCTTAAAGAATCTTTTATCTTTCTAATAGTATAATCTTTTATTTTATTATCTATTTCTAATAAATGTTTATCTATAACTTCTTTATCTACTTTAAAATAATAATTTTGATAATACCAAGCTACCATCATATCAACATAGTAAAAGCTAGTATTTTCGTATGTTTTAACAATATCAAAAGAACTATCTAAATAATATTTCATAAGACAACCTAAATAATAACGAATAATAAATTCCTTATCACTTGTTTTTATTGTTTCTAAAAAGTTTTTTAATACATTTATATCTTTAAATTTTAAATTTGAAATAGTAAAATCTACAAGTCCCCAATTATCATAATAATCTAATATATCTTTTAATATATTTATTTTTTCTTGATCATCTAAATAATTAAGACTATAAATCTCTATCAAAAAATCTTCATAATATTTTCTTTTAGTTTTAATATATTTTTTTAAAGATTTAACATATTTTTTTATAATAGGTGTTCTAATACCTACAATTTCATACTTTGTAGGTATTATTCTTTCATTAAATTTCTTATATTCTAAATCTTTATTTAATTCATAAAATTTTTGCATTATTTACTACCTTTTTTCTTTTGTAAAGATTTAAAATCAATTTTACCCATTAATGTCTTTGGAAGTTCTTCTTTAAATTCAAATTTAGATGGTATTGAATGTCTTGCTAAATTCTTTACACATAATGCTTTTAATTCTTTTTTCAACTTCGAATCTTTTTTAACATCTGGTTTTAAAACAATATATGCTACTGGTACTTCTACTTTGTAAGGATGAGGTTGGCCTACAACTACACATGACTCAACTCTCGAATCACTTCTTAATACTTTTTCTATTTGTGAAGGATATACATTAAATCCTGAAGAAATAATCATTCTTTTTAATCTTTGAACATAGTATATTATTCCATTTTCATCAACCTTACCTAAATCTCCAGTATGAAGCCATATTTTACCATCTTCATGAAGTTGTAAAGTTTCTTTATTTTCTTCTTCATTATTTAAATAACCTTCCATAATAGTAGGTCCAGATATACAAATTTCTCCTTCTTCACCTACTTCTACTTCATCTACTGTATTAGGTTTTACAAAGCATACATCATTTCCTGGAAATGGAATACCAATATTAGAATGTTTATCTTCAACATCAAGAGTTGCTATAACCGCTGCACAAGATTCAGTTAATCCATAACCTTTTTCTAATTTACCAAAACTACCATTTTTTCTTAAAAATTTAATTATCTCATCAGCAAGTGAATCTGAAATATCATCTCCTCCACTAATTAAAAACTTAATTTGAGATATATTACTTTTATTCATTTTTTTAGCTTTTAACATAGCTTCAAAAAGTGTAGGGACACCAGGTATTATAGTTGGTTTATATTTACTCAACATCTTAGGAAATTCTTTAATATTAAATTTAGGAATTAATACTACTTCAAATCCCATAGCAAGTGGTCCATATATTGTAACTCCAAGACCAAAAGCATGAAAAGTTGGAAGTATTCCAAGTACTATTTCAGAATCAAATCTAAACTTCATACCAATTTGAAGTGCTAAGGCTGTGAAATTACCATTAGTTAAAACTATAGATTTTGGAGTTCCTGTAGTACCACCAGAATGCATTATAACTGCTCTTTGATCTTTTCCATATATTTTAATTTCCTGTTGAACACAGTTTAATCCATTTCTAACGAACTCTTTATAACTCATATAAAATCCATCAGATTTAGGTCTTGATATTTTCCATCCTTCTAATATTTCATATCCTAAACCAAGTAAAAAAGGCATAGAATCTGAGGCTGATGTAATAATTACTTTATAAACTTTAGTTTGTTCTATAATATTCATTATCTTTTCAGCACAAATATCTATAGTAAGAACAACTTTTGAAGATGTATCATTTATAAAAAATTTTATTTCTTCTTCCGCACTTAAAGGATGAACCATATTTGCTATAGCACCTATTTTATTTAAGGCTAAAACCGCTATAACACATTCTGGAGTATTAGGCATTATAAGTGTTACTACATCACCTTCTGTTACTCCTATAGATGAAAAAGCTTTTGCTACTTTATCTATTTCACTAAAAAAAGTAGAAAAAGTTAACTTATTATCAAAGTAATTAAGAGCTATTTTTTTTTCTCTATTATAATTATTCTTTTTTAATAAATCATACATACTAATATCTGGAAATTTATAATTTTTTTCCTCTTTAGTATAATATTTATCCCAAATACTTTTATTCCTTTTCATTACCTATTTTTCCCTTTAGTTTCTGTTTCTTCTTTTTCTTTCTTATCTTCTTTTTCTTTCTCTTGTCTTAGAAAAAACAATATTTCTTCTAGTTCTTTCTTTTTCTTTTCATTCTTATTTTTTTCTATTTTTTCATAATTATATTTTTTAGATAATAAATCTTTTATTTTCTTTAATTGATTTCTAAATTTAACAAATTCATCTACATCAATATAATCTTTTTTTGCTATTAACTCTTGTTCTAATTTTTTTACTTCTTCTAATATTTTAATAGTTTGATTTATATCGATATCATCCTCTACTACATCTTTAAATATCTTTAAAAACTTCTTATTTGCAACATTTTTGACAACTGAAGATATTAACTTTTTATCAACTAAATTAAGTTTAGTGATACCATACTTTCTCATACTAAGGACTGTTCCATCTAACTTAGATAAATTTATATTAGATTTAACAAATTTTTTTGATTCTTTTTTACTTAACATTATCTATTAAATCCTTTCTTCTTTCATTAGTCCTTTTCATTCTCTCTTCTTGTCTATATTCTTTAATAAGTTCATGATTACCACTAACTAATACTTCTGGTACTTCATAACCTCTAAAATTTCTAGGTTTAGTATATACTGGATAATCAAGTAAATTATCATTAAAGCTTTCTGATTCTAAACTTTCTTTTGTTATAACTCCATCGAGTAATCTAGTTATGGAATCTACAACTACCATACTAGGAATTTCTCCTCCTGTTAAAACAAAATCTCCTATACTTATTTCCATATCAACAAAATGTTTAATTCTTTCATCTATTCCTTCATAGTGACCACATATTATTATTAAATGTTTTTCTTTTGATAAAGATATTGCTATATTTTGATTATAAACTTCTCCAGATGGTGTTAAAAGTATAACTTTAGAATCTTTTGTTTTAACTGATTCAAGAGCAAGTACAACAGGTTCTACCATTATAACCATACCTGATCCACCACCATAAACTGTATCATCTACTTGTTTATGTTTATTTTGAACAAAATCTCTAATATCTATTAAATTAATTTCTACTTGTTTTTTATCTATTGCTCTTTTAATAATAGAAGTTTCTAAAAATCCCTTAAATTGTTCTTTAAATAATGTAAGTATATCTATTCTCATATCAAACCTTCTACCATATCTAAAAGTATTTCTTTTTCTTCATAATCAATTTTTTTAATAAACATCTTTTGAAATGGAATTAATATCTTACTATCTATTTCTAATAGTTGATTTTCTTCTCCTGTAATAAGTAAATTAGTAACATAACCTAAAAGTTTACTCTTATATAATACTTTTAGACCTAGTAATGTATCTTTGGTATGAAATACATCTTTTATTTCATCTTTTTTTAAATAAACATCACTACCTACTAAAGTTAAAACTTGATTGATATTATCTACATCATTAAAAAGCACTAGATGATTTCTTTTATGATACCTAATTTTTAAAATTGTCTTTTTTAAATACTTAGAAGTTAAATATAAATTAGTATTAGGTTTAAGTAACTCTTTAATACCTGCATATTCAACTTTTAATTTTAACTCACCTTTAATACCATGAGTTCCAACTATTTTTCCTATAAATAAATATTCATTCATACTCTAATTATACCATACTTACTCATCTGTTTTAGATGCTATTATTTTAATCATTTCTTTTATAACTGGTCTTGTTTTAATAAAAAATTTAAACCATTTAAAATCTTTAGTTTCTTTTTCATAATCTTTATTTATTTGAATAAATCTTTTAAAGAAATCTTTAGGTTCTTTATTAAAATATTCATCATTATCATATTCTACACTCATTCTACTTCTAGCTAACTTATAACAAAAATATCTATTATCTTCAAAACTCATCTTTTTAGAATAATATCTAAATAAATCACCAACTGTTTTCATAACTTCACTTTGATTAGTTTCTTCATTTATATGTAATTTATTATCTTTTAAAATAAGCATTGAATAAGGAGAATGCCATCCACCAAAAAGATGAGTCATCTGTGCTATTTTATCTTTATCTTTTCCTTTAGTAGTTTTAGATTTAATATATATTTTATTTCCTACTGCTAGTTTCATTAAGATATTTACAAAATCATTCTCATTACTAATACTAGTTATTTTCTTTTTATTTTTTTGAATTAAATCTTTATATTTATCAAAAAACAAATCACTAAATCCTTGACCATCAAAAGAATAAATATGTTTTATCTTAGGATCTTGTCCTCTTAATACTCCAATATATTGTGCTTTATTTCCACCTTTAGAATGTCCTGTAATATATATTTTATCCACTGAATCAGCATATAATTTATACATTTTATCAAAATATTGTAAAGCTTTTACTTGTCTTTTAGTATCAGCAACATAAGTACCTCTAACATTATCTACCCATTCGTAAGTTCCACTAGTACCTTTAAATACAAATACTAAATTATTTTTATATTTTAAAGTCATATTAACAAGATTTTCAGTACAATTTTTATTACCAGTTAAACTATTTTCTATATTTAAAAAATATACATTTTCAAAAATATTTTTTTCTACTTTTATGCTTTCAATTAAAGAATAAAACTCTTCTTCGTTTATTTCAGCAGGAAAATATGGATATTTTGAAGAATATTCATAATTAATAGCAAAATCATATACTGATTTACCAATAAGTTTATTAGTATATTTTTTTGATTCAAATTGCTCTATATATATTAAAGAATTTAATATTAAAAAATGACTTACTGTTAACATAATACCCTCTGTTTCTAATAAATATTATATAACAAAAAAGAAAAGATTAGAAATTTTCTAATCTTTATTTTTCTTTTTTAAAACATAAGAACCAATCTAAACAATATGTATCTTCTGGAGTATTTTCTACTCTATCTTTTGCCACTCCACATGATCCTGCTGGTGGTATTATAACATCATCTCCTGGTCTCCAATTTGCAGGTAATGCTACACTATCTTTTTCTGCTTTTTGAAGTCCTTGTAAAACTCTTTTTATTTCATCAAAGTTTCTTCCAAGTGATGATGGATAGTACATTATTGTTTTTATCATACCTTCTTGATCTATAAAGAATACTGCTCTTACTGCTTGAGTATTAGATTGTGTAGGTGAAATCATTCCATATTTATTTGCAACTTCCATAGTTATATCTTCTATTACAGGAAATTTAACTTCTACATCTTCTAAACCATTCCATTTAATTTTTTCTTTTATTGTTCTAAGCCATGCAATATGTGCATATAAGCTATCTACTGATAAACCAATTAATTCTGTATTTAATTCTTTAAATTCATCTTGCATACTAGCAAAAGTCATAAATTCTGTTGTACATACTGGTGTAAAATCAGCAGGATGTGAAAATAGTATTACCCATTTTCCTTTGTAATCTTCTGGAAAATTAATTTCTCCTTGTGTTGTTTTAGCTTTAAAACTAGGTGCCTTATCTCCTATTTTAGGCATTGAATATATTTTTTGTTCTTCTATCATTATTTTTTATCCTTTCTACATTCTTCACAAAATCCTGTGAATATTATTTCATAATCATCTACTTCTAAGTTTTTTAAATTAAATTTTAAGTCAAATGTATCATCTATATCTATTATCTTATTACATTTATTACATATAAAATGATGATGTTTTTTAGTAAATCCATCATATCTATAAATTTCATTTACTTTCAATTTCTTTATTTTATTAGTATCTTCTAATATCTTTAATACTCTATATACTGTTCCTAAACTTATATTATTTATAGTCTTTTTAGCTTCTTCATATATTTCATAAGCATCTAAATGTTCATAACTATTCTGAACTATATTAAGTATTAAATCTTTTTGTTTTGTGTTTCTCATAAATTCCCTTAATAGTAATGATTACTATTAATAGTATAACTTATTTAAAAAATAATGCAACAAAAAAAGTAACTTTTAGTTACTTTCTTTTTATTAACGCTCTAACTCCGAATATCCCTCCTAATAATACTAAAAAACTAGCTAAAGGATTTATTTTTTCTTTTTTATCTTTATAAGTATTTGTAAGTTTGCTATTAGAATTTGTATTAATAATCTTAGTATTTTCTTGTTTAGGTTTAGAGGCTGTTTCTTCTGCTTTAGATTCATTATTATTTTTTTCTACAGCATTATTATTTGAAATACTTTCTTTTGGTTCTGTATAGTTATTTCTTGGGATTCTTTGAATATTATTAGAACAACCACCATGTTTTGAACAACACCCCTTATGACAAGTCCTACAACTTTTACTAACACTTCCATCATTACAAATTATATTTGCATTTACTATCAAAAATAAAAATAATATTAAAATTATTATAAATGCTCTTTTTTTCATATTAATCAACATATGCTATTTCTTCAATTGTTTTTTCTAAATATTTAATAAACTCTTCTTTATTATTTAAAAGATTTCTTAATTCTTTTAAGTACTTTTCATATTTTTCATCTTCTAAGAAAAAGTTAGCATAACCTTTTTCTCCATATTTATCTTTTAAATGTTCATAAACATTTTCTATAACTTGTTTATTAGTCATATCTGAATAATGCTTTTTTGTATATAAATATGCTCTTTTTAATGTTTCTTTTACATCGGTTTCTCTATCTGCTGAAGAAACAACTTTACCATAAATACTTCTAGGTTCTCTTTTTAATGAAGCTCTATGATCTTCTACTGCTTCTTTTATTATTTTTAATTCTTCCTCATTAAAAAATTCTTTTAATTTTTTATCTTCCATCATAATCTTAGCAGATACAACTTCATGATTCTTAGCATCTATATGATGCCCTATATCATGATATGCTGCTATAGTATAAATCATATTTATATCAAGACCTTTATCTTTTGATAAATCTAAACTTCTTTTTATTACAAATTTTATATGATTTACTCCATGAGCTTCTTCATTTTTAGAATATTCTTTGAATATGTTGTTCTCTATATAAGCTTTTAAGTCTTTATTTATCATAACATCTCCTTAAATACTTAATATCATATCTTCAAGATATAAACTATTATAATATTTATTTTTTCTTAACTTATCTAACCATTCTTCTATTTCGCTTTGTAAAATTCTATCAGATTTTCTAAAAATTATTCTTAAAAATAATGCAATATCTGAATATTTATTAATCCCTATCTCAATTTTTTCAAAATGTTTAGTATCATTTGCTACTTCTATAAAAGCTTTAATAACCAAAAATGCTTCTTCATATTTTTCACTATTTATTAAATCTTTAATTATATATTTACAATCAAATCTTATATCATCATTAATCATTACATAATTATATAAGTTATTATAATAATATTCATAAGGTTGAGATGGTAAATACTTCAAAAAATCTACTTCAAAATCATTAAAATCTAAAAGCAAATAATCTGAAAAATTTTTATCAAATATTTTTTTCAATATATATTGTTTTAATTCATCAGCAGGTATATTTTGAATCAATTCATTTAAGGTAATATTATTTTTAACAATCTCTTCTTTTAATTCTTTTTCTATATATTTTTTATTTTTAATTGCTAATAATACTGCATATTCATGTTTACATAAAAATTCACATGGACAATCACAGTTACAACTTAAAGTTTTAGAATCTTTATCAATAGTTATTTTAACTTCATAATACTCAGTTCCTTCTACTTTAGCTATAAAGGTATTTTTATTTTTAATAACTTGAATAACATTTCCTGCCTTATAATAATCTTTCCCTCTTTTTATTATTTGATGTTGAAAATTTTTTAGTTGTTCATCAATTATAAGAACAATATTTTTATAACTTAAATCTTTATCGTTAACAATATTAGCATCAATTTTTTTTAATAATTCAAGTTTCATAATTATCACCTACTTTTTTAAAGAAATACATTAATTAAATTATAACACACAAGAATATAAAATAAAAAAGCGATTATTCGCTTTTTTATTATAATCCAAGTAATTCTTTTTTCTTTTTATTAAACTCTTCTTCTGTAATAATACCTTCATCAAGTAATGTCTTTAATTTTTTTATTTCTTCATATGGATCAACTTTATTCGTATTAACACTTGTTTGATTTGGATTCATTATATTAGACATTGAACCTGCAATATTTTGTCCTACAACATTACCAACAGCCATACTAGCCATCATTGCAGCTGGATTAAATCCATTTGATGCTCCACCTAAATTAACATTACCAGCTCCATTTTCTCCCATATGTCCTAATGCTTCTGCACCAGCTATACCAACTTCTACTTGTTTTTCCACTTGGAAAGCATTCATATGATCTGTTTGTGTTTGTTTATGTTTTAAATATTGACCTTCTTCACGTTTAATACGAAGATTTTCTTCATAGTCTTCTATTTCAATTCTTTGTTTATCTGCTATATCCTTAATTTTTGCTGCTGCTTCTGCTTGAACAGTTTGACTAGTAATATTTTTAGTAACTTGCATTAGCTGTCTATATCCATCACTAGTTTTATCTACTTCAATTACACTAACATCTATAGCTGTTAAATCTACTCCAAAACTTTCCTTTAATCTTTTCTTTAAATCTTTTTCTAAAGCTTCATTAACATCTGTAATTTTAGACTCAATTTGTACTAAAGGTATATTTTCTTTTATTGGTAAAGAAACAACTGTATTTTTTACGTATCTAGAAACAGCATCTTTTATTTGATTTTGAAAATCATCTACATTAAAATCTATTAATCTATGTAATTTTATAAAACTTTTATAATCAGTTATTTTAAAAGTAATATTACCTCTTACTGATATAGGTACTCCAAAATCTGCAAATCTTGGATCGTATACATCAAAGAAAGGTACTGCAAATTTATTTTGTATTATTTGAGCTAAATTAATAAAATAAATTTCTGCTTGAAATGGTGATTTACCTGCATATGCTAAACCAATAATACCAGTTAAAATTGGTAAATTTTTTGTGTCTATAGTTTGATCAAATGGTCCTACAATAAAGTCTTGTAATATACCATCTTTTTGTTTATAAACAAATACTGCTACTTCTCCATCTTTAACTCTAAGTGAAGATCCCCATCTAATTTCATTTTCTCTTTTATTAGTACCTACTTCACTTTCTTTTGGATGCCACTTCCAAATTAAATAAGATTCTTCATCACATCTTATTGTATCCATTAATCCAACATTTTTATTAAATAATCCCATAATCTTCTCCTTTTACTTTTTAACATTATAAGAATTTAAATGAATCTTCATTTTTTCTTTTGATTTATCATATGATATTTTTAAAACATAATTAGCTTTATCTTTAGCTTTAAAAACTTTATTATCTTTTTTATATTCTATATCAAATCCACTATCTTTACATTTTCTTACATATTCATCATAATCATTTTGAGTTACTTTATATATTTCAAAATTAATATCATTCGAAGAATCCGTTATAACATTACCATATTTATAATCTAATTTTGGTAATCTTTCTACAATACCATTATTTGGTAATTTTAAAGTTTTATTATAATCATTTTCAAATGTAGTAAAAAAATAAAAAATTATAAAAAACATAATTATTACTACAATTATTAATATTGTTTTAATAACAAGTTTTTTCTTAGCTTCTCTAGATTTTTTAATTATCTCATCATAACAATTATTAACAATTTTATCATTTGTAAATAATATATCTGCTTTACTTTTTAATTCTCTCGCTTTATTAACCCATATCTTTGTCCAATAATAAGTTTTCTTATTAATTGAATACTTAGCAATAAAATTAATTTTATCTCTAACATATATTAAAGCTTCTAAAATAGATTCTCTATCATTAGGAAATTGATAATTTTGTATAAAATATGATAAGTCTTTTTCTTCTTTCTCTAATTTGGGTACATTTACTAAAGAAATAAGTTTCCAAATGTAATAAAAAACTAATGGAATTAAAATAAAAAGCATATTTAGTAAAATCCAACCTAATCTTATTCCACCATTCCAAGTAGACCACCCTTTTTTCTCTATTGCACTATATCCATCTATAGTATTTTCTAATTCAGAAACTTTATCTATAAATTCTTTTAAAGATTTATTAACTATTTTATTATTTATTTCATGACCACAAGAAGGACATATTCCAGTTAAACTTTTTAACTCTTCTCCACAACTAGGACATTTTTTAACTATTCCTATAAATTCTTGTTTTCTAACACTTGTATTATCAGTAACTTCTTGTTTAACACCACATTCAGAACAAAACTTACTTCCATCATTTAGTTGTTTTCCACAATTGTAACAAAAAGCCATATAACACACCTCTTATATGTTTATTGTAACATAAAAGAAGATGATTTATATTTAAAATCATTAGAATGATTTCAATATCTAGAAAAATATTATTATAATGAAATATAACTTTTTTATTATTCAAAAAATTTTATAGTTCTTATATTTTTTAACATTAAAAAGACTTAGTTAAACCTAAGTCTCACTTATTTACATAAATCTTCTGTTTCAAGATAATTAATAAAAGTATTTATAATTAAATTATTACGTTTTTCTATATCTTTTTCATTAAATTCTTTATATATTTCATTTAATGATAATAACTCTTTAATTTTTGTTCCTTCTATTATTTTTCCTTTATCATTCTTATAACCTTTATATTTTTTTATTTTATCTTCAAATCTAAAATCAGATACTATAATATTAATTGATTTTTCAAGTAGTGATTTATTACCTAATCTTTCTAAATTTTTATTATCAATTAATAAACTGTTAGTATCTTGTAGCATAAATATGTTCAATCTCAAATAGTTGATTTAAAGATAAACATAATTGTTATTCATTATTAAATGCCCGCCAAGCTAACATTGACTTACTAATTTGTCTTCTATTATCAAATGAATAATTAATGATTGTTTAACTATAATTCTTCATCAAATTTAAATTCTTATGGTATTTTTTAATGTGTTGGTACCTAAAAAAAGAGAATACTTTTACGTCTACTGTCTTCTTTTGTTGCTTAATTAGAATTACTTTCTCCAAAGTCAGATAAAGAACCAAGAAGTGAAATTTTATCTTCAATATAGTCAAATGCATTAAATCTAATTTTCTTATTACCTATGTTCAAGTTATGTATTTTCTCTTTATAGTTATTATCAAACATTAACTTATATAATTTATTTACCTCTTTTAAAATTTCCTCATTTTCAATTTCTAATTGTTCATTATTGTTTCTTTCATATAAATTATACTTACAAAATCTTATTAAATCTTCATTAGCACAAATATATTTATAAAAATTATCCCAACCAGACAATTTTTTAAACTCATTGTATTCCTTTATATTGGTTATATATAAGCCTAAAATGTATGGAATAAATAAATAATCAATTAAGTTTTGATATTTATCAAAAGGATAATATTTATCTTTTTTTGCAGTTGTTTCAAAAAACTTAACACAACCTAAATATCTATTAATTTCTCTTGGCTGCAAATTTTGACTTTTTATGAAATTGTCTATTGCAATTGAAAACCAAGCACTTCTATCATCATTAAGTATTGTATCTAATGTTTGTATATATTTTAGGTAATTCTAATCTTATATCAAAAAACTTGTCTAGATAAGTTGTTGAAGAAAATTTATCACCATACATTCCAGATATTGTATTTGATAATTCTAACAAGTTTGTAGATACACAAATAATAATACGTTCATCAGTAAAATAATGTTTAATACGTTCTAATAGTTTTACTGCATAATTTGATTTGCATCTGTCCAATTCATCTATAAAAATAATTAGTTTGTTACATTTCTCATTTATTAAATTATCAAATGTAGAATTTACCGCTTTTTTTATATTATCTTTTTTTTGAATATTTTCTGATAAATTTTCTTTTTTTATTATTTCATTTAAATCTAATTTACCTAGAGAGGCATTCTTGACTAGTATATTTACGGCATCTAATACCGAAGTTAAACTACTAGATTGTGTTTCATCAAATAAATTATATTTTTTATTAATTCATAGACAATGGATATCATAGGATCATCTTCATCATCATGTTTCCACGCATTAAAGTATACACAATTTATTAGATTATCTTTAACTATTTTATAAACTTTCTTATAATCATCTTTTTTTATTAAATTTTCTAAACTTTCAATATCACTTTCTAAAAATTGTTCTTCATTACTGTATATATTTCCCCAATTTATCTTTCTATTTTTATACATATAACAATATTTAATTAAAAGCTCTAATTTTCTCACAAAAATTGTTTTTCCACTTCCCCAATTTCCATTAAGAGAAAAAATTCTATTTTTTCCGTTGTTGTTCATTATTTTTAAAAAACTTAATAAATATTTATTTCTCAAAATATCATCATTTTCCAATAATTTAATAATATTTTCTCTATCTTCTGTTTGTTCAAAATTCATATCCACCATCTACTTTATTGCACTTTTTAATATTCCATTTTCCAAATCATTTATGTTATAAATTGTATCTATTTCATTAAAAGTTTCCTCAAGGTTCTTTCTAGCACTTAACCATCCTAATCCATCAGTAAACCACATAAATGTTACACCATTTACCTTTTTAGATTCACTTGCTAACATTTTATAACTTCTAGCAGTTTCATTTAATTTAGAGCCACCAGCTGAATAAAAGTTAGTTTCAATAACATAAATTTGCTTATCTGTCTTAATTACAAAGTCAAATCTTTTAGTTGAGACATTGTTTCCTGACATAACTGATAAATCTAAATTCCATTTCTTTTCTATATCTGCTATATACATTTCTTTAAAGTAGTTAACATCTTTTTTGTATCCTGCTTTCTTTATATAATCTTCAACAAGATTCTCCATTAGATGCCCACCACGATTCTTTCTACCATTAGAATCTAATCCGACTTCAATTCCTAATACATAGTCATATAGGTTATTTATTATATGATTTTGTAGTAAATCAAAAAGACCACTCTTTCTCATGAAATCTATGTATTCAGGAACGGAATAAACCATCTTTCTGAAGTCAAACAAATACTCATTCATTTCATCTTTGACAAATATCTCTCTTGAACGAACAGATAACAATAATGGTATGCATTCTAAAGTTTCAGGATACTTGATTAGTATTATTTGAAAATCATTTTCAATATCTTTACTGCCTATTAACGAATTTAAAATATTAAGTTCTACTTTTAACTTGTCTACATTTCTATAAATCTTTTCAAAATCAACATAGTAAGTATAATCTGATATACTTGATTTAAATTTACTTAACCATTCATTAAAATCTCTTTTCATAGTTTTTCTCCTTATTTTCGTTTTTCTCTTTCAATTCTACTTAATATTGTTGATACAATTCTTTCTATTTTTTTAAGTTCAAACTCAATATTCCCTAAATTTTCATCATTTATTACTTTTGATGCAAAATTCTCATCTGATATTTTTTTTCTAAAATTAGTTAATAATTGAAAATTGTTATCCATTTTTCCAGAACTAGCTATTATTTCAAAACCACTATATATGTCTTCTTCTCCAATTGCGATATCTTTCAATATTTTTTTTGATAGTTTATCATTTACTTTACTAATTTCACCAAGTTTTCTAACATCTATAGCCATTCTAATCTTATTTTCTTTTACATCAGATATTATTTTTTCCTCTAATCCTGGTATTTCATCAAAGGATTTTCTTATACCTCTATTTTTCAATATTTCTTCATAATAACTCCACTTGTTTGGATGATTATCATTTTTTTCAATCATATATTCATATACTTCTATTAATTTTTTTATATATGAAGTTGTTATTCCTAATTCACTTGCTAAACTTTCAACAGTCTTTTTAGTATCATTAATTGTTCTATATAAATATCCTGCTTGTTCATATGGTTCCCAATCTTTTCTTCCAATTATATGATATTGGCCTAAAAGAGCAAAAACAGCTTCATCTGGAATATTTTTAGGAAGTAATTTAACTGTAATTTTAGCCCATTTAATAGGATCTTGTTTATATAAAATTCTATATGCTGCTAATCTGCTATTTCCCTCTAGAACAACCATGTCGCCATCCCTAACAATAATTGGATCGATTAAACCTCCATTTGACTTAATTGATTCTTTTAATTGTTTAACATGATCTGCCTTACACATTACTTCTTCTATTTGAGCTTGTGTTGGTTTTTCATCTCCTAAATTTAATACTGAATAAACTCTTGGATTTTCAGGAAAGAACAATAATTTATTTTGTTCTAACTCACCTTTCTTTACTTGATAATTACTTTTTCCAATTGTTAAAATATCATCTATCATATACTATTCCTCTACTTCTAAAATTTTTCTTATAATTTCATTGTATGAATAATCAGCTTCGTTAACATACTGATTTTTAGAAATATCATTTTGAACTAAAGATGCTGCCTTTTCTTTACTAATTAACAGCTTATGAATCCATTCATCTATGCTTCCTCTAATCATTATATTATAAATATTGCATTCTTTCTTTTGTGATATTCTATGTATTCTATCCTGAGCCTGCAAATAATCGTCTAAGCTAAAACCTCTGTCATAAAAAATAGCATTATTAGCTACAGTCAAAGTTAATCCCTCTTTTGCTGCTTGAGGAGTTGCAATAAGGATTTTGACATCTCCTGTCTTAAATTCTTTAAGTGATTTATTTCTATCTTCAGATGACATACTTCCACATATTTTAACACAATTATATATTTCAAATTTCTTCATAAAATAATCAATATTATATAAATAATTTGTCCATATAATAACTTTTTCATCTCTACTTAATATTTCTTTTACTAAAGAATTTAACTCTTGTTCCTTTCCAGAATTAAAATCTACGCTTTCATCAATAATTTTAGGATTTGATGTTATTTGTTCGAGTCTTAATATTCTTTTAAGTACTGGGGCTGCATCATCAATCTTTTTATTACCGTTTTTAATAATTTCTATATACATATTTTTTCGTAATTCATCATACATTTCTTTTTGCTTTGGTGTAAACATTGTCCATATGTCATAGTAATGTTTATCTGGTAATGACAATTTTGCTGACTTTTTAGTTTCTCTGATTGAAAAATCATTGATTTTACTATAAATTGAAGAAATAAAATTTTCAAATTTTTCTCTTTTCTCTGAATTTTTAGCTAATTTATTTGTTAAATCTGCTTTAGCTTTAAAATCTTTAAATTCTGTTCCCAAGCTCTTGCCAAAATCAAGAAAATATATTTGAGCCCATATATCATAGGGTCTATTTGCTACTGGAGTACCTGTCATAATTATTTTTTTTATAAATAATGGTGATAATTCTAAAAAGTCTTTTGATAATTGAGAATCCGGATTTTTAAGTTTTGCCGACTCATCAATTATAATTCCTACATTTCTGGATTTTAAGAAAAGTTTAAATCTGTTTTTTTCCAACGAAATTGTTTCAAAGTTAGTTACAATCAAACTAGTTGCACTATTAAAAACATAAAAATTACTATTTCTATTATTATCTAGAACTTTAGGATGTAAATATGAATGTATTTTCGTTTCCTCTTGCCAATTTTTAACCAATCCTTTTTTTGTGACTATCAACACTGTATCTATTTCTTTTTCAGATAACCAATATAATGCAATATCTAATGCAATTTTTGTCTTTCCTAATCCCTGTTCATGAAATATTGCTGCATAATCCAAATCCTTTGCAAATTCTATTGCTTGTCCCTGATATGTAAAGGAATTTAATTTCGGCTCATATTTGGGTTTGTTATTTAATATAATTTTTTTCATACTTTCTAAACACTCCAGATTCATTTAATACTATTAAATTTATATTTTCAGCACCTATTATCTTCTTGATTATTCTCGGTGCTGCTATTGAGGCTTCCCAAGGAACTGCAATAATAAATACGCAATCATATTTCGAACTATTATAGTTTTTCATATAATTAATATATGATTTGAACTGCATAATACTATGTTCTCTATCTAGATCACTATCTGTTTTGGCTTCTCCTATTATAATCATATTTCCATATTTATAATAAAGATCAGGAACAAAGCCTTCAGGCATTCTTGTAACATTTCCATCAATTTCAAAAATATCTGATTGAATTAATGATTTTTCTACTTTCTCATTTTCTATAACATAATCATAAATTATTTTAACTAAGCTATGATGTTTCTTAGATTCCACTATTTATTCTCCATTAATTTCAGAAACAAACATATCAAGATTTTCTTTTAAATCAGTTAAATATGTTTTTATTTCGTTATTTTCATCTCTTATTTCTCTGTATTCTTTTAAAGTCATATTATTTAATTTATTTGTTAATTCTATACATAGTTGTTCAGTAGAAATTGATTTTAAATTTTTAAATTCTGGTCTATTTGAAATTGTCTTTTCATATGCCTCTTTTAAATTGCTTTTTAATAATATCTTTGTTGCTTCTTCATCATTCAATATTTGTGGAAGATTACGAACACGAATGGCAGAATCTACATTTCCATTAATTACCCACTTAGCAAAGTCCTCCATCGAAAATTTACCTATTAAAGCCTCTTTAACAGAAGAATTTTCTACTTCTAAAAATTTTGAAAACTCTCTTTGATCAAATTCATCATCTGCAGATAATTGAGGTCTATAATACTTTTCCATATCTTGATAGGCAGCAATATATTTCATTACTTCATTTCGTTTACCACCACAGAAATCAATTATTTGACTCATAGGCAAATTTTTTTCTAAACTTAAAGAATATAAATATTTTGCTTTTGAATATGGATCCCATTCTCTTGGACCAACAAGATGTGATTGTAATCTTATAGCATGAATCTGATTTTGATCTAAGTTTTCATAAACTACTGCAGGAATTGTATCCCAATCTCCATCAATATTTAATTCCTTAAATTCTTTATATATTTGTACACGTGTATTACCCTCTATTACAACATAATTACCTTTTTCATCATGATTAACAATGATAGGATGAATTATTCCTCCATTAGTTTTAATTGAATTATAAAGGCTATTATAATTTGTCTGTCCAGAATTTTCTACACCACTACCAAGTGCTAATGCCACTTGTTCACTATTTAATGTTTCCTTATTGTACATTTCAATGTACTTTGCAATTCTTGGATTATCCATATCTAATTGCACATTTTCAATTTTTAAATTTTCATAATGTTGATTCATTTTTTAACTCTTCCTTTCTTCTTATAGTTAAATCTAAATATTCTTTCTCTTTATCAATCCCTATGTATTTTCTTTTTAGTCTACTTGATACAATTCCAGTAGTTCCACTACCATTGAATGGATCGAGTATCAAATCATTTTCATTTGTTGATGCAAGTATTATTTTCTCTAGAAGTGCTATTGGTTTTTGTGTAGGATGTTTGCCACATTTTTTTTCACTTGGTTTAGTTAATGATGTCTCCCATACGTCTTTCATTTGTTTGCCATGATTTAACTCTTTTATCACATCATAGTTAAATTTATGTTTAGCTTTTTTTATATCTTTTTTAGCCCATAATATCGTTTCTGTTGAGTGAACAAAAGCTCGACAACTAATGTTAGGTGGAGGATTTAATTTCTTCCATGTGATGTTATTTATGACTTTAAATCCTTCTTCTTCAAGTGCCATACCAATTGAATAAATATTATGCATTGTTCCACTTATCCATATCGTTCCATCATTTTTTAAAACTCGTTTACATGCTCTTATCCATTTTTTATTAAAATTATGTTTCTCTTTGATGCCTATCTTTTCATCCCACTCACCTTTTTTTACTGATATCATTTTACCAGAACTACAAGTTATTCCATCTCCTGATAGAAAGTATGGTGGATCTGCAAATATCATATCTACACTTTGTGGCTTTATTTTTTTTAATAATAAAAGGGCATCGCCATGTAGTAATTTAAAATAATTATCTTCGTAGTAATAATCCTTACTCATGTAATGCACCTCCTATTATATTATGTTTATTCTTCAAATCCTCTTTTATTTTTATAATTTGTTATAATTACTTCTTCTACTTTACCTCTCTTTTTTCCATATGCATTTATATTTCTTTTAGCTTCAATTAAATAAATGTTAAAATTTTTATATAATTCTTGTATTAGCGAAGTATTGTGATTTGAAAGCATTACATAACAACCTCTATCAGAAAGCTCTTTATAAACTCTTGCAAGTCTTTTTTGTTCTTCTTTTCCGAATCCACCTTCTGTATAGCTATTAAATGTTTTTGTATCAGAATCATAAGGTGGATCAAAATAAATAAAGTCACCTTTTTTAGCGGCCTTTACTGCTTCTTCAAAATCTACACTTAATATTTTAACATCATTCATTATTAAATAATTGCTAATTGCTATTAAATTTTCACCATTGTAAGTATTTACTTTTAATTTTTTGCCAAATGGAACATTAAATTCATTCTTGCTATTTACTCTGTATAATCCATTAAAACAAGCTTTATTTAAATAAATTGTTCTTCCTGCTCTTGTATAATCTGATAGTCTATTAAATGATGCTTTATTTCTATCTTTATTTCTTATTTCATAATAAAATTCTTCGCTATGATTCGTTTCATAAATATTTAAGACATTACACATCTTTTTAAATTTATCTTCATTACATAAAACATTATAAACATTTATTAATTCTTTATTGTAATCATTTATTACGGATTTATTTGGTAATAATTCAAATAATAAAGCTCCACCACCTACAAATGGCTCATAGTAAGTATTAAACTCATAAGGGGCATATTTTAATAGCTTATCAATTATTTGCCTTTTCCCACCAGCCCACTTGACGAAGGGTTTTCCTTTTATCATTATTATCTATCTCCAAGTTTTAAACATATTTATTATATCATCAAACAACCATTTTTCCTACAAAAGTACATATTATTTATTTTTCATATTTAAAGTGATTAAACTATTAAGAATAAAGTATTATTTAGAAATTGTTAGTGAAAGTCCATTAGATTTTTAAAAAAAGAGTATTAGTTTTTGTTCTAATACTCTTTTTACTTTCCAAAAAGCTCACAAGCCATTTAATTAAACTAAAACGAGTCCTTTTGAGCTCTTCAGGGGGCAATTTATAATTATAAGATTATTTAGAGATATTAGTATGATTGCTAAAGAAATATTAGAAATAATATCAAAACCCTGATGTTCTAATCAAGATATTATGAAAATAGCTAATGTATCAGCTAATACTGCTAGTAAAATCAAACAAGAAATTGAAAAAATTCAGAAAAAAAAGAGCCAAATAAATATATGCCTACATACTCTATTCCTACAAAAGAAGTTATTAAATATTTTGATTTAGATATAGAGTTTCTTAAATCAATCACATACTTTGATAAGGAGATTAATGATGGATTACCTAAATAGATGTCTTCTACTTGAAAGATATAGATTAATTACAATTATTGATGATAATGTTTCTTGTTTAGTTATTGTTATAAATGATGAAGAGGGATATATAACTATTCCAATTATTACTATTACAGATGTTGAAAATAAAATAATTAACAACTGTGAAGATGATTTTTTAATTGGTATTAAAGGAAAGATAGATGCTGATGAACATGGTTTGATAATAAAAACAGAAAGAATATCATTTTTAGTGTATAAAGAAAGAATCGATTAATTTTCGACTCTTGTTTTAGTATTTGTTATCATCTAATAAATCATTAATTATTTTTACTGTGTAATAATTTGAAATTTCATTTTGTTTTTTATAAATGTTATATTTACATCTTTTACATCTTAATGGAATTCTTTTTTCAGAATGTGATAAATTATTATTGTTAAATTCTTTTATAACATTACCTTTTGAATCCAATTCCAGATGTAAACTTGCTTTTTCGTTCCATCCATAATTTTTATATAGTTTTTCTGTATAAGACCAGTAAACTACATAATTATGCTTTTTTAATTCTTCCAATATATCGGTTCTAATATAAATAGCACCTGATACTGGATATTTATAAAAATTTTTAGCATTATTATCACATAATATAATTTGATTACCATTAATATCATCCCATGAAGATGTTCTAAAATTATATTTTAAATTAAGGTGTTTAACTAAGTTTGGTGATGGAAACGCCATATTAGTTTCTTTTATATCTAAAGAATTAGATTCAAAATTTGGAATACTCATGTTTTTACTATATTTTTCAGATGAATAGTCACTTACACTTCCATAATATTCTTTATTTTCAATCGTCAAATATCTTGAATCTTCATTACCCAATAATTCTTCTCGAGGATTAAACGCCATATAGCATGAATAATAAACATTAATAAAATCAGCCACAAATAAGTGGACATATCCTCCTATTAAACTCCAACTATTATTATCACAAATAATAGGATTCATCATTTTTTTACAATTTTCTATTGATTTTTTTTTGCTTTTATACCATCTATAGGTATTATTATATAAATCTATATTTTCGCAAATTCTATTATTCAATTTATCTACTAATTCGTTATAAGGACTAACAGGCGAAGTTAAATAGATATTTTCCTCAGCATACACTAGATAAGAATAATTTTTATAGCCAAAAGTTTTATCATCGTTGTATACATAGAATTCACTTGTATAATAATTTGTCATCAATGATCCAAGTAAAAAATCTTGACTTAACAGCAATATTTTTTTCAAAAGAGAATCTTGAAATTTATTTGAATAAATATCAAACCTTTCTTTTTCATAGCAATCATATCCATAAATAATACACAACTTCTTGAATATTTCTTGAAATAATATAAACATTCTTTCTGTATCAATAGTAATAATTTCAATTGGTTCCATATGTTTTTCAAACAAGCTATTTCCTAAAGAATATTTACAATAACCATTATTTTTTATGCAACTGAATTTTTGTTGTATTTTTTTATTATATTTCAATATTTCTTGATTATTGTTTAAAATAAAATCATTATATAATGAAAGTGTATTTCCATGAGAAAATCTATAAAATTTTAATAAACCTTTTTCATAAGCATCAGCAATAAACAATATTTGTTTTAAATCCAAATTTAAATCTACATCTATATCACTAGAAATAATAGTGTTTAGATTTTTCTTATTTAATAGCTGATAGTCATCTTCTTTATTTAAATAAACTGATGTTCTGTATACTATTTCTGCATCTATTTCTTCTGGATTATAATATATACGTTTTATAAAATTTGTTATTTTTCTTCTCTTAGAAAGTTTAGTTAAAACATGTATTATGCCTTTTTTAATATAAATTTCATTAATCTTATCATAATAATTAATTAAATAATCTGCAAATTTAGTGTTTTTATATGAAATATCATACACAACTTTTATAGCTAATTTTCTTATTCTCTCAACTGGTACAGACATTAGCCAAAAAGCATAATAAAAGTATTCTTCTAATATATCAGTTTCTTTTTCCAAAAATGGTAAAGTATATACCATATTTTTTAAATGCATTAAATATTCTGACTCCCTAAATTTTACTAATAATTTCTTTTGAATATTTTCATCATCAAGTATTTTTTGATTCAAATAGTTTTTGCAATTAAAAGGTCTATTGGGATATCCTCCCAATAATAGGAAAAGATTTTGCACATTTTCATATTTAATAAATTCTTGTATACATTTTATTTGATTATTATTAAATGAAATCTTTTTAAATATTTCTATATCCAATTCTTTACCTATATCTGATTTAAATATTATGCGAAATGCTATATTAATATCTTTATCTTTATACTTATCTAATAAAACTAATGCAAATGCTTCATGCATTGAATACATTTTATTCAATTTTTCATTAATTATATTAATAATATCGTTTTCATTTTTATCTTTTATATAATCAAATAAGGATCTTGCAATAATATAATCTGATAATCTCTGTATAGTAAATAAAAAGTACAATGTATCATTATCCTGATAAGATCCCATAAAATCATTTTGGATCATATTTTCTACAAAACTGTCAAATTTATTTCCAATTATACTTTTTAATTCATCTTCAGTTATTGATGTTTTATTATTCTCAAACATGTATGAACCAATTTTTTTCACAAGTTTCCAATTCTCTAATCCACATATTCCCTTAATATAGCTTTCCATTATAAAAGTCATTTGTGCTACACTTGGTATTTTTTCTCCTTTAATTTTTGTATTAAATAAAATTTTATTTAACATTGTTAAATGTAAAGGATTATTTGATTCAATTACATCAATTAACCTTACTGTTTCGACACCATATGTTTCAATTAACTTTAATATACTTGATTCAAACTCAACACCCTTAAAGTCGTACTCGTTTATTAAAAGTTTAGTTAATTTCTCAGTTATATTACTTTTTAATGAAGAACTTCTATATGTAATTATAATATTTATGTTCCTATTTTTTTGAATAGATTTAAGAAAATTTAATATTTTTTGTTGTTCACTTTCATTAAATTCATTTAATGCATCTACAACGAAATAAAAATCTCTTTTCTTATTTTTTATTTCATCAAATATAATTTTAGATATAGAATCATTATATTTACCATAAATACATAAATGATCTATATTATTTTCACTAAGAGTTTCTTCTAATTTATAAACAAAATAGCTTTTTCCTATTCCGCCACAGCCTTTTATTATTAATCTATTTGATTTAGAAATAATCTCTTTATACATATTAATATTATATCTATATTGATAGCTTAGTGATGGATATTTAATTAACATTTCATTAAATAGCTTCTCTAATTTATTTAAAAAATCTATTTTATCTATCTTCCTATTAAATAACAACTTAAAAAGTTTATTAATTTCATTTAAATAGTATTTATCATCAACAAATTCTTGTGGATCAGAAGAATATGGATAAATATCATCAATTTTTCTTATAATTTGGTTAATTAAATGAGAGTCTTCCCATTCAAAGTTCAAATTATTATTTATACCATCCATCATATACTTTCTATTCTTATCGTTTAGTATTTTGTACTCCATATCTTTTTCCTTTCATAATTATTATTTAATTTTTATATTACTATAGCCAGCATTTGTTCTAGCTTTGAAGCCATCACCTCTCCCTCTAATAAATCCTTTCAATTTCTGACATCTAACAATAGTTTCATTCCCTAGCGAATAGGTTTTTACATCAATCGTAAGACCTTTATCATTGTCTTTATAATCTATTACTCGTCCCTCAATATAATTATAATTTGATAGTTTATTAGGCATCATTGGTTTCATATCATGTTCATGAATTGCATAATTCATACAACCGACGCAGAATATAAATACACAAAGAATAGTATCCCTTCTTATATATTTTCTTGTGATTTCCTGTTCTATCACTGTTCTTATGCAAACTACACGATAAATAGAAAATAAAAATAGTGCAGTCACCGAAAAAGCTTTAACCGGACTTCCCTTATTTATAAATATGTCAGCAACAACTATACCTAGCGCCAGAGACACGCTTA
>ERZ773083.737-NODE-737-length-24964-cov-8.920912_pt1 | contig 24964 bp, 18 predicted proteins | sample MGYA00511465_ERZ773083 | MGnify/ENA primary metagenome ERZ773083 (study PRJEB29015, sample SAMEA2738001) | human oral metagenome | biome: human oral; feature: human-associated habitat; material: dental | place: China | collected 2060 ... | reverse complement strand
CTTGCCATGGAAGAGGCCAGGAGTTAGAGTCTCCTAACCCGCACCAATTCGGAACTAAAACGGAAACGGTCGTCCGAACGGGCGGCTTTTTAAATGAAGAAATTGCTGTGCTTGGAAAGCGTGGATTTTTGTTTTGTATTTTTAGATTCGACCCGAAGATTTCGAGGCACAGCGACTTTTTCGCGATCTGGTCGTCGCTTTTAGCTATCTTACAGATAGAAACACTCGTTTCTATCCATCTTTTCATCGATTCGACCCACACCAAAACACCAAGTGAAGATTGCTCGGTCTGCTCTTGCAAACGCTTCTTCTCTCCCAGCATCTCTGCAGTCCAAAGGTGATATTTATAGACGTTGACGAGAGAGTTCACCGTGAGCGTGTGCTTCGAGCACGAGGTTCGGAGGCGATCAAGCGGTTGGATTGTGACACGGAGTGGAGCGCAACGCCGGATTTCCTTGCGCGAGCCAATTACACTATAACGCCGAGCAACCATCTTGAGCATGACCTCGCTGCGTTTGACCGTGTCGTCAAACAAATTATGAGTCGTGAATGAAAGTTTCTATATGACGCACAACATTAGTGAGGTCAGCATAGGCATGGTCGGCGGCTGTCACTTTCACTACTTCAATGAGCGGTTGGCTTGAGCATAGTTCATAGACTTCATGGTAGCTGCCCATAGGGTCTTTGCTCGCCTGAATACACAATGTTGGCACTGAAATGCTGTTGATAAGCTGGTTTGCATCAATACGCTTCTCCGCCATATAGGTGACTGGTAAACCAATAATGACCATCTTATCGACAACGGCACCCTTAAGCACCGCATTCATTCCTATTATTGCACCCGCAGATTTTGCAATAACGATCGTCGATTCAAGTGACTTTATGCGTTCCTTAAGTCTATATACCTCCTTTTTAATATCGATTTCAGACTGGTTATCCCAGTGAAGATAGGGAAAGATTTCTGATTCAATCTCATGGTTCTTGAGACGCTCTGAAAGTTGATATAGCCATTCGCGATTACGAGGGTTCGCGCCTGCGAGAAGGAGGATACTAGCACTACTTACTGTCATATAGCAATTTTAGCGCAGTTAGTGCGATATGTTCAGCGTCCAAGCCAAAATGACGCTCAAGTTCCTGGATATTTCCTGTCGTACCGTGCTCGAATCCGATGCCATGTATGATAGATGGTTTTTTAGAGTCGGTTTGCCCCAGAATCGCGCCCGAGATGCTCGACTGAAGGAGTCGAGGGTTCCCGTTATATACCGTTAACAGCGGACCTCCATCGATAACGCCATCTGTAAGTGCGTTTTCCGGTCGTTCTTGATTGATAATATTCAAGACATTTGCTGTAATACCGTAGTCAATCTCCAGGAGTTTTGCTGCATCAACACTATTCTGTACCATCCCGCCGCTCGCCGCAATTGCCACTGTCGGTTCCTTGTCCGGCCGATATGCTACGTAGCTATCGATGTTACGCCTATCCTTCTCATCGTATTCCATCGGCCTCGTCACCTGTGCGTGCAGTCGCGCGTACGTCACTCCGCGATTTCTAACAAGCGCGTGAGAGAAAACATTGTAAAGATCGTGAGTATCAGCTGGTTCGTACATGGTCAATCCAGGGATGCTGTGAAGTCCACCAGGCTGTCCGGACGACTGATGCGTACCACCATTCCGCTCTTGATATAGTCCTGCATTTGCGCCTGCAATCAACAGAGAAGGATACGTGCATCTGGATTCATAGCAGATATTCCATGCGCCATAGCAACGGCATGCTGCTCTCTAATTCCAACATGATACAGCTGGGCGTAGTCGCCGTATCTCATACGATCTTCGGATGGTTTTTTGATAAAGTCGGGGCTTATCATATAGAGCGGTGCAGTACCGGAAATTGCGATAACTCTTTGACCAAGTTCTCTATAGAATCGCTCACGCCCATCATCCAGATCAAGTGTTTCGGCACCGTCATAGAATAGCCTATATGCTTCAGAATTAGTATTGCCAAGAAGATTACTCCTAGTCGGAGCCTGAACTAAGCCGCGCGCTTTTGCGTAGATTCTTGGCTCATCATAATCTGTTTTTATGCGATAATTGAGGTTCTCGATAGCTTTATCTAGTAGATCATGATCAGTCGCGCCATAGGTATGGTAGCCGCTGTAGTGATCTTCTGCTCCTTCTATTCCCATTCCTTTTGTCGTAGAGGCGATTACACATGTGGGGCGGTTAATGGTCTGTAGGTCATGATATACGTGAAGAATTGCCTCAATATTGTGTCCATCTGGAATTTCAACAACATCCCACCCATAGCCTTCCCATATATTTTTCAAATTAGCTGTGCTATCGACATCTTTAGTGGGGCGCGAGAGCTGTTTCCGATTCTTGTCAATGATACAAATGAGGTTATTGAGTGATGCGCTTGCAGCATGACGGGCAGCCTCACTTACATTGCCTTCCTGCTCCTCGCCGTCACCAAGAAATACAATGACTCTTTTATCATTACCTGCGTTAATCGCTTCACAGGCTGCACCAACTCCATACGACAACAGCATACCCAGCGACCCGCTCGGTGTAATATCAACGCCTGGCGCGAGTCGCATATCTTCGTGGCCCTGAAGTCGTGATCCATAAGATCGATAGGTTTTCAACTCCTCTTTCGGTATATATCCCATCATACTAAAAATAGGATATCTGACCGGTCCCTCGTGCCCCCGGATCAATACGATGTCGCGGTCTGGATTATCTGGATCGTCAACATCAAATCTGAATTCACCGCCAAAATACAGTGAAGTCAATAACTCAACCGAAGACGATGATCCACCGATGTGTCCAGTTTTTGCATGACGGATGGTTTCGAATGCGTCACGGCGCACACAATCGCTAATCTGATATAACGCCGAAACGCGGTTCTTCTGCTCAGCACTAGAAAAATAAATAGATCGTTCGTTTGGCAAACCGGCTTCCTCTGATTTTGCGATTTTAATATCCTGTATATTATACCATACTTCTCTAATAATGCACACTCATCGCCGTTGGTTTACGGGAGGCGTATTGCCTCAGAGACCAGCAGCACCCCACCAATGAGTAGTCGTTCCCACCAGAAAAACGCCCTTTTTAACCAAAAAAGATCGGCGGGGAAAATCTCAAAAAGATAATTCAACGGGGTTTTTCTGGTAGGACGAGAGGGCGCGTACGCCCGCAGGCGTTGGGGTCTGAGTCTGCACAGTTTAGCTGCTACGCTCAAATAGGTTCGAGCTTTGGTGTACATTTTGCCGCCACACATGATAGAGGCACCTGCTCGGTGTCTTTTTTAATGAGAGATCCACGTTGCTGGCAATTCTGCGAGACCTGGCTTATACTGGATGTATGGCGAGCTGGCGTGATGTGACATCGTTGTATCAAATCTACCCACGCAGTTTTCAGGACTTTAACGGCGATGGGGTCGGTGATCTCAATGGTATCACCTCACGGCTTGACTATATGCGATTTCTGGGCATCGATGCTATTTGGCTTTCACCGTTTTTTACTTCACCGATGACTGATCTCGGCTACGATGTGGCTGATTACTGTGCGGTTGACCCTCTGTTTGGCACATTAGATGACTTTCGGCTACTGCTCGATCAAGCGCACGAGCGTGATATTAAAGTGATGATCGACCTGGTCGCCTGCCACACATCCGACCAGCACTCCTGGTTTCAGGCAGCACGCAGTAGTCGCGATAACCCTTACCGAGACTGGTATGTCTGGCGTGACCCTCAAAGTGATGGCACCGAGCCAAACAACTGGCGGAGTATTTCCGGCGGCAGTTCCTGGCAGTTCGATCAGCAAACTGGCCAATATTATTTGCACTCATTTTTGCCGAGTCAGCCTGATCTTAACTGGGATAATCCAGCCGTTCGACAGGCGATCAAGGAGGTCGGGCGGTTTTGGTTTAATCTCGGGGTTGATGGGATACGTGTTGATGCGATTTGGGGCATCTCAAAAGACCCCTACTACGGCGACGACTCACCAAACAGTCAGTTCGATGGCGATCCGACCGCTTATGGCGCCTATATCCATAACCATTGCAAGCATGGCCCTCATTTCACTGAGTACCTACACGAACTGGCCAGTATCTGTGATGAATACGACGATAGGCAGATGGTGTACGAGTTCTATCCGGACGAGCAGCTGGGCGATATTTGGCAGCAGTACAGTGCGGTACTCCATGCTCATCCCAACGCATCGGCCTTTTTCATGGAGCATCGGCAGAATGAATGGCACGCCGAGCATGTCGCACAGAAGATTAGCCGCTACGCCGAGCTAAGCCAAGACACCACTGCCTTCTTTTGCCTCGGTAACCATGACCAGCCGCGAATCGCCTCACGCCTGGGTGAGCCGAGAGCTCGTGCGCTGGCGTTCCTCAACCTCTGTATGCCAGGAATCAGTGTCGTGTATTATGGTGACGAAATTGGTATGGAAGACAGCCCTTTGACCGACACCTTCCTGCAAAAAGCTCATTTGCCTCATGGGCAATTACCCGATAGTCGGCTCAGCGCCCGCACACCGATGCAGTGGACAAGTGGAAAGTTTGCAGGATTCGCTAGTGTACCGCCATGGCTGCCGATTCACCGCAATCGCCGCACCATCAATGTGTTGACCGAGGCAAAAGATTTATCGTCACTGCTTCATATGCACCGACAGCTACTCCACCTACGGCGCGCATCACCGCTCCTGAGAGACGGTACACTCGAGCCATTCCCGACCTATAATGGCTTTGTGGTGGCCTTTCGGCGGCGCTATCAGCAGCAGCAAGCAGTTGTGGCCGTTAACTTTGCGGATTCGCCCCAAACGGTCTCTCTCCCAGCCGACGCAACGACACTTCTCGCAGCCACCAGCCACACCGTACAATATGACTCCGGCACTCTGGTGCTGCCTGGCTACGGTGGCGCCCTGGTTGGCAGCACATAATACACCGCCCACAAAAAAACACCTGGCTCAGCTATATCAGACCAGGTGTGTTTATCATTGTATAATCTCGTGCGTCATCTTTAGGAATGCTCGGTAGCCAACACGACGACGATATGCCTCTACCTCAATCTCCTACTCTTTGGAAGTAGGTGAGATACGCACCCCCATAACTACGATTGTCCACCACAACAATTCCGTTTTGAACTGGCACCTCACCTATTCCTGGGTGTGATAATATCATACATCCACCTGGTTTGAGAAGCCCCATTAGTCGCGAAACTGTGGAAAACTGAGGGTTGTGATATGGTGGATCGGCAAAAATGATATCGAACTTCTCTGTTACGCTCATGCTTTCCAACCAATTTGATATTGTTGTTTTTATTACAATAGATTGTTCATCGACGCCCAAACTGGCTATGTTTTCGGCGATCACACGCTGCGCAACCCGGTCTCGCTCCACAAAAACCGCTGACTCGGCACCGCGACTGAGCGCCTCCAAGCCAATGGCGCCAGAGCCGGCAAAAGCGTCCAAAACCCGCGCACCGCGGACTGTTTCGCCCAGTGAATTAAACATTGCTGAACGGACCCGTTCGCCCATGGGATGTGTCGTTGAGCCTGGCGGCGTTTGGATAAATCGTCCGCCAAATTCGCCAGCGATGATGCGCACTCTCACCGTTTTGCCTCAAGCTTCCAAACCGACGCAAGCCAACCCAGCATGACGGCTTTGATGATGATCGGCATCAGTTCATGGTTGGTCTGCCACGCCAGATCCGTTGTCCAGCCGTTTTTACCAAAATTATCATACATTTTTAGGTCGGCCACGGCGTGAACTTGCTCTAGATAATATTCTCGATAGCCTTGCTGCTTGACCTGTAAAATCTCAGCCTCGCTCGGCACGGCGTCCTTAAAGCGCGGATAGGCCACCACGCTTGCCACACCCGCTTCAAACGCCACGTGCATGGTCATCATGCCTTTAGCACCCCAAAATTTCCAGTTGTTTTTGATGAGCTCAATCCCCGTGTCACCCTTCATGACATTTTTCTTGAGAATTGAGGTTCGCGTCTCCAAACCTTCGCCACCGCGCAGCTCCTGCATGGCGTGCTCCAGCGGAAAATGATGCGCCGGCGTTAGACCGTCAGTGATGGCATGCGCCATCCACGCTGCCTCAAAGGCGGCTCGTTCGGAATTATGGTTCTGTAGCGCCTTCGCTAGATTATCAATATGCTGGTCGATCATCTCCAAAAGCGCCGTGTCGTTCGGATCGTCTGGATTGATGAAATGCCACGGCTCGTCAACGGCTGGACTTTTACGCTTGACGCCGTCAGGACCGTTTTTGCCCTCAAAATGCAGAATATTTTTAACATCAGGAAATTCGCACCAATCAGGCAGCATCGGTTCAAGGTGTCGCCTGGCCACTCGATCTATCTTTTGATGAACACCGATAAATCGACCAGAGCTATCTCTAATTGTTGTTCCTGCGTACATATTAATTCAAAATGGTTAATCGCTGATAGCGACTGACGGCACGCGCCAGATGGTTATATTGTAACAAATCCTGCCCCTCTTTGACAAAGCGCTCGGCCTCCGTTTGCGCACGGGCAATCAGCGGCGTGTCGCTCAGCGAAGCAATTTTCAGGTTCAATGCGCCATGCTGCGCTCGTCCGTAAATCTCGCCAGGACCGCGCAGTTTCAAGTCAACTTCCGCCAAGTAAAAGCCATCTTGGGATTTCTCAATTTCCTTGAGGCGTTGGGATGGTTTATCGTGACCCGACATCATCAAATGACAAAAGCTCTGGTGCTCACCACGTCCAACCCGCCCACGCAGCTGATGGAGCTGGCTGAGCCCAAAATGATCGGCATTTTCGATGAGCATGACCGTGGCGTTTGGCACGTTGACGCCGACCTCCACCACCGTTGTGCTCACCAACATGTCCAGCTCGCCATCGGCAAATTGTTGCATGACCGCAGCCTTTTCCTCGGGCGGCAATTTACCGTGTAACAGCCCAACACGGCGATGGCGAAACATCGTTTTCGCCAATTTGTGATATTCCGCCTCGACCGACTTTTTGTCATTGTCAGGATTGTCGTCAATCAATGGACAGATGACGTAGGCTTGGCGACCCTGAGCCAGTTCATGGTCGATGGTTTCATAAAGCTTCGGCGCCGAGGCTGGCGACCAAATTTTCGTTTCAATCGGCTGGCGCCCGGCCGGCAGCTCGTCCAAAATCGAGATGTCCAGCTCGCCATACAAGGTCAATGCCAAACTCCGCGGAATCGGTGTGGCGGTCATGCTGAGTAGATGCGGCATGTAGTCCGCTTTTTGCAGCAACGCCTGCCGCTGCTTGACGCCAAACCGATGCTGCTCGTCGATCACTACAAATCCCAGTTTGTGGTACGCCACTTTTTCCTGGATCAGCGCGTGCGTACCGACCACCACGTTAATGTTGCCGCTCGCTAAATTGTCCAACAGTTGCCGCCGCACCGCACCCTTGATGTGCCCTGTCAGCAGCGCCACCGACACACCAAACGGCGACAACAATTCATCCAACGTTTTGGCGTGCTGAGTCGCCAAAATCTCCGTCGGCGCCATGATGGCCGTCTGAAAACCAGCCTGCGCCACTTCTGCCGCCACTAGCCCGGCGACTACCGTTTTGCCCGAGCCGACATCACCCTGCAACAAGCGGTTCATCGGATGCTCAGACTCCAAATCTTGCAAAATCTGCCAGGCGGCGCGGCGCTGCGCGTTGGTTAAGGGAAATGGCAATTGCTCAACAAATTGCTTGACGACCGGCTGATTGAACGGGATGCGCCAGCCAGTCAACTTGGTTTGTTCTTGCTTGTTAAATTGCGCTGCCAAAATCATTTCAAACAATTCTTCAAACGCCAGCCGCTCACGACCGCGGGCAATTTCCTCGTGATTTTTCGGTGCGTGGAGGAACTTGACAGCTTCGGCGCGGCTGACTAACTTTTGTCGCTGGACGATGTGCTCCGGCAGCGTTTCGGGCAAAAATTCCATGATGGGGCGCAAATTCTTCAGCAAATCCTGCACAGTTTTTGGGCGAAGGTTTTTGATGGATTTGTAGACGGGATGAATGCCTGACGTAGGCTGGGCGTCGGACACATCTGTCTGCTTGGCGAGTTCGACGGATGGATTGCTAATCTGATAGTTGTTATATTGCATACCAAATTGGCCGGAGAACATGAACTCGGCGTCGGATCTCAGCTGCGACTCACGGTACGGTTGATTGAACCAAACGGCCTTGACCTTGCCAGAATCATCCGCCAACACCGCCGTGGTAATCCTCAAACCCCGGCGAACAATGCGCGTGGAAATCGACTCGCAGCGTGCTCGCACCGTCACCTTGCCCGGCTGAAGATCGGCGATATTGACCGCCGCCGAATAATCATCATATGCCCGCGGCAAAAAATCTAGGACATCCGCCACCGTCTCCAACCCTGCCGCCGCCAACGCCTGAGCAGTTTTGGGGCCGACGCCTTTGATATGTTCCAGTGGAGTCGTCAGCTTCATCTACGAAACAGCGTTGATGCCTTCCAGCGCGTAGGCGGTATCTTCCCAGCGTTCCACAGCAATACAATCAATGCCCATATTTTTGACTGGGAAATCATTGCCGCCTTCTTCTAGTTTGTCGCCAAAGAATAAAATCTCTTCCTTAGTTACGCCCGTTGCTTCCATCAGTTTTTTCATACCATAGGCTTTATCGATACCAGGCTTGGTCACGTCCAGACTAGTGGTGCCTGCCGTCCGAATTTCAAACTCTGGGATGCGTGCCTTGACAGCGTCGTTAAGCAATTTCCGCTTTTCCTTGTTGGCTTCAGCCCAGGCGTATTTGTCTTCAGGAGTAGCCTTTTGACCCAGCGCAGAGTATGTCACCTGACTGAGGCGATCTTCGATGATTTCGCCAGCTGGATCGTCAACCCACATATCAAGCTCCTTAGCTGAGGTCTCAATCGCTTCAAAAATTCGAGCCTTTTGCTCCTCAGTCAAATCTTCTTGATACTGCAACCGCCATTCACCATCCTGGAAACGATAGTACCGAGTGCCACAGGTCGGCATGATGTGCAGTCGACTGAGATCAACGCCCGGAACTTGCTCAATTTGCCTGACAGTGTTTGGATAAATCACCCCTTCAAAATCAGTACCAGAAATGATACACACATCGTAATGCTTCAACAGCTCCGCCAACAGACCAGCCATGCGCGGCGTAGCTGGCATTTTCGACATAACGATAGTGTCATCTGAATCAAAAGCTATGATTTTTTTCATTCTTCGTCTCCCTCCATGATTAGCACGAATGTATTTTTACCTTTTTTCAGTAGCGACGTGGTGTTGACAGCTTGGTCTTCGGCTATTTTTTCGCCGTTGAGGCTGATGGCGCCAGATTTTAGCAGGCGTTTTGCTTCGCCGTTGGAACTAACTGCGCCAGACACCACCAATGCTTCAATCACGCCGACACCGACATCAACGCGCGGAATTTCCTTGGCGAGAGCGTCCAGGTCATCGTCTGATAATTGGCGGAAATCGCCGCCGCCAAACAACACTTCAGTCACCCGCTCCACTGATTCGCGCCGATTGACGCCGTGAACAATGTCGGTAACCTCGCGCGCCAAGACTTTTTGAGCTGAGCGTGCGCCAGGATTGACGGCGTGGTTTTCGGCGATAGCTTCAATGGTGTCGCGATCGAGCATGGTGAAGATTTTCATGTACTCGATGGCGCTTTCGTCATCAACGTTCAGCCAGAACTGATAGAACTTGTAGACGCTGGTTTTGGTTTCATCCAGCCACACAGCGCCACCTTCGGATTTGCCAAATTTGCGCCCAGTTGATTTGTTGATGAGTAGCGGTGCGGTCATGGCGTAGACTTCGGCATTTTCTTTTTTACGGATCAATTCCACGCCTGAAACCAAATTACCCCACTGGTCGGAACCGCCGATTTGCAAATTGACACCGTGGTGTTTGAACAAATGCCAGAAATCATACCCCTGCAGCAACGTGTAGGTAAATTCAGCAAAACTCAGCCCTTTACCGTTGTCGATGCGTGCCTTGAAAAATTCACGACCGATCAAATCTGCCATGTTGAAATTCTTGCCAATATCGCGGAGGAACGGAATCAGTTCCAAATTGCCCAACCAATCCGCATTGTCCACCAAGGTAAAATCGCGTCCGGCGAAAATTTGTGACACCTGTGCTTTCAAAGCTCGTTTATTGTGTTCGATTTCTGCATATGAAAGTAGGCTCCGCTCTTCGGTATCGCGCATATCGCCAATCATACCCGTGCCGCCACCAACCAGTAGAAACACCTTGTGTCCGCGCTCCAAAAAATGCCGCACCATCATATAGACCGCCAAATGCCCGACATGCAAACTGTCAGCTGACGGATCTGTCCCCAAATAGAGCGTAAAATTCTCCGAATCGATAAGCTTGTCGTTGGTGAATGTGGTCTGGTTCCAAAACCCGCGCCACTGTAATTCCTCTGATAACTGCATATTTTCTCCTTGGTCAGCTAATCTTAGTATCAGTATATCAATTTTTGGCAGTTGATGCGAACCATGTGCGTGATATAATAGATTACGTGAATAAGAGTAGTACAAGTAGCAGCAACAAATCGCCTTCTAGTCCCAGGAAATCTGCGACAAAGCGATTAAGCTTGTATGCCAATCTGGCACATAAGCGTAAAGTTAAAAAAGATAAAGATTCGCGCGAGCGTGCTGAATATTTGGCAAGCTTGCCGAAGCATCCAGTGAAGCGATTTTTCTATCGCTTACATCCAAAGCGGTTAGCTAACTATTGGTTCTCCAAACGCGGCGCAAAGATGGCGCTGAAAATTGCTGGTATTACTCTGTTGTTGATGATCTTGTTTATCGGTGGGTTATTCGCATATTTCCGCAAAGACCTAGATAAGATTCGACCAGGTGAAATCGCTAAACGCGTCCAAACAACGGTCACGAAATATTATGACCGTAACGGCGTGCTACTCTGGGAAGATAAAGGAACCGGTAACTACAAACTGGTGGTCGAAGGTGACCAAATTAGCAATCACCTGAAACATGCTACTGTTGCCATTGAGGACAAGGATTTTTACAAGCACCACGGAGTTAGTGTTAGCGGCTTGACGCGTGCGGTATTTTCAACGGCTTCTGGAGGACAGGTCCAGGGAGGATCGACATTGACCCAGCAGCTCGTCAAACAGGTATTCTTTGCTGATGAAGCTAGCGAACGTGGCCTCAAGGGTATCCCGCGTAAGATCAAAGAGATGATTTTGGCGATTGAGGTTGAACGCATGTACAACAAAGACCAAATCTTGTCACTATACCTCAACGAATCGCCATATGGAGGTCGCCGTAATGGCGCTGAGTCAGCTGCACAAACGTACTTCCACAAGAGCGCAAAAGACCTAACTATAGCCGAAGCAGCCCTGCTAGCAGGAATTCCGCAAAATCCGTCCTACTTTAATCCGTACAATACTGCTGGTAACAAGGCGTTGATCGAGCGCCAACACACCATCTTGAATTACATGACAGAACAAGGCTACATCACACAAAAAGAAGCAGATGAAGCCAAAAAGTACCCAATTCTTGATAATTTGTATCCGCAAGTTGAACAAACTGAAGGTATGAAAGCGCCACACTTCGTGATGATGGTTCGATCACAACTCGAGAAAGAGCTCGGTCAAGCGGTTGTTGGACGAGGCGGACTGACCGTCAAAACAACACTGGACTGGCGCATCCAAGAGAAATTAGAAAATGAAATGAAAGCCTTCTTTGCGACTGGTCGTCCAGCCGCCATCAACGCTCACAACGGTGCATCAGTCATAGAAGACGTGCAAACGGGTCAAATCGTTGCCCTGATGGGTAGCCGTGACTTTAACTATCCGGGCTTTGGTCAGGACAATGCAGCCACCGCCTTTGTCCAGCCAGGTTCATCCATCAAACCATTTGTGTTCACTCACCTGTTTAGCAAGCATGGTAGTCAGGCATATGGGAGTGGCACCATACTAAAAGATGAAAATATCGACTCAATTTATGGCGCTAAGCTGAACAACTGGGACAACAAATTCATGGGCGACATCACCATTCGCCGAGGGCTCGGTTTGTCTCGTAACACCCCAGCAGTGAAAGCGATGTATATCGCTGGTAACGGCAGTCCAAAGCCAACTGTAGAGTTCATCCGAGGTCTTGGTAACTCAGAATACTGTAAGCAGGAGGAAGACTCAGGTGGCTATGGTCTATCAGCCGCCATCGGTGGATGTGGCGCCAAACAAACTGAACTGGTTAATGCCTATGGTACCTTGGCTCGCTTGGGTGTTAGTAAAAAATCCACCTCAGTGTCGGAAGTGATTAATTCTCAAAACGAAACCCTTCTCAAATGGAAAGATGAATCAAAGCAAGCTGTCGATCCGCAGGCCGCCTATATCACCAACGACATCCTAGCTGACCGATCGAGCACATTGGTGACAGGAAGTATCCCGGGTGTGCGCGCTAGCTACAAGACCGGAACCTCCGACAAGGGCAATCAACCAAAAGACATCTGGCTGGCGAGCTATACACCAGCTCTCGCCATGACCCTCTGGCTTGGTAACTCCGACAGTCGTACATTGACCTCCATAAACTCGTCAACTGGTCTCCCAGTGATTCAGAAAGTCATGAGCTTTGCACATACCCAGGTCTACCAGCCAGCTGGCAAGTGGAAATCAAGCATGTGGTACACCCGCCCATCTGGTATCAAGCAGAATGGCAAAGAACTGTACCCATCGTGGTGGAACCAAAACCAAGGACAAAGCTCGTCCAAGATGACATTTGACCGCATCTCTAAAAAGAAGGCTACTTCCTGTACTCCAGAGGGCGCACGAGAAGAAGTTGACGTGATCAAGGCGGTCGACCCAATCACCAAGAAAGAGTCCTTCAGTGCGCCAGCAGGCTACAACGCTACCGCTGACGACGATGTGCACAACTGTAGCGATGCCAAGCCTCGTGTCGCCAGCATCACCGCATCTGGTTCAAGCAATAAATACACCATTGACGTTAATGTTGATGGAGGAAAATTTGGCCTAGCAACGCTTGATATCTTGGTTGATGGACGTTCAGTCAAATCAAGCAATATCAGCGGTAACAGCGCTTCAGACCGCGTCTCAGTTAATGTGTCATCAGGATCACACACTATCACCGTGAATGTCCGCGACGAAGGATATTACACCGCAAGTAGCTCAAAAACTGTCAGCGACGATTAATCGTCTTGGCTATTCGCCAACCTAATCAGCTCAGCCTCGCGCTGGGCTGATGTTTTTGTAGCTGTAGAGCGACGACGAGTTTGTTGCGATGGCTTCTGAGCTTTCACTACTGGCTTTTTTTGAGTAGTTTTCTTAGCTGGCGCTTCTGGACCAGTCTGCACTTTCCGACCAGCAGAGCGACGTTTTGTAACTACAGCTGTTTGTCGCGTTGGCTCTGGCGGAGTCGTTTGCTCGACAACTTTCGCAAACATCATTTTACCAGCGTCAGTCTGCAAGCTACGGATGATTTCAATGCGCTTTTTCTGGCCCAGGAACTTTTTGGCTTGCTCAACCACCACCATTGTGCCGTCATGCAAGTAGCCGACCGCCTGGTGAGAATCCTGACCTTTTTGCGTTAATTCAAGCACCAGCTCATCGCCGGGCAAGTAACTCATGCGTAAACTCTTGGCTAGCTCATTGATATTGAGAATCTGAATGCCTTCGACTTGCGCCACCTTGTTCAGGTTGTAATCCAGTGTCAGAATAGCACCGTTCATTTCCTTGGCAAGCTGCAACAAGCGGTTATCTACCCCCTCGGGAATGCGCGTTGCGTCATCAAGTAAGGTGAACGAGCCGCCCAGCACATCCTTTAGTTCCTTCATGGCATCCATACCAAAGCGGGCGCGCTCGCGCTTGGCATGATCAGCACCGTCAGCCAGTAGTTGCAATTCTATCAGCACACTCCGCGGCACGATGATCTGCCCCAATAGGAACCCGGTTTTTGCTAGATCGACCACCCGGCCGTCCATCAGTACCGACGTGTCAACCAGAATCGACAGCTGCGTACCGCTGCCTGCGTGCCGCCGCGGCTTGACCAGTAGATATATCTCCGCCATGATAGCCAGCAGCATGATAATGATGAGAAGTTCAATTGTTTTTTCCATAATAATTTCCTTTTATAGAATAATGTTATTGTAAATAGTCGATCAGTGCCTGGCGTAGATCACCGACGCCGCGCACAAATGCGTCTTTGTGAGTTTTTGGCGCAATGGCATAGGTAAAGCCGAGCTTCTTGGCCTCTTTGACGCGGGCGTGCCAGCCTTGAGCGGAGCGCACTTCACCGCCCAAGCCGACTTCACCAAACACCACCGCTTCGTCGCTGAGTTTGCGACCAGCTGAGGCTGAGGCAATGGCCATGGCGACCGCCAAGTCCGCCGCTGGATCACTGAGTTTCAAGCCGCCAACCACGTTGATGTAAATATCTTTGTCGGAGAGATTGAGCTTGGTGCGCTTTTCTAGCACCGCCACCAACAAGTTCAAGCGATTGAGATCAAAGCCGCTGGCCGCGCGTTTGGGATAGCCAAAATTCGTCGGGTTGACCAACGCCTGGATTTCCACCAATAGCGGCCGCGCGCCCTCCATGGTCGCCAGGACAATCGAGCCGTCAAGATTTTGCCGCTCGGCTAGCAAGCTCGCGGACGGATTAGCTACAATCCGTAAGCCATCCTCGTGCATCTCGAAAATTGCCGCCTCATTGGTCGAACCATAGCGATTTTTCTGCGCCCGCACCACGCGAAAACCGCCGTAGCGATCGCCCTCAAAATTCAACACCACATCGACCAAATGTTCCAGGACTTTCGGCCCAGCAATCGAGCCTTCCTTGGTGACGTGGCCAACCAAAATCACTGCGGTGTTCGCGGCCTTGGCGGCGCGAATGATGACGTTGGATGAGTTGGTGATTTGGCTAACTGAGCCTGGCGCTGAGGCAATGTCTGCGAGCGACAAGGTCTGGATGGAATCGACAATCACCAGGTTGTACTGGCCAGTCTGGATAGAGGCGGCGATGTCCTCGGCGCTGTTGCTGGACGCCAGCTGCAGACTCTCTGAATCAACCGCGCCCAGCCGCTCAGCCCGCAATTTGACCTGCGACACCGACTCCTCACCGCTGACATAGAGTACTGGTTTCTGCCGAGCGATAAACGCCGCGACTTGCGCTAGCAGGGTGCTTTTACCAATTCCCGGCTGCCCCGCCACCAGCACCACGCCGCCCGGCAAAAAGCCGCCGCCGAGCACTGCGTCAAGGTCAGCGATGCCGGTTGCCAACCGCGCCTGTTTAGTTTCAGTAGCCGTTTCGCTGAGCCTGAGCGTCATGAGCGCCTTGCCCTTGCCACTGCTGCGGGCTACCGCCGAGGCACCGGTGTCAACCGGTAGTTGCTCAACCAGCGAGTTCCACTCACCACAATTTTCACACTTACCAACCCACTTCGGATAGCTAGCACCGCACTGTTGGCAGATGAATTGTGATTTTGCCCGCGCCATCACTCTACCGCCCTTTGGCTGTCGAGGCTCTGACTGAGCCGATCAGCTTGCTCACCTAGCGCATTCAATTTTTCAACGTCAGCATTGTACTGATCGATCTGCTGGAGTAGCGCAATTTTCTGACTATTCAACCGTTGACCTTCGGCTTGCAATTGCGAACGCTCAGCCTGGAACTGCTGTTGCGAGCCAAACCCGCCGCTGGTAGCCCGTTGATTGAAATCACGAATCTTCTCATTTAGCGCTGTCATCGACGTATCGTAGCTTTCCTTTCGCTGCTCAATCACCGCTCGTTGCTGTTTCAACTTCGCCTGCAAAGTAGCCACTTGCCGCTCCAGGTCGACAAATCGCTGATTGTATTTTGCATGCAAGGCAACCACTCGTGATCGGTCACTGAAAAATCGAGCATAGTGCGACTCCAACTCTGAACCCAAATCGGCATGTTCCGTGCCTAAAATGGAATGAAGCTCATTTGACCGAGAGCCTGGCTGCGCTCGATCATAGTACGCCATGCGTTCTTCCAGCTTGCTGTCTTTGATGTTCGTGTAGGCGTGTTCCAGTAGTTGGCCAAGCCGCTGCTTCTCTGCCTCGGATAATCGCGACCACGCCGCGTGTAACATTTCGTGCGCCGCCGTCACCTCTTTGATACCGTCAAGTTCAGGGTTTGGCACATTGTAAATATGGATAGTATCCTCTCCCGACTTGTAGCAGCCCAAAATCGGACTGGCTTTTTCCGACCGACGACACTCAGCATTGAACTCATTGGATGACTCCAGTCGTGGCTGGGTGACATAAAATTGAAATCTACCGTGCTCCGACATGCCAGCGTTTGTTGCCAATTGAGCAATCTCAGTACTGGGCTGAAATTGCCAAGCTCGCACATGGTCGAGCACGAATTGCCGGTTGAGCACCACCCAACCACTGAAGGCCAATATAGCTACTGACAGTAAAAAGCTGCATAGTTTGCTAATCTTCGACATCAATTATCACCTCACCTTTTTTCATTGACGCAATTAATGTTGATCCTGCGTGCGCTTTCGACAGCACTGCTTCACTCAACAGATCTCCCAACAGAGTCTGGACAGTGCGTCGGAGGCGCCTTGCTCCGCGTTCAGCATCAAAGCCATGGTCAATGATATGGCGTTTGACACTTGGTTTAATTATCAGTTTCATGTCATGATTCTCAATCGCCGCGACGAGCTCACTAGCGATAGCATCAAATATTTTGCCAGCCACTGCTCGGCTCAACGCCTGGAATACGATGATAGCATCAAAACGCTCAATCAATTCTGGCTTCAAGAAATCCTCCAAAGCCTGCCGTGCCGTCCGGTCGTTGTGTCGCTGCACGTCCTTGGCGCTGCGTTTCTTTGCGCCGCCAAAACCTAGTGCTTCAGTATTCATCATGCCCGCCGAACCAACATTGCTGGTCAAGATGATGATGGTGTGGCGAAAACTAACCACTCGTCCTTGCGCGTCAGTCAATTGACCATCTTCCAGTAGTTGTAGGAGCAGATTCATCACATCTGGATGTGCTTTTTCAATCTCATCAAACAACACCACACTGTACAGCTGTCGACGAACTTTGTCGGTCAATTTACCACCTTCTTCGTATCCCACATAGCCCGCTGGAGCGCCGACCAACCGACTGGTGGTGTGTTTTTCGGAGAATTCACTCATGTCAATTTTGATGAGGCTCTGCTCACCGCCAAACACTTCCCGCGCCAGCACGCGAGCCAGTTCAGTTTTGCCAACACCTGTCGGACCCAAGAATATAAAAGACCCCATTGGCCCACTATGTCGATGTAGTCCAGTGTTGTTTCGTCGAATAGCCCGAGCCAGCTCAGCGATTGCTTCAGTTTGCCCCAGCACAAATTTACCGAGTCTATGTTCCAGCTTGATCAAACTTTTGGCTTCGGTGTGCGCCAATTTTTTCACTGGCACACCAGTCATGGCACTGACCGCCGACCTTAGATATGCCTCATCCAACCGCGGCAACATGTCCTCGCTCGCGCCCAAGTCACCAGCGCGTTTTTCCAATTGCTTCATTTGCGTTTTGAAACGTGCCGCTCGTTCATAGTCTTCCGCCTCCACGGCCGCATCAATTTTACCTGCCAGTCGCTTGATCTGCTGAGCTAATTTTTGACGGCGGCCTGGTTTGAGTGGCTGCTTTGACCGCATCAACGCCGCTGCTTCGTCCAGCACGTCAATCGCTTTGTCGGGCAAAAATCGATCCATCACATATCGCTGGCTCAAATCTACTGCCAGTTTCACAGCCTCCTCGTCGATACTCAGCTGATGATGCAGCGCCAAGCGACTACTTAGCCCCATCACCATCTGCACAGCCTCTTTTGCCTCAGGCTCCGCCACCACCACTGACTGGAACCGTCGGCTCAAAGCAGCGTCTTTTTCAATGTATTTACGATATTCATCAAAGGTCGTCGCCCCGATCACCCGCACCTCGCCGCGCGCCAAGGCTGGTTTCAGGGCATTGGCAGCGTCCATCGAACCCTCGGCAGAACCAGCGCCGACCAGCAAATGCAATTCATCGATAAACAAAATAACTTCTTGGTGCTCCTTAGCGACCGCTAGCACTTTTTGCAAGCGTTCTTCAAACTGCCCACGAAACTTCGTTCCCGCTACCATAGAAGCCAGATCCAGCTGAATAATCCTTTTGCCTTCCAAAAATGCCGGCACGTCACCATCAACGATTCGCTGTGCCAAGCCCTCAACAATTGCGGTCTTTCCCACGCCCGGCTCACCAATCAAGGCTGGATTATTCTTACTGCGCCGACCCAACACCGTGATGACACGCGACAATTCTTTGTCCCGCCCAATCATTGGATCCACCAAGCCCTGTCGAGCTCGCTCTGTCAAATCATTGCCAAACTTCTCTAGTAGTTTGATGGACTTGCGTTCAGTAGTCGGCGTCGACTCGATTTGTTGCTCAGCCTCTGACTGTTGTCTGTCAAACACGCCTTCCAAATCTCCACGAAGAGCCTCCAAATCAACATTCATGTCACGCAAAATCCTAGTAGCCCGTGCTTCGCGCTGCGTCAAAATGCTATACACCAAATGCTCCGTACCAATTCGCGATTGTCCAAACTCCAGCGCCAGCTCCCACGCCATGCGCACTGTCGCCAAAACATCAGCCCGCACTCCATGGTCAACAACCGCAAATACTACCGCACTTGGCGTCAATTCCAGCGCCGTCTCAACGCGGTCAAGCGTCACACCACTTTCCGCCAAGATCTTGGCACCCAGCGAAGAATTCTGAGCTAATATCCCCAGAAGAATATGCTCAGTCCCTACATACGGGCTTCCTTGATTTTGGGCAATCACACCAGCTCGCTCAAAGCTAGCCCGCGCCGTATCTGTCAGGCGCGATTCCAGCTCAGAGAAATCTCTTGGCTGCTGCTCCATCATCGCCTCCTTTCATCGCTTATCGGCGAATAGCTCAAGTACGTCGCCAATCTTATTCTGCTGCTTCCTCAATGGCATTAAACAGACTATCTTCTACATTCTTGCGCGGCTTGTTTTCAGCTGGTTTAACAGCCGCCTTTGCCTCGATGTCTAGTTCATAACCGGTCAGACGTGACGCCAAGCGAACATTCTGCCCAGCCCGACCGATAGCCACTGATTGCTGATCCTCGCTGACGTAGACCGTCGCTCGCTTTTCGTCCTCATTAACCGTTACGCTCAGTACTTCCGCTGGGCTCATAGCATTAGCGATGAAGCCAGCCGCGTCTTCCTCAAACGGAATGATATCAATTTTTTCCTGCTCGCCAATTTCGTTCATCACTGCCTGAACACGCGTACCATGACCACCGACAAAGGTACCGACTGGATCAACGCCTGGCAGTGCTGATGCGACCGCTAGTTTGGTGCGGCGACCCGCCTCGCGGGCAATGGCTTTGATTTCCACAGCACCTGTTTCCATCTCTGGCACTTCCTGACTGAACAAGAACCGCACAAACTCTTCATTGCCACGGCTCAAGATCAACTGCGGGCCGCGACCCTCGCGCTCAATGTCCTTGATGAATACTTTGACACGGCGACCAACACCGTAGTACTCACCAGGAATCTGCTCAGACTGCGGCATGATACCGACGGCCTTGCCTAGCTCAATTCGCACTACGCGCGGCTCAACCCGCTGAATCGTACCAGTCACCACCGTACCGATTTTATCTTCAAATTCTGCCAGCACCACCTCGCGCTCTGCCTCGCGCAGCCGCTGCAAGATCACTTGTTTGGCGGTCTGGGCTGCCACCCGGCCAAATGTCGTCACGTTGTGGGTCTCGACCGTCACTTCGCTGCCCAGCTCAGCTGCCGGGTCAACAGTTTTAGCTTCGTCGAGGCTCATTTGATTGACGTCATTTTCAACTTCTTCCACTACGGTTTTGACGACCGACACCACAGCCGTGCCGCTATTGATGTTTAGGCTAGCGCGCACCAACTGCTCACGGGTACCGTTATCACGCCGCCACGCCGCCGCGATAGCCTGCTCGATCACCTCTAGAACTGTCTCTTCTGGTAGGTTCTTTTCCTCGGCAATCGTCCGCAACGCCAACGTCAACTGCTTAATGTTCAAATCTTCCATATTACTCTCCTTTATCACTTATGATTATTATATCACGATACGAGGCTGCGCTGCGATACGCGTATCCTCATATGAAAAATTCCGACCTTGGCGGCCGGACGTACATTGCATATTCTATAGCAACTCAGCAGCCATGTCAAGCATGCCGCGTAGCCCACGCCTTTTCCGCGCTACCTCACACAAAGCCACCATACAAGGTCCAGTTGTAAACTCAGTAAATGGCTGATCAAATAGAGTGAATACTTCGGTATATTCTCTATTTTCCGTCACCTTGACGCCCGAAAAGATATTTGCACCCTCATTATATTCACGTCGCATATCATTGATCAACACTCTTGATGCAAAACGTCCAATCACCCTATCAATCTTCCGCTGGATACGATTCAGCTCCTCCATGATGGCATAATAATTACGGTTGTCCTTGTCCATACCATATTGTTCTCGCAATGATCTACCCGGAGCTCTCTCGATAACACCAGCAGGTGGTGAATAACCATCCCCCACCAGCGCTAATACCCGCGAAGTAGTAATGTCTGATTCATGTTCCGCGAATGTCATATTTAACGTATTTAGGGTAGCAGCCTGTATCCCAGCCTCTCTCTTAGTTCGATACCGCTTAACCATATATGGCGATTTCTTTTCTAGAGGTGATTCTTTTTTCGGATCTAAAACATAGGAGTGTGGTATATTCGCTGCGAGGAACTTATTTTGCGATACCGCTGCCTCATCGCTCACCCAGCCTGGGTTTCGACTAACCGACGCAATAGCCGCCAGCGCCAAGGCTTGCTGAAAATCTACATTATCAAGCTCCTCTGGGCAAAACACCCGCTCTGTTACCTGATGATACTTTCGATCCATCGGCGACTTGACCGGATACTGGCGAATTTGCTCACTTTTCACCTTATTATAATAGCATTTTATTTCTTTATTGTCAATGTAATTGTGTCCGTACTGTTGCTTATTTTGTCTTTCTATGACATAATACTACTATGTTTACCCTCCGCTCGACCGATAAAGATGGCCAGCCAAGCCTTCAGGTGGACATTGCGCCAAACTGGCCTATTCTGGATCAGACAAAAACCAATTGGCTTACTGGCAAACCAGCTGTTGTTGACAAAATACCCATATATCCTGAAACACGCGACTGGGTGCTTGGGCCGGCTATTCAGGTTTATAAAGAAACAACGTTCTATCTAAAAGATAACCAGATTCCAGATTCTCCAATCAAGACAGCCAATGATGAAGCACGTTGTAGCCTAATGGATTGCTACGTTAACCCTGAGGATATCACAACATTATTATTGATGCCCCACCTCGATAAGGTATTTGACATTGATTCGCCCGAAGAAGCCGCATCAGCTGAATCGTATTTGAACCGCAAAATAGGTTCAAAAGTACTCCGCATGATATTTAAAAATATTCCTGAATTAAAGGACCCTATTTTGCGAAGAACAATCGACAGTTCCCTGGTTGAAACAAAAGACGATATCGCTATGGCCGTTGAAGCCCGTAAAATTCATGAACTATCAGCAGATGACGAGTCGGTGAGCCTCATCAGGCAAGATGCTTGCAAAAAAGTTGATAGACAACTCTCCGCCATGCGAGATGCCATGACAGAACTTGCATATGTCAGTGGCACCTATCGACCGAAACACAAGCCAGAGCTAAATACTGCCGACAGAAGAGAGATCTTCGCTGAGATGATCGCAGCTAAATACGAGCCGCCAGCTGAGTCTTAGCTCACCCCTTACATTTTTCCAAAACATGAACGGAGGCTTGCTTTTCAGCATCAGTAACCCACAAGTGATATTTTTTCTTCACCGCGATTTGCCGCGCGACATATTGACAGCGAAAATCTTTATTGGGCGGCAACCACGCCGAAGCATCACTATCACCCTTGTTCTGATTTGCCTGCCCTTCTGATGCCAACAAATTCAGTGGATCATTCGCTAATTTTTCCCTGTCAATCGCTGATAAATTCTGCGCGCCCTTTTGCCAGGCGTCACTCAGCGCCACCACGTGGTCGATCTGTACTTTGGAACTGGTTTTTTCACCACGCTGAAAATAGATGGTCTGACCAGTGTACGGATCTTGCAAAACACCAGAGAGCACCTTGCAGCCTTCGCCCACTTTTTCATCGCTCAAGTCCCTGGCTAAGATCACTTCCCGCACCGAGCAACCATCGATTTTACCCCAGCCGTTGCCAAACTGCTTGCGCGTATAGCCTGTTTTGGGTGCACGCCCCTTTACTTCCAGTTTGTTCAATTCATCAAGCGCGGTTGAATTGCCAAAATACTGTTGCTGTAAATCGGGCGATATGGGAGCTAACTTTGACTGCGACAATTGTGACGACCACACCGCCAAAACCGACAGCACCACCACAAACAAGGCCATGATGCGCCTGCGCTGTAATTTCGCCCCCTTCATACTTCTAGTATATCGAATATCATAAGCCTTTTCCAACCAGTCAGTCTCGCAGCCAGCAAATGATATAATAAAACCATGACAAAACTCAAGCATTTACTCGATACCTTTACGCCACATCACTATAACCTGACCCTTGACCTGACACGCGCCGAAGAAAAATCGTTTTCTGGTACGGTGATTATTGCTGGTGAGTTGACCGGTGAATCGATTTCGCTGCACGCCAAAGATCTGACTATCCATACGGTGTTGATTGACGACCAGCCAGCTGAGTTTTCTCATGGTGAATTTGATGAATTACGCCTGTCGTACCCAGAGTTGTCCAGCGGTGAGCATACTGTTTTCATTGACTTTTCTGGCACCATCACCGACGCTATGCATGGGCTGTATCCATGTTATTTCACCCACGATGGCGTGAAAAAGCAGCTGTTTGCCACCCAATTTGAATCGCACCATGCCCGCGAGGTATTCCCGTGTGTTGACGAACCAGCCGCCAAAGCCACCTACGATGTAACGCTCATGACCGCTCCAGGACTAACCGTCCTTGGCAATATGCCCATCACTGAATCATCTGAAAAGGATGGCGCGCTGACAACCAAATTCACTACCACGCCGCGCATGAGTAGCTACCTACTTGCCTTTGTCGTCGGCGAATTACATAAGAAAACCGCCCGCACCAAATCCGGCGTTGAAGTTAATATTTGGGCAACGCCAGCCCAAGGCGAAGAGACCCTGGATTTTGCACTGGACATCGCCACCCGCTCCATCGATTTTTATGATGAATACTTTGGCGTGCCGTATCCGCTACCAAAATCTGATCACGTAGCGCTGCCTGATTTCTCGTCGGGCGCTATGGAAAACTGGGGACTCATCACCTACCGCGAAAGCTGCCTGCTGGCTGACCCGAAATTAACGCCGGAGTCGTCCAAGCGCTTCATCGCCACGGTCATCGCTCACGAACTCAGCCATCAATGGTTTGGCAATTTGGTGACCATGCAGTGGTGGAACGATTTGTGGCTGAACGAAAGTTTCGCTAACATGATGGAATATGTGGCGGTCGACGCACTGCATCCCGAGTGGCGGATGTGGGAGGATTTTGCAACGAGCGAAGTCACTGCGGCACTGCGGCGCGACAGCTTGGACGGCGTGCAGCCAGTGCAGGCCGATGTCAATCACCCAGACGAGATTAGTACGCTGTTTGATCCAGCAATCGTCTATGCCAAGGGCGGACGGCTACTAGTAATGGTATGGCGATTGATTGGCGAGGAGGCGTTTCGGGCAGGACTCAAGTCATATTTTGAAAAATTCGCCTACCAAAACACTGTTGGCGATGATTTGTGGCGGGAATTAGAAACAGCCAGCGGCCAGCCAGTTGTTGATTTGATGAACACTTGGATTTCCCAGCCAGGCTTGCCAATCGTGCGAGTCGAGCAGGACAATTCGACTGAGCAATCTACTGTCACGTTAAACCAAGAACGCTTTTTCATTGGCGACCATCAACCGTCTAACGCCCTGTGGCCGATTCCGCTGTTTGCAAATCAACCGCTTGATAATATTCTGACTGAGCGCGAGAAAACATTCAGTGTTGAAAAACCGCTGCAGCTGAACTGCGGGCTGAACGGACATTTCGTGACCAAATACGATACCACTATTCGTGAGCAACTGCTAGCCAACATTCACGAACTGCCGACGTTAGACAAAATCTGCCTACTCCAGGACGCCACACTACTAGCTCGGGCTGGATGTGAAAATTCAGCTTCACTCCTACCACTGGCGCTGTCGCTGAAACATGAAACCAACGAAAAGGTTTTCGACATGGCGGCTGGTGCACTGGCGGAGCTACGCAAATTTGTTGACGATGATGACGACGGCAAAGCCCGCTTGAAGCAAATTTCTGGCGAGTTTGCCCGCGCTACGTTTGACGAACTAGGCTGGGACGAAACGCCTGGCGAATCCGACGACGACCGCGAGCGGCGCGTCACTGCTCTGGGCTTGATGATCTATAGCGAAGACCAAGCAGTGCTAGCGGAAGCCAAGCGACGGTTTGACAGTCAACCCCTCGAAGAATTGCCAACAGAAATTCGCTCGCTGATCATCAGTGCCAATGTGCGACACTTTGAGACACCAGAGATGATCGACAGCCTGTTCCAGACCTACCAGCAGACGCCGTCAAACGACCTGCAAGCCGACATCACCCTGGGACTTACTGCTACCAAAAACCCTGAAACTGCGCAAAAAATCCTCACAAATATCAAGCGTCCTGATATCATTCGTCCGCAAGATGCCAGTCGTTGGTTTGTCTATCTCATCCGCACTCACGAAAGCCGCCACCTCACCTGGAATTGGCTGAAGGACAATTGGACGTGGGTTGAAACAACCTTTGCTGGCGACAAAAGCTACGATGATTTCATCCGCTACGCTGCCATCGGGCTGACAACGAGCGACGAACTGGCTGACT
>ERZ773083.730-NODE-730-length-25017-cov-3.082045_pt1 | contig 25017 bp, 19 predicted proteins | sample MGYA00511465_ERZ773083 | MGnify/ENA primary metagenome ERZ773083 (study PRJEB29015, sample SAMEA2738001) | human oral metagenome | biome: human oral; feature: human-associated habitat; material: dental | place: China | collected 2060 ... | reverse complement strand
TACAGGAATAGGTTCTAAGGCTTTACAGTTACTAAGGGAACGTTATTCTGATAAAAAAATCTTTCTTGAAATAAGGGTCGGAAATAAGGGGCACACTTATCGAAAGTTGAAACGGCGCCTGTGAAATTCCAAAATTAATATGCGCTCTGTATCGAAACGGCAGCTGCATTCCCAGAAAAAAACCTTTATTGTAGTGCCTTTTTCCATGTGTATCATAAGTAGTATGTGAGATACCGCCGGTACCGATTCTATTCAGAGGAAAAAGTGTCCGAGACATTCCGAAAAAAACTGAAAAATCGAGCTGTCTAATCGGTGTGTTTTTAGGGATTGTCTTTCCCTCTATGCCGACTAAACCGCCGAGCTGTGAGTAGGTATCTGCAATTAATTTAATATATGCAGAACTTATATCGGTTTCATCTTCTTCCATGTTCTTAAAAAACAAACCGATTCGTTCTTGTTTTTTAAGCCGATCACTTTTCATAAAATTAGAAAAAGAACCGGATTTTTTGGAATCGGTATCAAGCGGTTTACGCCCAAGAAGATATGTTGTTGTTTGAAGAAAATATCCCTCACGGTTTCGAAAGCCGAATACGGGATGGAAAAGCATTTCATCGGCAGGATGATAAAAAAACGGTAGATACAATATCGGCACAATTCCAATGGAGAAATAACCGTTAGCAAATGCCAGTTCATTACCCGGTAACATCCAAATCCGACTTGCACGGATAGACCACAACGGTTCTTCGTCCGGATCGGGGTTGGTACTTAGCACGGCATCTTTAAATCCGATTACACCGCTCGAATCACGACCGACCGTTGCCGACTGAATTGTAAAAGGGGATTGCCCTTGTTTCCGAGGTGCCTGTTTGATCGTACCGTCAAGGAATATACCTTCCATCTCGTCGATATTGAATAGCAGTAATTCGCCGATGAATTCTTCCGCCCCATCGGAACCGCCGCTCTTTCTACTGTAGTGAACATTCCCTTCCGCCTCAATGGTATTTTCGGAGCGATTATACACTAATTTATCCGATTCGATTGTTGAAACGGTAGAGCCGTCTTTTACCGAAAGAGAAACACCGCCGGTAAACACAATAATGTCGTCTTTTTTTTCCTCAACGGCTTTTTGCGCCTCTTCGGTTGTTACCGATGTCTGAGTGTCGGAGATATTTTCCGTACCGGCGGTTTGTTCTGTCGGAGATTCCGTTTTATCTTCACTGCTATTTGTATCTTTTTTCTTATCGGTTTTATCCGGTTTGGTACTGTATTGCGCCTTATTCTCTTTTTTGAATACCTCCATCACGCGCACTGAATTGATGGTAATAACTTTCGGCTCTTTCGCGATCTGCGCATAGGGAGAAGAGAGAATGAATAAAAAAAGACAAAAAACGGAAACGAACAACTTTTTCATTATACGGATGTCTATAAAAACCTATGAGCTTTTGTGCCGCTGTCGGTCAAGCATCTCTTTGATGTAAAATCCCGTGTAGGAATTTTTCACTTCGGCAACTTCTTCCGGCGTGCCTTCCGCAATAACGGTGCCGCCGCGAGAACCTCCTTCAGGGCCGAGGTCAATAATGTGGTCGGCTTGCAGGATGACGTCGAGGTTGTGCTCGATCATTAGGGCGGTATTACCCTGATCCACCAGCCGCTGAATAACCTCCATCAGCTGTTTGACATCTGCAAAATGCAGTCCCGTTGTCGGCTCGTCCAAAATATAGAGCGTTTTCCCCGTCGAACGCTTGGAAAGCTCGTGCGCCAGTTTAACCCGCTGCGCTTCGCCGCCCGACAAGGTAAGCGCCGACTGTCCGAGGCGGATATAGCCGAGCCCTACCGAAAGGAGGGTTTGCATTTTGCGGGCAATTTGCGGCACGGGAGCAAAGAACTCGGCGGCTTCTTCGATGGTCATGTCGAGCACGTCGGAGATGTTCTTCCCCTTGTACCGGACATCGAGTGTCTCTTTGTTAAACCGCTTGCCGCGGCATACATCACAGGTGATATACACGTCGGGTAAAAAGTTCATTTCGATTGCGATTGCGCCGTCGCCCTGACAGTGCTCGCAGCGGCCGCCCCGCACATTAAACGAAAAACGTCCCGGTTTATAGCCCCGCGCTTTGGCTTCCGGCAAGTTTGCAAACAAGTCGCGAATCGCGGTAAACACCTCTACATAGGTCGCAGGGTTCGAGCGGGGCGTTCTGCCGATCGGGCTTTGGTCGATATTGATGACCTTATCGATATGCTCAAGCCCTTTTATCTTTTTGTATGCGCCCTCCGGCAGACCGCTGCGCATCAGCGCGTTGGATACGGCGGGATACAGCACATCCGAAAGGAGCGTGGACTTTCCCGAACCGGAAACGCCGGTGATGCAGGTAAAGGCTCCGAGCGGGATGGAAACCGAAACATTCTTTAAATTATGCTCGGTTACTCCCTGTAAGGTTAAAAAGGCGCCGTTTCCTTTCCGCCGTTCTGCGGGGAGTTCCATGCAGAGGGTTCCCGCAAGGTACTGACCGGTAAGGCTTTCCTTTACCTGCATCACCTCATCGGGAGTCCCCGCCGCTACGACAGCGCCGCCGTGTACCCCTGCGCCCGGGCCTAAGTCTACGATGTAGTCGGCGACGCGGAGGGTTTGCTCGTCGTGTTCTACTACGATGAGCGTATTGCCGAGGTTGCGCAGGTACAGCAGCGTATCGATCAGCCGCTGGTTATCCCGCTGGTGCAATCCGATGGACGGTTCGTCAAGGATGTACAGCACTCCGATTAAGCTGGAGCCGATTTGGGTTGCAAGCCGTATCCGCTGCGATTCCCCACCGGACAGCGTCGCTGCCTTCCGTTCAAGGGTGATGTAGTCAAGCCCCACGTTTTTCATAAACTGGAGGCGGGAGGTTATCTCTTTTAAAATCTGGTGTGCGATGGTTTTTTCCGTAGCGGTCAGCTTGAGCTTTTCAAAAAACGTAATTGAATCGCCGACGGAAAGGCTGCTTAACTCGTAAATATTTTTACCGCCGACGGTAACGGCCAAGGCTTCCGGCTTTAAACGCTTACCGCCGCAGTGTTCGCACGTTGTAACCGCCATATATTTTTCATAGGATTCCCGCTGCGCTGCCGAATACGCTTCGTTATACCGGCGCTGCATGTCAGCATAGATTCCGAGCCACGGACGGCGGTACTTCGACTTACCCGACCCGTCCTGCCGTTCGTACACAAATTCAATCGGTTCAAGACCGGAGCCTTCCATAATGATCTTTAGCTCTTTTTTTGATAGTTCCTTTACCGGCGTGTCAAGCGAAAAGCCGAAGCGTCGGGCAAGCGCTTCAAAACGGGCGCGGTTCCATGCGGAATCGGGATTATAGGGCAAGAAGGCCCCCTCGTTAAAGGAAAGCGAGGTGTCCGGCACTATCAGCTTAAAGTCGAAATGCTGTTTAAGCCCCAATCCGGTACATTCGGGGCAAGCGCCGTAAGGGTTATTAAACGAAAAAAGGCGCGGCTGCAAATCCGGCATCGAAATACCGCAGTCGGGACAGGCATTTTTTTGCGAAAAGAACACTTCCGTTATCGGATCATCCGCAGTCTTTTGCCGCAACGCTATTAGCGTCCCACCGGAACTTTCCAATGCAGTTTCCACCGACTCCGAAAGGCGTTTGCGGGCATCGGCGGACAGCTGAATACGGTCTACGATAATCTCTATAGTGTGTTTCTTTTGTTTATCGAGCTTAACGCCGTCTTCCAAATTAACCGTCAGTCCGTCGATGCGCGCACGGAGAAAACCCGCCTTTTGGGCGTCTTCGATAATCTTCTGGTGTTCGCCCTTTTTGCCCTTGATAATCGGCGCGAGGATTTGAACACGGGTACGGTCTTCCCAGCTCATAATCGCATCGATAATTTGATCGACCGTTTGCTCCTGAATTTCTTTCCCGCACTGCGGACAATGCGGATGCCCCGTTCGGGCATACAGGAGGCGGTAGTAGTCGTAAATTTCCGTTACCGTGCCGACCGTCGAGCGCGGATTACGGTGCGTAGTCTTTTGTTCTATGGAAATAGCCGGAGATAAGCCTTCGATATAATCGACATCGGGCTTATCCATACGGTCTAAGAACTGCCGCGCATACGCCGAAAGGGATTCCACATACCGCCGCTGCCCCTCGGCAAAGATGGTATCAAAGGCAAGGGAGCTTTTTCCCGAACCGGAAAGCCCCGACACCACAATGAGCTTGTCGCGGGGCAGCTCCACATCGATGTTTTTGAGATTGTGCTCGCGCGCACCTTTAACGATGAGTTTATTCACGTGTGCGCTGTTTTGTGTTTCATTTTCTTGCATGATAAAGATTAAATTAACGTTTACTTCGCCTTGCCTTGGTTCGCAACGGCGTTGATCTTGGCATTGATTTTTTCCTGATCTCCCAAATAGGCCTTGCTCACCACATTAAAATTAACATCAAATTCATAGACGAGGGGAACGCCCGTCGGCAGATTTACCTGCACAATCTCCTCGTCGCTCAAATGTTCAAAGTATTTAATGAGCGCCCGCAGCGAATTACCGTGCGCGGCAATCAATACGCGCTTACCTGCCAGCATATCCTTTTTAATGACCGATTCAAAATACGGAACAGCTCGTGCAATGGTATCTTTCAAGCTTTCGGTACGGGGCAACTCCGCCTTATCGACACCACGGTATGCGGTTTGGAGATACGGGCAGCGTGCATCGTCTTCCGAAAGAACAGGCGGCGCAATATCGAAGGAACGGCGCCAAATTTTTACCTGCGCCTCCCCGTATTTTTCAGCCGTTTCAGCCTTGTTCAATCCTTGCAGATCGCCGTAATGTCGTTCGTTCAGTTTCCATGTTTTAACAACGGGAAGCCAATTGCGGTCAAGCTCATCCAATACGAATTGCAGTGTATGGATCGCCCGTTTTAAGTATGAGGTATAGCAGATATCAAAGTCAAAACCGGCTGCGGCAAGCGCCTTTCCGCCTTCCTTTGCTTCCTCTACACCCTTTTCCGACAATTCCACATCAGTCCAACCGGTAAACAGGTTCAACTTGTTCCATTCACTTTCGCCATGCCGTATAAGCACTAATTTCATTTTCTACCTCCATAAAAACTTTCCTATGATATGAAAAAACGATAATTCATATCCGAAAATATCGGATATTCTTTTTCTCTCTTAATCAACCGGTCGGTACCGATCGAGCCCGAACCGAGCGAATCATATACATCGGTAAAGGCGGCAAGATGCTCCTCACACTCCGCGGCGGCATAGTCGGCGGAGATTTGGGCATCTGCCATCAGCGGCCAATCGGTCGACTGCGCAAGTAGCAGTTCTCTCGCTGCCATATTCAGCATCCGCTCTTTAAGGCCTTGATCGTTCCGGAAACGTCCTGCGAGGTCGATCATCCGTTCGGTCGCCTTTTGAATACGAGGAAACATCCAATCGTTAGAGCTGTTAATCAGTTCATCAGCATACCCGCTCGGCAGGTTGGAAGCATAAAAAGGATTAATACTCTGTATCCGCCGCACTTTTTTAAGGTATTCGGTCGGTAATGCGCACTGCATATCACGCCGCTGCGCAACTTTGCGAAACACTGCTTCCAGCCATCGCATTCCTTCCATCCACGTTTTGCCGAGAAACCTGAGCGGCAATACGGAAACCGAGCACAGCGGATCGGTATCGGTACCGAGCAATTCCATAGCTTCCGTTAATACCGCATTACGGTTTGCAATAAACCGTTCGGCATCCTTTTCCGCTTGCAGTGCGCCTGCCGCTGCGTTATATTCGCCACCACCTCGCCGGTGATAGCAAAATCCCGTTGCACGCCGCCCTTTTTTCACATCGAACAGAGGTGAAAGCGCTTGTTCATCAAATTCGAAGCCGACGTCTTTATCGGTATCGAGGTAATCGGGGTGCAGATAAAACCCTGTTTCGGGATTGGCAACATCAGCACACGCTGTACTGTCTTTCCCTAAGAACGCCAAACCGCTTTCGCCTATGGCGGCGGAAAAGACACCATTTACCGGCGGTCGATCGGCAAATAAGAAACTCTGACCTTCCAATACGGTATAATCGATACCATAAGACTTGATAATGCTGTCTAACCCCGTATCATATCCCATTGACGGAAGCCAAAACCCTGCAGGCACCGCCTCAAAATCCTCCCGAAAACTACTGAGGCCTTGTTCAATCTGTGCGGTAAGCGCTTCCGGCATATCCTGATAAAACGGAAAAAAGCATGGTGTTGCCGATGTCGCAAGCAGTTCAATGCATCCCTTTGCAACAAAGAAATTTATTCCGCTCAAAATATCTTTTTTATAACGGGTATGAAAATCTTCTCGATTAAGCGTTAAAAATTCAAGGTACATCCTGGCAATATCTTCACGGGCAGTTCCGGATGTCCGCTTTAATTCCTGTTGTGCAAATGCTATATGCCGATCTAAATACACACCGTACCGCTCTTGCCACAAGGAAGATTTTAGCATTTCACATAAAAGCGGAGAAATTACCAGCGCGCATTTAAACGAAACGGCATCGGAATCCAAACGTCTGCACATTCGTAAGAACGGCAAAAGACCGTATGACAGCATCTCATACAACTGTGCCGCTTCGAGCGGTTCGTTCTCATCCGATTGGCGGATATATGGTACGTGAGCATGAAAAATAAAAAGTAATGTCTTTTTAATCATCGAGTACCTCGAATATACTGTTCTCCGAACATAGGGCTGCGTAGGGTTATCCAAAAACTTCAGTTTTGGAATAGTTTCCTTGCTTTTCTATCTAAAAGCCTGCCGGTAATGCCGAAAGTGGGACTTTTTTAAAGAGGTCAATCCTGATAAACCGATTATCTTATTCACTGCATTTTGCGAAATGCAAAGCCGTTGCGGAATATTCTTTCGCCGCATACCGACAACATTCGATTGCGACAATATTTGCTCACGACCGTTCGTAAAATGAGCCATTAAGTCGATACGGTGCAAGTATTCATCAAAAGAAACATGCACATAGCGCCTGCGGTCTTCCTTTGGTACCTGTATATCAAAAAAGTCTGAAGATTTTAAAGGGTTTTCAAGGTCGAGAGAATGCACGCGAAGTGAAAAAAAAGAAAAATCTTTTGCTTCCGTCAATTCGGTAAAAAGACGTTTATGAAAATCCCAAAAGACAAAAAACCACAGCGGATTTTTTAAGACAACCCTTATCTCGGTCATGTTATAGCCGTATGCTGCTTCTTGAGGTCGTGTTGATGCCAAAATAGGGTCAACACTATCATCATCATTCGCGAAACCGTCATCAAGATCAAGTAATTCACTGATCAAAAGGTACCGAGTCAAATCGGATGACAAAAACAACCCATATCGGTCGGCCAGCGCAAAAAGAGCATCCGTAGACAGCGTCTGCAAATAGGATCTGGTAAATTTCACCGCACTCCCACTCTCCATTGCGGCATCATCTAAAATATTCATCGTTATGTCAAGACTCAAGTCTTTTGAAAATATACGGCGCAGAGCATTGGAGTACAAGTGCTCAATATTTTGCTCAGCAGCATTAAATGACGAGATGTGCCCTATATATTTTCTTTGATTTTTATAATTGTAGACGTTATATAATCCTGCGGGGTGCATTTTTTTTCGGCCATTAAATACGAGAACAATTTTGAAACAGCCATATATCCTTGCTGTTCAGGTTCCTGGCAAATGGTAAAATCAATAAATCCGTCTTTCACCAAACGCTTTGTTGCCGGAATATCGTCAAATGATAAAATAGAGGGCTTTTTTCTGTTTTCCGAATCTTTATGCCATCGATCGACTGCCTTACAGACCCCTTCAACCCCAGCGGCGGCAATAAATATGCAGTTTGTTTCCGGATATTTTTCCAATGCGCTCATTGTCGTTTCGTATGCATACGTATCGTCATCAAGTGATTCAAAGGTACTTAAAACCGTATAAGAAGATTTTCTTTCAATTAAACCTTGGATAAAGCCTTGAATGCGTTCATTATGACCGCGAATATGAAAAGAGCCGGTAACTATTAAAATGTTCAATTCGCTCTTTGTTAACAACGACAATAAACCGGCGGCGGTGTTTCCTCCGTTTGTATAATCAGGTCCCACATAGCATAGACGATCGGTATCAGGAATATCGGTATTGACACTGATAACCGGTATTCCTTTTTCGATAAGCCTTTGTACGGTATATTGAACTTCGGGGATATCCATAGTGGCAATACATACGCCTGAAAGATTCATGGAAGCTAATTTTTCAATCGTATGGATATGAGTAGCGATATCAAAGCCTTTTATATGTTCTATGTGAAGGGACACTCCGAAATCGCTTAATTCTTTTTCCGCACGGTGAAAACCGGCAATAATACCGTCAAAAAAAGGATTTCCCACATCGGGAAGTAAACAGCCGAATTTTATCGGCTGTTTACGGGCGGCAAGAATTTTTCCTGCCATATTCGGTGCAAATCCCAGTTCATCGGCAATGAGGCGGACTCTTTGCGCCACTTCGGGATTTACTCCCATACGTTTATGCAGTACACGGTCTACCGTCCCCCGTGAAACACCCGCCGCCGCCGCAATATCTTTTATGGTAACCGACACCGTTTATCCGTTAAAAATAACTTCGTTGAGGATGTTTTCGTATAATTCCTGTTTACCCGAAGCAGGATGCACCGTATCATAGGATTCGGCAAGGGCAGCAAGACTTTCCATGGTCATTTTGCCCGCCGCAAATTCGGCGCCCTTTCCCTCTGCAAAAGATGCATAACGTTCTTTAACCAATGCATCGATTCGCCCGTCTTCAATAAGGGCAGCAGCTTTTTCCAAGCCCAGTGCAAACATATCCATACCACCGATATGTGCGATAAATAAGTCTTCCGGTGCGGTCGAATTTCTTCTGCGCTTTGCATCAAAGTTTAAGCCGCCCGTTTTAAAGCCGCCCATACGCAGCACCGCCCGCATAGCCAAGGCCGTTTCATATATGCTCGAAGGGAATTGGTCGGTATCCCAGCCGTTTCGGCTATCACCGCGATTCGCATCGATGGAACCGAGCATCCCCGCATCAACACATACCGATAATTCATGGTAAAAGTCGTGCCCTGCAAGCTCCGCATGATTTGCTTCAATATTCAGTTTAAAATCCTTTTCCAAACCGTAGGTACGCAAAAAGCCTATCACTGTTTCCGCATCGAAGTCATATTGATGTTTTGTCGGCTCCATCGGTTTCGGCTCGATATAAAAACAGCCGGTAAAGCCCTGCTTACGCGCATAATCGCGTGCCATCGTTAAAAAACGGGCGAGGTGTTCTTTTTCAGCCTGCATGTCGGTATTCAACAGCGACATATAGCCTTCACGTCCGCCCCAAAAGGTGTAGCCTTGCCCGCCGAGCTTTATCGTTGCATCTATTGCGCATTTCACCTGAGCTGCAGCGTGGGCTACAATGTCAAACTGCGGGTTTGTCGCAGCCCCATTCATATAGCGCGGATTACTGAATACATTGGCCGTTCCCCACAAGAGTTTTACGCCGGTTTCTTTTTGCCGCTCATACAGACCGTCGGTAATTTTTATAAGATTTTTTTCACTTTCGGCAGGACTTTTCCCTTCAGGGCTTATATCCCGGTCATGCCAGCAATAATAGGGCGCTCCGATTTTAGTAATAAACTCAAAAGCCGCATCCGCTTTGTTTTCGGCGTTTGTCATCGCATCCGTGCTGCTGTTCCACGGAAACTTCATTGTTCCCGCCCCAAAGGGATCTTCTCCTGCAGCGCAAAAAGAATGCCAGTAGGCTATTGCAAAACGCAAATGCTCTTTCATCGGCTTACCTAAAACGATTTTATTTTCATCGTAGTATTTAAATGCGAGCGGATTTTTCGATTGTTTTCCCTCAAACCTTATTTTACCGATACCAGGAAAGTATTCGGTACTTCCTTTAAAATATGACATATAACCTCCTATGAAAATCTTTGCAGAAAGCGTCAGCTTTCAAAAAATTTAGCCGTGTATATAGAGGGGCGTCAACTGCCCCAAAATCTCATTATAATCGCGGTACGCCTGTTCGTATTCACAAACTGCGCTGCTCGGTTCCGCCGATTTTTCTTTACTCAACTGAATGTGTTCGGCGCAAAGGCTCTTTATCCGCTCGGGCGTACCGCCTTCAAGACACCACAGCGCTTGTACGGCAGCGCCCATTGCGGCAGCTTCTTCCGATACGGGGACGCTGACCGGCACATTCATAATATCTGCGGCGATTTGCCTCCATAAGGGACTTTTTGCGCCGCCTCCTATAAGCCGTATTTCTTTCGGTTCAAAACCCAATTTTTTAAAGGCGTCCAAGCCTCCTTTCAGGGCGAAGACAGCGCTTTCCATTGCGGCGCGGCAGATGTTTTCCTTATTCGAATTTATCATCGTAAGACCGGTGATGCTTGCTCTTCCTTTCGGTAAATTCGGCGTACGCTCTCCGTTAAAAAAAGGAAGAACCCGTACCCCTTGAGCGCCCGGCTCAGCTGCTGCGGCAAGACGGTTGAACTCGGCTACCGGTAAGCCGAAGAGAGAACGGATTCGTTCGGTTGTAACCGTGCAGTTCATCGTACACAAAAGCGGAAGCCATCCGCCCGTTGAGGAACAAAAGCCCGATAGACCGTGTTCGGGGTCGGCGATGGGCTTGTCCGAATAACCGTAGAGTGTTCCCGACGTCCCCATACTCATCGTTAAAAAGCCGTCGCTGACCGTCCCCGTCCCGATTGCCCCCATCATATTATCCCCGCCGCCGGAAGAAACCGGGATACCTTCAGGAATCCCTAAAAGACCGGCGGCTTTCTGCGATACCGTTCCGGCTTTTGTATCCGAAGCGATAAGAGGCGCAAGTAAATCGTATAAGCCTTCATCGATAAGAGAACAGAGTGTACGCGACCATCTGCGTTTTACAGGGTTAAACAGCGCTGTCCCCGAGGCGTCTCCAGCTTCCATAACATAGCTTCCAGTTAGTACGTAATTGATGTAATCATGCGGAAGCAAAATATAGCGCACGTTTTTCCATCCGTCGGGAAAATGTTTTTTTAACCACAATATCTTGGGAGCAGTAAAGCCGGGTAACATGAGGTTGCCGACTTCTTTTATAACTTCGGCATTACCTCCTGCTTTATCGGTTAAGATGCGGCATTCTTCGGCGGTTGACGTATCGTTCCACAGTTTTACGTTATAAAGAGCTTGTCCGTCTTTATCAAGAGGGACAAAGCCATGCTGCTGACCGGAGACGCCGACGGCCTGTATCTGCGAACGCAATTCACACGGAAGTTTTTCAAAGACGCTTTTTAATGCCGCATCGTACCATTCGGTTTTTTGTTCGCGGGTTCCGTCCTCTTTGGAAATCAAATCCAAAGGACAGGATGCTTGTGCGACAATACGTTTTTGTTCGTAATCGTATAAAACCGCTTTTAAACTTTGCGTTCCTAAATCAATACCGGCAACTATGTTCATATTTCCCCTGTCCTCTTTGGTACTCATTTGCAGTCTGTTTTTACGGATTAGACTGAACTTTTTTCACGACGTTTTGAAAGGACATCAAAAGCAACCGCCGCTAAAAGCACCAGTCCCTTTACCGCTTTCTGCCAGTTCGAGTCTATACCTAAAATGGACATTCCGTTGTTCAAAACACCCATAAAAATAGCTCCGACAACCGCTCCTCCGACTGTTCCCGTTCCACCGTATGCCGATGCTCCTCCGATAAAACATGAACCGATTGCATCGAGTTCATAATTCATACCGGCCGTAGGCGCTGCCGAATTAAAACGGCCGACACAAACCAGAGCGGCAAGGGCTGAAAGAAATCCCATATTTACATATACAAAAAACAACGCCTTATTTGTATCAATGCCCGACAGCTTAGCCGCTCGCTCGTTACCACCCATCGCATACAAATACCGACCCGGCACCGTATTTTGAGTAATGTAGGTATAGACAAGAACAACAACGGTTAAAAGAATTAAAATCACAGGGATTCCTTTATGACGGCCGAGCAGTGTTGCTAAAAACAATACAATTGCAGGAATAAGAATAATGCGTATAAGAAATATTCCGAAGCTTTCAGTTGAATATGCTTTTTGTTTTTTTTGTATACGCTGCACAATTTCCTTTGCAATGAAAATGAGACAGCATAAAATTGCCGTTCCGACTGTTACGGAAAATATCAATCCTTTATCCTTTGTTATCGGAATAAAGCCGGTAAAATAACGTAAATAATTTTCCGGAAACGGCGACAAAGTTAAACCGTTAAGAATAATTAAGGCAACGCCTCTCCATAAAAGCATACCTGCCAATGTTACAATAAATGCCGGGATGCGTATGTATGCAATCCAAAAGCCGTGCCATGCCCCGATTGCCGTACCGGCTAATAAACATAAAATCATCACGACATATATATTCCAATGTAAAAGAATAATTAAATGGGCAGCTAATGCCCCGATAAGTGCGACAATTGAACCGATCGATAAATCGATATTGCCGCCACTGAGAATACAGAGCAGCATTCCGGTTGCTAAAATAACAACATAAGAGTTTTGACTTATAATATTTGAAATATTTGTCGGGGCAAATAAGGAACCGCTGTCTGCAAAACTGATCAGGGCATGGAATAAAATCATCAATGCAATGAGCGCTATAAACATTGTGTTTTTTTTCAATATATTTTTGATCGAAAGAGTATTAAGCATGATTTGTGTTCTCCTTTTTCGTTTGGACGATACAAGCCATTATCGCTTCTTGTGAAGCTTCTTCCCGCGGAATTTCTCCCACAATTTTACCGTCATTCATAACATAAATCCTGTCGCACATACCTAAAATTTCCGGCAGTTCCGAAGAAATCATCAGTATGGATTTTCCTTCTGCGGCCAAGCGGTTTATTATGCAGTAAATTTCATATTTTGCGCCCACATCTATACCCCGCGTGGGTTCATCGAGTATCAGTACTTCGGGTTCGGCAAAAATCCATTTGCCGAGTAAAACCTTTTGTTGGTTCCCTCCCGATAAATTTACTACGGATTGTTCTATTCCCGTACATTTTGTTTTGAGTTGTTCAACACATTCCCGTGCAGCCTCATGTTCCTTATCGATTTGGATAACATTGCGGCGGCTTACTTTCCGTATATTTGCCAAAGTTGTGTTTTTGCAAATGCTTGTATGTAAAATTAAGCCGTTGCCCTTTCTGTCTTCCGTTACGTATGCCACTCCGTGTCTTATTGCATCTTTTACGGTTTTAAGCCGGACTTCCTTCCCGTTTATAAAAATCCGTCCGCGGATATTCGCGCCGTAGGAATGTCCGAATACGCTCATTGCAAATTCCGTCCGCCCCGCTCCCATAAGACCGCTTATGCCGACAACTTCACCTTTGCGTAAATTGATATTGATATTTTTACATACTTCCCGTTCCGCATACAGGGGATGTTCAACCGTCCAGTCTTTTACTTCAAACCGAATATCCCCTATACAAGGTGTGCGCGGCGGAAAACGTTCCGACAGATTTCTACCGACCATTGCGTTGATTATTAGATCTTCGCTGCAATCATCCGTTTTTTTATCAAAAGTTTTTATTACAGAGCCGTCTCTGATAACGGTTATTTTGTCCGCAACAAAGGATACCTCATTCAATTTATGTGAGATAATAATTGATGTTATATTTTTCTTTTTAAATTCAAGTAATAAATGTAATAATTTTTGAGAATCCGTTTCATTTAACGAAGCTGTCGGTTCGTCAAGAATGAGAAACGTAATATTTTTTGCCAAAGCTTTTGCAATTTCAACTAATTGCTGTTTGCCTATCCCGATATCTTTAATCAGCGTCCGTGACGATTCATGCAGCCCTACCGTCCGAAGCAGCGCATCGGCTTTTGCAAAAGTCTTTTCCCAATCAATTTTAAATGATGTTCCTTGCTCGTTTCCCAAAAAAATATTTTCAGCAATACTGAGGTGGGGAACAAGAGCCAATTCCTGATGAATAATGGCGATACCTTTACGTTCACTGTCTTTTACCGAATGAAACGTACACCGTTCGGACTCATATAGTATATCACCGGTATAGGTACCATAGGGGTAAATGCCGCTTAAAATATTCATCAGTGTTGATTTGCCGGCACCGTTTTCGCCTACGAGAGCATGTATTTCACCCCGGGCAATTTTCAGACTGACGTCATTTAGAGCTTTTATACCTGCAAATGTTTTTGTAACATTTTTTATTTCCAACAGCGTTTCCGTCAAAACAGTCTCCATTTTGTTTTCGTACTTAATCGCAATCTAAAAACAGTGCCGACAGTTAATCGGCACTGCTTATTAAATCCTCAGCACAAATCGGTTTTAGTTCTTCAACTGTGCTTCGGTATAATAGCCGCTTTCAACCAATAGTTTTTTATAGTTATCGATTGTTGCAAAAACAGGTTCGCACAAAAATGAAGGAATAACTCCGGTACCGTTGTTATATGTTTTTGTGTCGTTAATCGGAGGTTTTGTTCCTTTTACGAGAGCGTCAATCATCTCCGATACTTTACCTGCCAGTGTTCTGGTATCTTTAAATACCGACATACTCTGACGGCCTTTCAACATATTTTTTACCGAAGTAATATCACAGTCCTGTCCCGTAAGCAGCGGGAAGTTTTCCTTCGTGTATCCGGCCGCAACAAGTGCATTGGTAATACCCTGCGCAACGGAATCGTTTGATGATAATACCGCGTGCAGTTTTGTGCCTGTCGGACCGTAACCGTAGGCACTGATCAAATTCTCCATTCTTTTTTGTGCTTCTTCAGTTGACCAGTTGGGTGTTGCAACCTGAGCTTTTTCGGTTTGTCCTGAACGGACGACCAAGACGCCTTTTTTGATGTAAGGATTTAGAATATCCATTGCACCCGGGAAAAAGAAGTTCACATTGTTATCGTCTGTGGGGCCGGTAAATAATTCGATGTATACAGGTTCTTTTGCCGTGTCCAATTTAAGCGTGTCGCGCAGGTAAGCTCCCTGAAATTGACCGACCTTGTAGTTGTCGAATGTTGCATAATAGCGTACCGCATCGCTGTTCATAATAAGTCTGTCATAAGCAATAACGGGAACGCCGTTTTCTTTGGCGGTTTTAAGAACTTCCGTGAGCGATGAACCGTCGATTGCTGCTATAACTATTACTTTGCAGTTTTTAGTCAGCATATTTTCAATTTGAGATGCCTGTACGGCTATATCGTTGTTTGCATATTGCAAATCGACTTTGTAGCCCGATTTTTCCAACAACATTTTAATATTGTCGCCGTCCTGAGTCCATCTCTGCAGATCCTTTGTAGGCATGGAAACGCCTATTCTGGGTGCTTCTGACGTTTCTGTTGTGCCCCCCGCAAATAAGGCTCCTATTCCGGTCATAAAGACCATAAGAGCTATACCGATTTTCCGTTTCATACATTCCTCCTAATAAAACATCTAATCGAAAATATCAAACCGTGCTCGAGCACGGTTTTAATTATTCTACAATGCTTTCGACATATTGTCAAGGAAATGTATTGATAATTTATACATTTTGTCCCGAATTACCCTATCGTTTTCCATTCTGATCGTACCGTTTCATTGTCCTTCCTCCTCTCTTTTTCGGCAATTTTAGTACTGCACTTTTATTGTATCACTCCACTTCATGCGTCATCGCAAAAGAATGGAGTAATTTTATAAGCTCATTGTGAGAAAGGGGGCCTAAATATGATATAACAGCGGAGGATATCTCGAGCATTATGGATATAAATTATGTATCGGTTTTATGGGGAAAAAAGATAAAGAGAATAGTGAAATCAGCAGTATAAGAGAAACGCAGTAGATGCGTCGTATATTTTCAAAAGGAGGTTGCGTCTTTTAACCATATACTATAGTATAAAACACCTCTGAATTCACAATCGCCCTTTCGGCGACGCACCTGCGCGTATCAGAGATGAGCAAAAATGAATATGATCGATTTTATTTACAGCATTGTTAAAGACCTCAATTTACCTACTACGATTCTGATATCCTTTTCTCTGATATTGATAAGTGGCTTTTTAGTCACTCGATTCACCAAAAGGCTCCAGCTACCGAAAGTGAGCGGCTATATTCTTGCCGGAATACTGATCGGCCCGAGCGGATTACATTTAATTCATCGCCATTTTATTGTCAATTTGGACGTTATCTCGGTTATCGCGCTCAGCTTTATCGCCTTCGATATGGGAAGATATTTTAAACGAAGCGACGGCAGAAAGGAATTCCGGAATGTTGTCTTTATCACGCTCTGCGAATCCCTGTTAGCGGGATGCTTAGTTACCGTCGTTATGCTCTTTGTCTTTAAGATGAGGCTTTCTTTCTCGCTTTTACTCGGCGCGATTGCAACCGCAACAGCCCCTGCCAGCACTATTATGACTATCAAGGAATACAACGGCAAAGGGCCGTTTGTCGATTTGCTGCTGCGTATCACCGCCTTTGATGATGTTGTCTGCCTTTTTGTGTTCAGTATTATGGTTGCCGTCGTCAATGCGCAAGAAAGTGATGTCTTTAATATCATGAGTATTATAACGCCGGTCGGCCTTAATGCGGCCATGCTGATGTTAGGCTTCTTTACCGCCCTGTGTATGGAGTTTCTCATTACGGAAAAGCGGAGTTTCGATAACAGGCTGATTTTAGCTGTCGCGTTTCTTTTTTTGATTTCCGGTATCTGCTCATATTTTGAGGTAAGCCCACTGCTTGCCTGTATGGTGTGTGGCGCCGTGTATTACAATCGAACAAACGATAAAACCCTATTCGACCAAATGAATAATTTTTCTCCCCCGGTGATGAGCAGTTTTTTTATTATTTCCGGCATGAATATGGATCTAAGCATTATCGTAACGGCAGGGATTATCGGCGTTGCATATTTCTTCATCCGCATAATCGGAAAATATATCGGTGCATACACATCATGTAAAATATTATCAATCGATAAGAAGATAACGGAAAATATGGGGTTTGCGCTAATGCCGCAAGCAGGTGTTGCAATCGGACTCGCGTTTATGGGTAAAGCAATGTTGCCGGAAAAGGACGGCCTTATCCTATTTAATATCATTCTAGCATCTTCGGTGTTATATGAATTGATGGGGCCGGTGACTGCAAAGATAGCGCTGATACGGTCGGGTGCGATTAAGACTCAGGATATCAAAAATCATTGAAATGATTTCTATTTTACGATATATTACCGTATAATATCATGAAAATTGTTATCCTGTACGAAAAAACTGAAAAGAAAATTTCCGAAGCTGCCGCTCATATTATTGAATCTCATCAATGCGATGTCGTACACTATCAAGTCGATACAATATGGGAGAAAGGTGTATGCTCTCCTATCGCACTGCTGCAGGATGCGTCACATATTCTATTTGTGCTCGGTAAAAATACATCAGCGCTAGACCTTGCGTTTATTTTCTTTTTAGGATTCGGCGTCGGAAAAAATCTACCTATTTTAACACTTGGACAGGAAAGCGCCTTGCCTCTGCCGGAAAACTGTAAACAATTTATCATTCCACTTGCGCTTGATATTTTCGAAGATTATTTTATTAAAGAGCAACAGAATTTTCTTGCACTAGAACGAAAACAGCTCGCCCGAGAAAAGTTGTTGAATAGCGGCTTTCCTTGTTGTGAGTCTAATTTTGCTGCAGCAGTAGAAGAAGGAAAATACGAGATTGTTCGGCTCTTTTTAGAGGCGGGGTATAATGCTTCGCAGCGCGACACACGCGGTACTCCAGTACTTTCGCTTGCGATTAGAAATTCGCATTATGAAATTGCGTCACTGCTGCTTGACTATGGAGCAGAGATAAACCTCTGTGCCGAAGATCGTTCCTATTCGGCATTAATGGAAGCTGCTCAAATCGGCGATTTAAAAACTGCAGAATTACTGCTTTCAAAGAATGCAGACACAAACATTCAAAGCAAAGACGGACAAACGGCATTAATTCTCGCTGTCGGCAGAAAGGATACCCAAATGGTAAAGTTGCTCATAAAACATCATGCCGATTGGAACATCACCGACCGACTGGGCATGTCCGCGCTTGGTTACGCAAAACTGTTCAACAATAAAGAGATTTTAGAAGCCATGCAGCAGCCTTAGCTGTGTTTCAATTTATCGGCATTAACGTCCTTCAATAGTATCAGCCGTTTATTCGGCTAAAGTATTATGCTAAAGCATTATAAGGTGAATAATTATGAAAGAAAAACTTGAAAGTTTATCGATTCGCTGGAAAGAACTGGAAGAAGAAATACAAGACCCTGCGTTGATTAAAAATCAAAACCGCTATAAGGAGGCGATGCGGGAACATGCCTATCTTTCGAAGCTGATGGAAGAATATGCGCAGTACCTTCGATTGGAAAAAGACATTGGGCAAACCCGCACAATGATGCAGGAGGAAACCGACCATGAGCTGAAAGAGATGGCTCGAGAAGAACTGCATAACCTCGAAGCGCAGCTGGAGCAAAGCGAGAATAATCTTAAAGTGTTGCTCATTCCGCCCGATCCGCTCGAAGAAAAAAACATCATTATGGAAATACGCGGTGGTACCGGCGGAGAAGAAGCGGCGCTCTTTGCAGCGGATTTGTTAAAAATGTACACGCACTATGCGGAATTGAAAAACTGGAAATACGAAATCCTTTCCGCTAACGAAACCGAGCTGGGCGGGTTTAAAGAAGTAACGCTGTCCATTTCGGGCAAGTATGTGTACGGAAGCCTCCGCTATGAATCGGGAGTACACCGCGTACAGCGCGTACCGGAAACGGAAGGCTCGGGGCGTATTCACACGAGTGCGGTAACCGTCGCGGTTTTACCCGAAGCTGAGGAAACGGAAATCGTTATCAAACAGGAAGACCTGCGCATCGATGTTATGCGCGCAGGAGGCCCCGGCGGTCAGTGCGTCAACACAACCGACTCCGCCGTGCGTATTACCCATATCCCGACAGGGCTTGTCGTTATCTGTCAGGACGAAAAAAGCCAGATTAAAAACAAGGCGAAGGCAATGCGCGTATTGCGGAGCCGCCTCTACGATATGGAAGAGGCGAAGAAGCAATCGGAGCGGGCGGAAGACCGGAAGAATCAAGTCGGTTCGGGCGACCGTTCGGAACGAATCCGCACCTACAACTATCCGCAAAACCGAGTAACAGACCACCGGATTAACCTGACCCTCTACAAGCTTGATGCGATTATGCAAGGAGACCTCAACGAAATCGTCGAAGCACTCTGCATCGCCGCCCGCGAGCAAATGATGAAAGCCCAAGCATAACCGGATGTTTACCGTCGCCGATGCCCGCCGCTGTGCCGTCGATTTGTTTATGCAGTCGGCAATACTGAAAACGCAGCTCCGCTCGTCTTTAATGCTTGATGCGGATGTCCTGCTGCAGCACTTCCTCAATAAGCCGCGGGCATGGCTTTTTGCCCATGATGACACCGATATTTCCTCGATACGAAAAGCCTTTTGCGCGGCAGTAGAGCGGCGCTGTACCGGTTTACCCGTTGCCTATATCACCGGCGAAAAAGACTTTTGGGGGCTTCCCTTCCACGTGAGTCCCGATGTGCTGATCCCTAAGCCAGACACCGAACTGCTGGTAGAGCGGAGCCTTGCTATCATAAGAGAAAAAGCGGCGGCTCTCCTACCCGAACAAAATCTGTTCATACTCGACCCCTGCACAGGATCGGGCTGCGTTGCAATTTCCATCTTACATACGCTTGAAGCTGAAAACATACGAAATCTCTGCTGCATTGCCGCCGATATTTCTCCCGCAGCCCTCGCCATAGCCCGCCGCAATGCACAGCGGCTCCTGTCGACTGAAACACAAACGCGACTTTATATCATCGAAGGAGATATGCGTACATTGCCGGAAACCATTGCCCATGTTAGAGAATCACTATCTCCATCTTCCCTACTCACCAATATTCTCCGTTTCGACCTTATCGCTGCCAATCCGCCGTATGTACCCTCTACGCTGACGCAGGAACTACTCAAAGACGGGCGGAATGAACCGGCATTAGCCCTCGACGGCGGCTCCGACGGTCTTGATTTCATACGGATTTTGACAAATAATACCTGTACTGTCCTGAACCGCAACGGTGTCCTTTTAAGCGAGGTAGGAGAATACCATGCCCAAGCCGCAAGCAAACTCTTTGAAACCGCAGGTTTTTCGGATGTCCGTATCCACCAAGATTTAACAAGCCAAGACAGACTAATCGAGGGCATATTTTAACGAAGGGGAATCAAAGCAGCTAAATTGATCAACCCTGCAAAATAATTGAGGTTGTGGTTTCGGTGTTGTTGACAGTAGGTATGTCTCTCATATACTATAAATACAGAGGAAGACATACTATGAGCTATACTGCAAAGGTTGATATGTCAGGCGAAAGTTGAAAATATGCTTTTTCTAACTCACGATTCATTAATTCCTTATTACAACGAACACTGCATAGTACCGGTAAAAAACCGGCATTGCAGGCAGTACAAGAAGGAATATCACTTAATCAATTATGCAGTATATAAACTTTCATAAAAGCCGATAAGAAAAGCAGGGTAATCGCATCGGAAAGGATAATATGTGATATGCCGTTTTTCATAAAATATGCCATAATAGGTACTTTTTAAAACGGGACGTTTTTAGAAGATACCCCAGATTGCTTTAAATGAGGAAGGGATACGATGAAAAAAAATAGGCTATTAAAGCTAATGAATATTTCTCCTATTCAAATGAGAGAAATTGCCGATACGGTCGCGGAGGTTGAAAAAAAGACTACCGGAGAGATTGCCCTCGCGGTTGTATACCAAAGCGATTCATATGCCTTTGTAGAGTTGTTCATTGCATGTTGCGCGGCGTTTCTTTCTTTTTTCATTCTGTTTTTATGTTCCGCTCCTATCTGGAGTCTTTTAGAACGCACCGTTTGGTTTCCGTCCCCTGCCCAGCTGACAGCGGTCATCGGAGGTGGTGCAGCTACTGCTGTATTTATTGTTTATTTACTGGTAAATATTCCCGCAATCGACCGGTTGATTATTCCGAATACTTTAAAAAATCGTCGTGTATATGCGCGTGCACTGCAACACTTTGTCGAAAGCGGCGTATATAAAACAGCGGAACATTCCGGCGTTCTCATCTTTGCATCCGTACTGGAACGGAAGTTCTTTGTCATCGCCGATTCGGGAATTGCTGCAAAAGTAGCGCAAACTAAATGGGACGGCATTTGCGAAATTATGACCACAGGATTAAAAGAACACCGCGCAGCCCAAGCCTTTGTTACCGCCGTAAAGGAATGCGGCAGGATTCTACAACAGAACTTTCCTAGCGACGCAGAAAATTCCAATGAGCTACCTGATGGACTTGTTATCTTGGAATGTTAAAATTCTTTTGAAAATATACTGCGCATCTATTGCGTCGCATTGCCAAAGGTATATCTCCTTATACGTTTTTGCCAGCATATTTCGACAACGTCGAAATATCGCTTTTCTGACGGGATAGCAATAGTTCCATGTAGAATCTAAAGCTAAGGAAACTGTCCAAAAGCTGAAGCTTTTAGACCGCCCCAATACCATGCCCAAGCCGCAAGCGAGCTCTTTGAAACCGCAGGCTTTTCGGACATCCGTATCCATCAGGACTTAGCAGGCCAAGACAGACTAATCGAAGGCGTATCGGAACAACCGCACTAAGGTTAGTGTAACGGTTGTTCCCTTCCGTGTGAAATTTTGTCAAAAATTTCACACAGTTTATTTTTACAGAAGGGCAATCACAGCACCCAATACTAGTTCAGAATCGCAGAATAATGAGGCTGTGAGACCATTTGAACCGCGAAGAGGTTCAACTCTGGTTGAACAGCCTCATTATTCTGCGGGAAAATCAAAAAAAATGGCTGCTGTGATTACCCGGAGGGCGTACACGATGATACAAAAAGTTGAAAACTTAAGCAGTCTTGAACATTTTTTTGCGCAGTATCCCTGTTATGCGGAAGCGGAAAGTCCTGAAGACGCCGCACGGATTACCGCGGCGTGGAATCTTTTGCTTGCAAACCGTATACCCGATACGGCTGCAGACGCCCCCATTCCGCATGACGCCGCTCATTCGCTACGCATGGCGCACAGTCTTGCCGAGCTTGAAATGGATTCCGAAAGTATCATCTGTGCACTGCTGTACAGCGAAGACGGGAGCTTTACTTTACCGGATGATCAACTGCGCGCACAATTCGGAGATACGGTAGCGGACATCCTGAATGCGGCGGCAAAGTTTTCCGACGTAAAGCTGTACGGCAAAAGCAAAGAACATACCGACACTGTGTGCAAGATGTTCTTTTCCCTCGTAAGCGACTTACGGGTTATGATTGTCCAACTTGCCGACCGGCTCGATAAGATTCGGTATATTTCAGAATATCCTGCGGAGCGGCAGCGCAGTATCGCCGGTGAAATCAGTGAAATCTGGGCGCCGCTTGCCCAACGGATGGGTATTTCCACCGTTCAAAATGAGCTTGAAGATTTAAGCCTCAAATACATCAACCGCGAAGCCTTCGATCAGATAAAAACCGTTGTCGCAGCGAAGAAGAAAGAACGGGAAGCCTTTTTGCAAAGCGCCGAAAAAACCATCTATCAAACGATGGAAAAAGCGGGAATCAAGGTTAAGGTACAAAGCCGCGCCAAACATTTTTGGTCTATCTATCAAAAAATGAAAAAGCGGAACAAGGCGGCGGATGAATTGTACGACCTCCTCGCCGTGCGGATTTTATGCACCACAGTGAACGAATGCTATACCATTCTCGGCCTGATGCATACGGTATGGAAGCCGCTTGAAGGCCGCTTCAAGGACTACATCGCGATGCCGAAGGCGAATGGCTATCAAAGTCTCCACACCACCGTTATCTGCAAAGGCGGGCAAACCTTAGAAATCCAAATCCGCACGCACGAAATGCACGAAATAGCCGAGCGCGGTGTTGCAAGCCACTGGGTGTATAAAAAACACAGCAAGAACAAAACGGCGAACGAGCAGGAATTATCTTTTGTGCAGCAAGTTAAATCGCTCGCGCAACAGCGTTTTAATAATGAAGAATTCCTCGCGGAACTGAAAAGCGATTTATTAAGCGATTCGATTTTTGTGTTTACTCCTAAGGGTGATATTATCGAGTTGCCGGCCGGTGCAACCGCCGTCGATTTTGCATACCGTATCCATTCATCGATAGGAGAAAAGCTCGTATCCGCGAAGGCAGACGGCGCCATCATCCCGCTTTCTCGCCCGCTCAAAAACACGCAGGTGGTAGAGGTTATCACGCACCCGAACGCGCACCCCACGCACAACCAGTACGAAAACGCCCATACGACGCGGGCTCGTCAAAAAATCCGTGCTTGGCTTCAGTTGAACGAAAACCTGCTCCGCAGTGAAAAAGAAGAAAAAGGACAGCGAACGGATCTTACGGAAGATTCGGCAAAAGAAGCGTTGCGTCCGCCCAAAGAAACACCGGAAGAAGCTGAAACGGCAAAACGAGAACTCGAATCAGCTCAAAAGGATCCCAAGAAGAACCCCGCATTGCGGATACGCATCGGCGGTTCTACCAACTTTCCCGTACGTTTTGCAGGGTGCTGTAAACCGACCTCCGATTCTGCCATCTGCGGCTATGTCGCCAACGGTAGAGGAGTTATCATTCATCGGAAAAACTGTATCAACCTCAAAAGGATCCCCGACTTGGAAGCCCGCCTCATCGACGTTGAATGGGATATAAAGGAAAGCAAACAGAAAAATCCCGAAAAAGCGCAGAAAAAGATTAAGCCGCGTAAGTAATCCGTTCGATATTAAAGATATGAAAAAGAACGGTATTATTATGGTTATTGCGCTTATCGGATTCCTGTTTCCCGTATTCGGGGCGGATTTAGAGCTTGACCAAAGTGATCTTGCAGTTATTCAAGACCCGAAGGGCGCCGGATATCACTTTTATATTCGAAAAAAGCCCGATATCGCTTCCATCTTGATGACGGAGACGACAAAGGATCCTCAAAATCGGCTCGATAACTTTGCATACCGCGATTTCCAATACAACAGCATTAACGGCGATGAAAAGCGTATCCTAAACGGCAAAGAGCTGGATACCCGCGGAAAGCGACTTTACAGCCTGATAGACTCCAGCCCCGAAAAAGACACGCCGCTCGGCGAAGCATTTCATATCTGGGTACCGTATATTATCTGTTACGGCTATGAGTGGGACAGACACGGCGAAGTACAGGTATTGGACGGCACATTTTTTAATATCCGCGCATTTGAAAAGCCGTATGCCGATTATACCGGCTCTTTTAGCGATAACCCCTTCGTCCTCCGTGTAACACAAAAATCGATTAAGGAAGTACATGATCCGGCTTTTAGCGAACCGGCCGCCGCTTCTTTTTCGGAACTTGCCCGTTTGAGCGGCAATAAACTGATCTACTCTGAAAACGTCGACGGTATTATGCCCTCAATTGAAGTAATTCTGACGCCGAAGAAACACAAAAAACTCGATGTGGTGTTTGTCATCGATGCAACCGAAAGTATGAAGGATGATATAAAAAAAGTCAGAGAGCTACTTGCGGCTTCATTGAAAAAGGTACTTCCCAAATATGATTCATACCGGATAGGGCTTGTCCTTTATAAGGACTACTATGATGATTTTCTGACTAAAACCGCAACCGATTTTACTTCGGATATCGATCGTTTTTCCGCTGCGCTCAGGAGTTTTAGCGTATTCGGCGGCCGCGACATCCCCGAAGCGGTTTACGAAGGCATCGACGCGGGACTCGACCTTGAATGGCGCACCGATGCGGATACCGACCGTAAACTGATCCTTATCGGCGATGCCCCGCCCCATCCCCGCCCTCAAGGTTCAATTACGAAAGAGGGAGTTATCGAAGCGGCAAAAGCAAAGGATGTAAAACTGTTCCCGATTATACTGCCGCATAATAAGACCTACTAGACCAACCTTTTGAAATATACGGCACATCTACTGCGTCGTACGGCAAAAAAGTGTCCTCAACGTATCAAAGATACGCCTG
>ERZ773083.727-NODE-727-length-25155-cov-79.502908_pt1 | contig 25155 bp, 22 predicted proteins | sample MGYA00511465_ERZ773083 | MGnify/ENA primary metagenome ERZ773083 (study PRJEB29015, sample SAMEA2738001) | human oral metagenome | biome: human oral; feature: human-associated habitat; material: dental | place: China | collected 2060 ... | reverse complement strand
AAGCGCGAGTTCAAGGCGCTGCTGCGCAAGTTCCTGCGCTCGTACTCGTTCATCACGCAGATGGTGAGCCTCGGTGACAAGGAGCTGCACAGGCTCTTCGTTTACGGCGGGTTCTTGGTAAAGAAGCTCTTCCTCGAGACCGGCGACACCCCCGACCTGCGCGACAAGGTTGATTTGGAGTATCTCCGCATCGAGGACAAGGGCACACAGGCCATCAGCCTGCAGAGCGAGCAGCTGCACAATGGCGGCGCGAACGCCGGCATCGCCAAGGAGGAGGAAGAGGAGCGCCTGAGCGTGCTCATCGAGCACCTCAACGAGGCGTTCGGCGCCGAATGGGAGGACGCCGACAAGATTATCAAGGCGTGCGCTGACAAGATTTGCGAGGACGAGGACTTCGTGGCCAAGGCCCGCACCAACACCATGGGCGACCTGCGGGCGATCTTCGGCGACGTGATGATGAAGGCGCTTGCGGCCATACTCTCCGACAGCACCGACATGTACGAGAAGTTCAACGAGAACCCCGACGCCTACATGCGCGTGATGGACTCCGATCTGCTGCCCATCGTGTACCGAAGGTGCAATGAGGATGCTTAACAGGAAGGTGCCTCACATACGCGTTATCGAGAGGCAAATCAGGGATGTCAGAGCCGCTGTGGAGGCCGACAATCTGCTTTCGGCGCTCGCTCTCGCCCTGACGTTTCCCGATGCCCTCGGGCAGGTGATGTATCCGGAATTGGTCACTGGCAAAGGCAAAAGAAAAGCCGGCGAGCAGTATGCCACATGGTTTGACGAGTACGTTGGCGACGAGTACAAGGCACCTGAAGAGCCGGGAGACTGCGAGCTCGAAAGCTACTTCACTGGGAGGATGTGCTGGAAGCTGCGGTGCGCCTACCTTCATGCAGGCAAGTCGGATAGCGATTATCCGTATGAGGCGTCTGGTGACCAAGGCGGCTTGGAGCATGATTTCGAGTTTGAGCTCGCCCTTCACGCATGCGATGCTATTGGGGATATGACGGAAGGCACGGCGCCTGATCTCGTGAAACGGCACGTGCGGATAGATATCGGCAAGCTCTGTACATGCCTGTGTGATGCAGCGGAGTTCTGCCTGCACGACAATGCAGAGAGGTTCGGCGGCAACACGAGCGATATTCTCGACCTGCCTCACTTTGTCGAACTGCTCGGGCTAAACAGCTGATGAGCGCAAACAAAACTCAAGGACGGCGCGATTGATATGGGAACAAATCTGACGTGGAATATCGCATTTAAGGGGTTCGGGCTGTTCAAGGATCAGTTAAATGCTGAACTCAAGCTCAGCGCTTCAAAAGTTGCTGTCTATGCGGGAAACGGGCAAGGTAAGACTTGCATCAGTCGACTGTTTCGTGCTGCGGATCAAGACTGCGCAACAGCGGTTAGCGACACGATGATAAATCGCGCTGGCTCAACCGGTGAGTTCGAGTTTTCGTTTAGTGGGAAGGACACCTCTGGGAAGCTGCATATTAGCAAAACTCGTGGAGATGATCCAACCATAGAGAACGACACAGGATACCTGTTTCATGTTTTCAATACCGACTACGTGAGAGATAACCTTCAGTCTCAGCATTATTCGATTAACGGCGATGCATTTTCTGGCTATATCGTTGGTCGAGAAAACATTGATGTATCAGATAAAAGGAAGCGCCTTGAGGAACTCGAAAAGAAGGGCAAGCAAAAGCGTAATGCGATAGATGACGCAGTTGCCCAAGCACAGTCGGAGCTCAAGAATTATAAACTGTCGCGCTTAAACGAGTATAAAACGTTGACAACAGAAAATATTCTCAGTCTGGATAACCGCGCTAATCGATATGGCGATGTGCTTGCCAAATATAATGCGCTGACGAATCTGCCCGACGATATCCCGACACTTGCTGGTCTTGTTTTTGACGATAAGGCCCTGTCGCTTGATGTGCTCAAGGAAATTTTGAAGACGTCATATACAAGGGAGAGCTTCGCAGAAGATTTTGCTGATTCTATGCGTCGCAAGAGGACATTTGTCGAGCAAGGTCTGACATTTCTTGAGGGGACAGAGACAGATGATTGCCCGTTTTGTGGCAGGAAATTTGATGATGGCGCTCTTCAGCTCATCCATATGTACGAGGAGTATTTGAAGGGCCAAGAGGCTAAGACCATATCTGCTATAGATGGCCAAATTAATGCGTTAAGAGGATTCTTGAATGACTATAAATCTCTTTGCTCCGACTATTGGGCAAAGGCGACTACATTTGACTCTCTAAAGAGCGCGTTTAATGACATTGCGAAAATCTCACTGGAGAAACTTCCTGAATATTCTGAAGTGGAGAATGCGGCAACTGCTGTCAACGATGCGCTCGGCAAGAAGAAAGAGAACATTTCATTAGCTCTCTCATCGGACAGTGTCGAATCTCTAAGAGTTTTGCTTGAAAGCATACGAGAGCATGTTTCGCTCATAGAGGAAGTTTTCAGTCAATTTGATATAGCGGCAAACAATCTCAAGAAAGAGATGACTGACGCTAAAAATGGGCTATGCATCGAGAGAAAATATAAAGTACGCAACGAATGCGATAAGATTATTTTGGAGCGCACGGAGCTTCTCGCCCAATATAAAAGCCTCGAAGCTGAAATAAAAGAAGCTGAATCTAAGGGTCGGCGTCCAAAAAGACAGGCTGTTGCCAATATGCTTGCAAGTCTTGTTCATAGCGTATTTGGCGCAAGATATATTTTCAATCCAGATGATTTCACCATCTCCCTCGGCGACGTTGAGCTCGGGGATGATGTTGAAGACATAATGAGCGACGGCGAGAAATTTGTTCTCGCGTTCTGCCACTATGTGGCTTCGACATGGAGCCTGCTCGAAAACGATGATGATGCGAAGAAGTTGTTCTTTGTAATTGACGACCCGATTTCGAGCCTCGACTATCATTATGTTTATAGCGTCGTTCAGATTATTAGAGATTTGAATATGCTATTTGACGAATCCGGTAATCTGCGAGTGCGATTCCTCCTGCTGACTCACAACAGCGCCTTCTTTAACATGTTGGCGAGGAATAAAATCGTCCAAGATCTCTACACATTACACGGTGCCGAGATTAGCAAATGCGACAAGCGCTATATCACTCCTTATAGTGAGCATTTACAGGATTTGTATGATGTCGCAATTGAAGGCAGTGACCCAACTCACACCACAGGCAATTCGATACGACAGGTTATCGAAACGCTTTGGCGTTTTGACAATCCAGCAGAGCCCGACTTGCTCCATTACCTCAATGCAGAAGAGTGCAGCGACCTTCGTGACTGTGAGTTTATCTATACGGTGTGCAACGATCAGTCACATGGCGCGTCGATATTCGATAGGGACCAACTACCTGACGATGAAGCAATAAGGTGCGCTTGTCTGGCTGTGTTGAACCATCTGCAGGACCGTTACCCTGGTCAACTCGTTGCATCGGGCCTGAGACTTGCGGCGAGCCAAAACGAGTAGAAGGACAGTCTCTTTAGCAACTTGCTTACCCTGCCCCGAGCCCGAAGGCCCGGGGCAGCCGCTTTAGGGTCACCTCCTGTCGTTGAGGACGTTATGGTGGTGGCGCAGGAGGGCCTTCTCGGAGCCCGTCACCAGGAGGCTTACGATGTCGTAGCGGATGCTGGTGAGGCCCTCCACCTCGGCCTCTGCGAGGTAGGCCGCCGCGATGCGCTCGAAGCGCTCCTGGTTGGGCTCCTCACGGGGCATGTCGTAGCCCCCGCACTTGGTGGCTGCGTCCACGAAGACGAGCTCCTCGTCGTCCATGGCGATGAAGTCGATGCCGTCCGAGCCGTGCGCCCAGCCCTCCTCCAGGACCTCGATGTCCCTGTGCTCCAGGCTTCGGGCTCGGGGTAGGGCCGGTCGCAGGCGAAAAGACATGGAAGTGGGTACAAGTTGTACCCACTTCCAACAATATTTATCTGCTATTGGCCTACAGGTTTGCCCGCCTACTCTTTGGCATCCTCGATGTCGTGCGCATACGGCTTCCAGAGCGGGCACTCCTGCCAGCCTTTGGTGAAGCCCATGCGGCAGAGCTCACCGAAACTAAGGCGGCCAAAAGTTTGAAGAGACGCTCACGCCAGAACGTCTCGGGCGCGATGTGCTCCAGCAGATAGCTCAGGATTGTGAGGATGCCAAACATGTTGTCCGACCTCACGCTGAAGGGCTCGTGCCATCCCGGATGCTTCGACCGCTTGGGAATGATTGGTCTGGTGCCGATGCCCCTGTTCCAGAGACGGCCATGGTGCGCGCATATGTTACGCACCGTGTTTATGGTCACGAGCCAAGATTCCAGCACGCGCGAGCTCACGCCCAAGTCGTTTGCGAGCTTGTTCCTGATTTCAGCTGGTGCGCCGTTGAAGAGCCTGAGCATGGTGCCGAAGTCCATCAGGTTGACGAGTATCCAGTAGGGAGGAAGCTCGTGCTCGTCGCTATAGGCCTCTTTGAAGTGGAGGGCGAAGGGCTCACGTGAGCGTCTGAGCTCATCCTTGCAGCGCGCTATGAACTTGTCATACTTGCCCTGCTTGAGCCTTGGCAGGTTGTTAGCGTCGAGGAATCCGAAGGCGCCGGTCTCTCTAGCAAGTTCGTATGCGAGCTGTGTGCGGAAGTAGACCTCCACGCGCTCTATGGCATCGAGTACGACAAGCCTGAACTGTCGGTCGAAGATGTAGAGGCGCCAGATCTGGTCGAATGACGTTCCCTCGATGAAGCGCTCGTCCTGCATGCCATCCTTGTCGCCTTTTGGCTGGCGCTTGAAGATGTACCAGTATCCACTCAAGCGGTAGTAACCGATGTCAGCGAGGTGCCTGATAAGATCGTCACGGTCGGCAACGAGACCACGCTCGTTGATGAGAAGGCCTGCCTGCTGCTCGAAGGACAGCCAAGGTTTCGTGTACGTCCCCACGGTGCTCATGCACCTCCAGACAAAGAAGACCCGCCAGTGTGCATGCTCGGAAGCAGAGGCCCGGCGGGTTTACTGATCACAGTGTATCACATCCATCGTGAGACGGCGCGGAAGAGCCAGCGCACGAAGCGCCAGACGAGCCTAAAGATGCCCATGTGAAGCCTCCTTCTCCTCTGCGGCGGCGAGCATCGCCTTGAGTTGGTCCACCGAGAAGCTGAGCGCGGGCTCGCGTCGCTTTGGCGCGCCAATGGCGCTGTCCATGATGGCGTCGCCGTGGCCGCTCATCTCGGCGTCGAAGCTCTCCTCGACCTTGCTCACGGCGGCGCGCTTGGCCTCGGGGTCCACGTCGGCGTAGACGTCCAGGGTCATGGACACGCTCGCGTGCCCCAGGTAGCTCGCCACGGTCCTCACGTCGCAGCCGCCTGTGATCATCATGGTGGCGAAGGTGTGCCTGAGGTCGTGGAAGGTGCACTTGAAGCCGTTCATCTTGCAGAAGGCGGCGAAGTCCTTGCCGAGCTGCGTGGGGTTGTAGGGCCTGCTCTTCTCCTCCTGCGTGCCCAGTATGTAGGGGTCGCCGAAGAGGAGCGCGAACTCGTTGGCGATGCGCACGGCGTCCGCCCGCACCCGGCGCAGCATGTCGAAGGTGCGCCTGGTGAGGGGAATCGTCCTCAGCGAGCTCGAGGTCTTGGGCTCCTTCACGTCGAAGCCGCCGTCGCCGTTTCCCAAGGCGTGGCTCACGGTGATGGTGCCGTCGTCCGAGAGGTCGGACCACCTGAGCGCGCATACCTCGCCGCGCCTCATGCCCGTGGTGAGGGCGAGCTCTATGGCTATGCCCAGGGGAGCTGGCTGTGCGCGCCTCGCCAGCTCGAGCATGCGGGTGCGCTCCTCGCGCGGCAGGGCGTTGATGGGCGTCCTCGCGCGCCTGGGCGGCTTGCAGAAGTCGCAGGGGTTCTTGGTGATGAGGTCCTGCGCCATGCCCCACTTGAGCGCCTGCTTGAGCAGGCGGAAGGGCTTCGACACGCTCTTGGGCGCGTAGCCGTCGTCGCCCATGTCGCGTATCCAGCCCGACACGTCCTCCACGGAGAGGTCCGCCAGGCGGACGTTTCCGATGTAGGAGTCGATCTGGCGTGCCTCGGCGCGGTATCCGCGCACCGTCGAGGGCTCGATGGTGTCCGAGCCCTCCTTGTAGGCGAGGAACTGATCCATGAACTCGCGCACGCTCATCGAGGAGCCGACGGTCCCTCCCTTGCGCTCGAGCTCCAGGATGAGCGCGTCGCGTGCGCGCTCCGCCTGCCTGCGCGTCTTGCCCTCGACTGTATGGAACGTCCTCACGACCTCGCCCGTCACGGAATCGGTGTGCGAGAGGACCGCCCCCCACCGGTCGCCGTTTCTCCGTCTCCTCAGGCCACGGCTGGTGTAGGTAAAGCTCTGCATCTCCACTTCCTTCCACTCGGTTTTCAACAGCCGTTTCTGACCGACATTGTGACCGCCAAAGTGACCGCCAAAACGAGGTTGGAGATGCAGAAAAAGCAGAATCCTACAGAACGTTGGAGACGCGAAAAAACACAAAACACCTGCTCAGCGCAGTGCGTCCAGACGAGGCAGGCGAGGGAGAATTTACGGAACCTCCAGCTTGACTCGCTCATAACCCGGAGGTCGGTGGTTCAAATCCGCTCCCCGCGACCACAAAAATAAGCCCTGACCTGTGAAATCAGGTCGGGGTTTTTGTTTGACCGACATTTTACCGCCAAAAACTGAGGCTTCGTGAGTTCGTGTGGGTAGGTGGTTGCGTCGTCGCCCCGGCGACGTGGGCCTCACCGCCCCGGCGGCGACGCAACAGTGTACACAGATCGGTGGAAATGGCCCCTCGGGGCTGTTTTGGGGCATTTGTGTACACTGTTGCGCCTCGCGAGGATCGTTCGAGCGACCGTGGGGACGCAGGAGTGTACACAGATCGGTCAAAATGGCCCCTCGTAGCCGTTTTGGGGCATTTGTGTACACTGTTGGGCCGTGGGCTTGGGTTATGGGTGGCCTTGGGATCGCAATAGTGTACACAAATGGGAGGATCGGGCCTCTCCGCGCCGTTTCAGGACATTCGTGTACACTGTTGTGCCTCGCGAGGATCGTCCGAGCGACCGTGGGGACGCAGGAGCGTACACAGATCGGTGGAAATGGCCTCTCGGAGCCGTTTCGGGGCATTTGTGTACACTGTTGTGACGCGATCCGCGAGTCGCGATACGAATCGCGACGCGAGCTGCGTCAGGTGGCGCGAGCGCCTCAACCGCCATGGCGTGCCGGCTGTGCCCCCTCGCTGGCCCCTCTCGCTTGGTCGGGAAGACGGGCTCTGAGCGAGTGGCGCCGCTGCCAGGCTGGCATCTTCGCCGAGGCGTCAACCCACACGAACCCCCGAAGAGCCTCTTACTATCGACAGTTCCTAAGACGAGCGGCGCCGAATCGTTCGAGGTCGGCGGAACGTGGGAGACCTGGCCGACGATCACGCTTGTAGCTGAGGCCGGGAGTGCAGTCTCCGTGGGCGACGGGAGCTCTTCCGTCGCTGTGGAAGGCACCTTCGCCGCCGGGCGATGTGGTGGTCATCGACATGGAGCGGCAGGCAGTGACCGCGAACGGGGCCGATGCCACGGCGCGGGTCTCGCTCGAATCTGACTTCTTCGCGCTGGTACCCGGTGGAAAATGCCTTGGTCTTCTCGGGTTGTTCTTTTCACTCCGTGAGCTGGGTCGAGAGGTGGGCCTGATGGCAGCCCCGACCCTCTACCTCTTCGACCGGTGGGACGAGCGGCTGGGGGTGTTGCCGACCTTGGGCTTCATGACGCATACTGAGGGGCTAGGAGGCGAGGACACGCTGGAGTTCGGCTGCCTGGTGGCGTTTGAGAAGGGCGACCGGCTGGTGTGGCGGGACCCCGACACCGGGGCCTGGCGTGAGCACGAGGTTGTGAGGACCGACGAGGAGACGGCGAGCATTGCGCACGTCTATGCCGAGAGTTCATTGTGCGAGCTGCTGCGTGATTTCGTGGAAGAGGAGCAGCTGGTAGCCAAGACTGTCTCGCAGGCCATGGCGGCGGTGGTCGCTCACACGCGATGGTCACTGGGCACGGTGAGTTGCGATGATTCCACCAAGCGCGGGGCGCTGCTCTGCCACTCGAACGCCTTGGCAGCCTTGCGCGGGGTCGAGTCCGTCTGGGACGGGGAGCTGGAGTGCTCGTATGAGGTCTCGGACAGCCGGATTTCCAAGCGGACTGTCTCCTTGCGTATGTCCGCGACGACCGAGGGCGTGGGGTTCCAGCACCTCTCGGGTATGACGACCGCGAAGCAGTGCTTCGTCTCGCGCACGGACCTGGAGTCCGTCTACGCCACCTCCTTCGACACGTCGGCGCTCACGGCGGGCTACCAGATGTTCTACGGCTGCCAGAAGCTGGTCGGGGGAACCGATGGGACTGTGGTGGGGAACTTGACCGTCTACTCCATCTGCAAGCTCGGGGAGGGCGGCGTGCTGACGGACCCCGGCAACGACACGAGGCAGTGGTTCTGGGGGACGGTCTACGCGGACGGGTACCTGGAGATCTCGGTGAGCTCGGACGTTACGTGGTCGCGCGGGGTCGCGGGGCGCGGGCGGACCGCGCCTAGGCCAAGTACCAGCTGGCCTCAGGGCTGCCGTGGTCGGACGAGAAGGACCGCCTCACCAAGGTCAAGGTGAAGGCCGACATGGCGACGGCGGGGTTCACAGAGCTCAACATGAACTACTGGTTCTATGCGTATGGGGACGTGACAAGCTTCGAGGGGCTGGGGAACCTGAGGCTCGTCTCGCGGATGCGGCATGCGCTCTCGTCGTGCACGGCTGTGACGGAGCTCGACCTGACGGGCTTCGACCCCTCCTCGCTCACGGACCTCTTCTATGCCTTCGCGGGGTGCTCGGCGCTCACGACGATCTACGTGGATGCGGACTGGGCCCCACCCTCCGGCTGCACCGGGAACCAGTGCTTCTACAGCTGCAAGAGCCTCGTGGGCGGGAACGGCACGGCCCGGGCCAGCGGAAAGACCGGGGTGGCCTACTGCGTGGTGGACAAGGACGGGCAGGCGGGGTACCTCACGGCGAAGGCCTAGGAGACAGCCTTCTCGACCCACTCGACGAGCTGCTCGTAGGACATGCTGCCGTCGGCGACCGCTAGCATCGCCCGCAGGAAGTCGTCGTGGCGGGGCTTGAAGTAGCGGCCGCAGAGGCGCAGGGATGCTCCCAGAAGGGCGGCCCCCGTGCGCTTGTTGCCGTCGGTGAAGGGGTGGTCACGGATCACGCTGTAGCACAGGCGGCAGGCCTTGGCGACGTCGCCCTCGTAGAGGTCCCGGCCACCGAAGGTCTGCCAGGGCTGGGCCAGGGCCGAGTCGAGCAGGCCCTCGTCGCGCACGCCGGGAAGGCCGCCGAAGCGCGCGATGGCCGCGTCGTGGATGGCGAGGACCTAGTCCTTGGCGACGGGCGGGCCCTGCGGGGCGTTCACTTGGCCAGCTCCCGGAAGACGTCGGCGTACTCGTCCATGAAGTCGACGGCCACGTCCACGGCGTCTGTCTGGGCGGCCTCCGCTGCCGGCTGGATGACGACCCAGGGCCTATTGTTCTTGAGCACGGTGACGGGACGGCCCGTGCGGTTGACTTCGGCCGTGACCTTGGAGAAGTTGTTCTTGGCCTCCGCGAGGCCCATCGTGACGGCAGACATGGGCGTCCCTTTCCGAGAGTTCTTGTAACTAGCCAGAATTATAGCCATATATGTGGCCTTCCTAAGCGTTTGTGACGGGGTTGGAGGATGAGTGCATTGGATGGCGTCGCAGGGAGGGCTTTCTCGTATGGAGTCGGTATTGGTGGCGCTCATTGGAGGCGCGGTGACGCCGGCTGGCGTGGTGGCGTCGAACTCGCGGTCGCGGGCCGTCATGGAGCAGAAGATCGACGAGCTCACGCGGCGCGTGGACAAGCACAACTACCTGATCGAGCGCACCTACCTGCTGGAACGGGACGTGGCCCTGCTGAAGAACGATGCCGAGGACATCGAGCGGAAGGTGGATTTGCATGGCTGAGTTTCTGACGGGCAACGAGTGGTGATGGCGGCTGGCCCGCACGGTGGCGCAGGGCGTCCTGGGCGTTCTGGTGGCGAACCTAGACCTGCTCGTGGGGACGCTGGCGCTTGCGCCCGAATGGCGCGCCTTGGTTGTGGCCCTCGTGATGGCGGTGCTGTTGCCGGTGATGGCGGAGGTCGGCAAGCACGTGGCGCCGGCCGGCGAGATCGAGGAGGGCGGTTCCGATGAGTGACGTCCTTGAGCGCACGGACGGTTTGGAAGCCGACGGGAGGGGGCCTGATGACGAAGGGTAAGTTGTGCGCCTACACGCACATCACGAGGAACCGCAGTGCCGATCGCGTCGGCTGCAGGGTCTGCAAGATCACGCCGCACTACATGGCGGCCAGGTGGAGTGGCAGGCAGTGCGCGGACTACTTCGCTGGGACGACTCGGCAGGCGTCCTCGAACTACTGCATCGGGGTCGACGGCGACGTGGCCATGAGCATGGACGAGGACGACCGGGCCTGGACGTCGAGCAGCGCTTGGAACGACAGGCGGGCCATCACCATCGAGTGCGGGAACATCGATAACTCCACGGGCGAGATGAGTCAGAAGACATGGGACGCCTTGGTCGGACTTTGCGCGGACATCTGCACGCGGTACAGGTTTCGGCTCAACTACACGGGCGACCGGAACGGGAGCCTGACCGAGCACGGCATGTTCGCCTCGACCGCCTGCCCGGGGGCGTGGCTGCATGCCCGCATGGGGAAGCTGGCGAGTGAGGTTAACGCGCGGCTGGACGGTGGCTCCACGAAATCGGACAGCAAGTCCGGGAGCTCTGGCGACGTGTACCTCGTGAAGGTGACCTGCGACGCGCTGAACATCCGCAAGGGGCCCGGAACGGGCTATGCCATCGTTGGCTGTATCCGCGACCGAGGGACGTACACCATCGTGGGGACCTCCGGCAACTGGGGCCGCCTGAAGTCCGGCGCGGGCTGGATCTGCCTAGACTACACCTCTTGGGCGGGATCCGCGAAGGCCTCTTCCGCCAAGGCTGCGGACATCGATGCCATGGCTCGCGCCGTGATCCGGGGCGACTACGGCAACGGCGAGGAGCTCAGGTGCCGTCTGGGCGAGAAATACGCGGCGGTGCAGCGGCACGTGAACGAGCTGCTGAAATGAGAGGCCGTCTGCATGAGGAGCTGGCTTGGGGCTTGGCTGACGTTCTGGCCCTTGTGTTCTGCCTGCTTGTCGCTCCGCTGGTGCTGCTGCTTTGGCTCATGTATGGCCGTCATTGACGACAGCGGGGCACGCAGCGCCTCGCTGCCCGCCCTTGCAGGTGCGTGACCGTTGCACGGGTTTCCAACACCGCGCGTCCTTTGCGCGGTGCTGGAAACCCCTCCGGCTTGCCCGTAGGTCCGACGGCCCAAACCCCGCACGAGTTTTCAATCGCGCGGCGCGGCAGAGGTCCCTGCCTCAAGCTGCAGCCGCGCCGCGCCGTTGGAAACTCTTGGTGGCTGCCTTGGTGGTATGAAGCAGCGTCGTGACCCACTTGGGATGCAGCGCTGCTCTTATCCATGCTGGTTTGTTAACCGCATCTCTCGGCCACGCTATCCTTCGGCTGCTTGTCCTTCGGTCCCCTCCTTGACGTCCGCGTTCTCTTCCCCTGGGTCCAGTCTTACCAGGATTGTTTGCACGGTCTCCGAGTCTTCGATCCTCGTGATGCCGAATGCCTTCTTGCCCGCGTCCTTGAGGGATGCACCGACGAGGTAGGTCTCCGTGCCGTCCAGGATGATGAAGCGGTCGTGGAAGGACTCCGTGCGCCTGACCGTAAGTTCGGGGTACTGGGCGTTGAAGGTCTCGATGTCTTTGGCAGTGAGCTTGGCTTTGGGGTGGGTCCGAAGCATCACGGAGACGCCGTCGTTTTTCTTTGCCAGGATGTTGAGGGTGCCCGCGTCGGTGTAGCCGTCAATCAGGACGATTGATTCCTTTGCCCTCCGGACGAGAGAGACCAAGAGCTCGAAGGCGTCCCAGACCTGGCCCTCGAAGAATACCTTCTGCCTGGGGGTCACGTGCGATTCCATGTAGTCGAAGACGCGCTCGAAGCGCTCGTCGGTCTTCTGCTGGTACTCGATCTGGCGTCGCTCGACGTCGCGGATCTGCTCGAACATGTGGGCGTTGTCGGCGATGAAGTGGCGCATCTCCACGAAAGCATTCATGATGCGGACGCTTACCTCGATGGCGGTCTCGCTGCGCAAGATCGCCGAGAGCATGGCCACGCCCTGCTCTGTGAAGACGCGGGGTGGATAGCGCCGCCCGCCGCGACCCTCCTCGTTTGAAATCACAATTTGTGATTTCAAAGACTCGTCCTCTTCTCTTATCAGTCTGAAGCAGAAGCTCTCGGGGAAACGTCTCGGGTTTCTGGTAACGGCCTGGTTCAGCGTCCTCGTCTCAACGTCGAAGAGCATAGCGAGGTCTCTGTCGAGCATGACCTGTTGACCCCGGATTACGTAGATAAGGTCCCTTATCTGGGTATCTGTGGCGGGGACGATGGCGGATTGCTGCGTGTTGGTCGTGTCTTCTCCTGTCTTGTTTTCTTCCTCTGCCATCTCGCCCCTTCCCGTCTTGATGTCGCAAGATGCGACTTCAAGATTGTACCAACGTGCCGTCTCTTCCATCTTTGAGGTCGCAGGTTGCGACCTCAAACCCGGTAAGGTCACAGATCGTGACCTTACGCCGCGCCTGCCTGCTGGGCCCTGGCCTAGGCGAGCATGGTCTCCAGCTGGTCAACCGTGAAGGCGAGGTCCTGGGGCTGCGGGGCGGGCTCGTTGCCGAAGAGGTCGCACTCGATGGGCGAGGCCGCCGTCATGTCCACGTCGAAGCAGTCGTTCACCTTGGAGACCACCGCCTTCTTGGCGTCGGGGTCCACGTCGGCGTAGATGTTGAGGGTCATCGATATGCTCGTATGGCCCAGGTGGCTCGCGACGGTCCTCACGTCGGTGCCTGCCGCGATCATCATGGTGGCGAAGGTGTGCCTGAGGTCGTGGAAGGTGCACCTGAATCCGTTCATCTTGCAGAAGGCGGCGAAGTCCTTGCCGATCTAGGTGGGGTTGTAGGAGCGGCTGTCGGGCTCCTGGGTGCCGAGGACGAAGGGGTCGCCGGAGAGGCCGAAGGCCGCTATCTTCCGGATGGACTTGGCGCGCATGTCGCGCAGCGCCTGCCGGATGTGCCTGGTGAGGGGGATCGTCCGGCGCGAGCTCTGGGTCTTGGACTCCTTGAGGCAGAAGCCGCTCTCGGCGTTGCCGAGCGCGTGGGAGACCGTGACCGTGCCGTCGTCGCCCAGGTCGGACCACCTGAGGGCGCAGACCTCGCCCCGGCGCATGCCCGTGGTGAGCGCGAGCTCTATGGCCATGCCGAGGGATGAGGGCTGGGCGGCCACGGCGAGCCCCATCATGCGGGTGCGATCCTCGCGGTTGAGAGCGTTTATCGGGGTCTTCACGTGCTTGGGCGGCTTGCAGAAGTCGCAGGGGTTCTTGGTGATGAGGTCCTAGGCCACCGCCCACTTGAGCGCCTGCTTGAAGAAGCGGAAGGCCTTCGCGCAGGTCTTGGGGGCGTAGCCATCCCCGGTCATGGCCGCCATCCAGTCGTTCACCGTGCCGATGGCCACCGAGGCGAGCTTCTCGGCCCCCAGGTAGCGGGTGATGAGCTTGGACTCCCCTCGATAGCCCTGCACGGTGGAGGGCTCAATCGTGCCGGACTTCTCCTTGTAGTCCAGGAAGCGGTCCATGAACTCGCGCATGGTCATGCCCGTGGCGAGGGCTCCGCCCTTGTGCTCGAGCTCCAGCACGAGCTCGTCGCGCTTCCTGAGGGCCTGCCTGCGGGTCTTGGCCTCAACGGTGTGATAGGTACGCACAGCCTCGCCCGTGATCGGGTCCTTGTGGGAGAAGGTTATCTCCCAGCTGTCCTTCTGGCCGCGCTGCCGCACTCCGCGTGTGGTGTAGGTGAGCTCTGCCATCGTTCCGACCCCTTGTCTCTCGAGGCCCTTGCGCGGAAGCGTCCGTGGGCGGGTCTTCGCTCCCAAGGCGAGACGGGGTGGGGACGTGCTCGCGGAGGCTGCCCGTGGGAATGCGGCGAAGAGGCTGCTGCGAGGTGTTGCGTGCCTGTGCGCTGGGACGTGTGGTGGAGGTGCCGTACGCTGGCCGGTTGCTGACGGCTTCGCCGGGCGACAGCGCGCTTGTGTGGATGACACATGACGCGCGGTGTCCATGCCCGTGAGGTGCCCGGGGCGCTTCGAGACGTCGTGGCGTGCCCCGCTATGGCGTGTGGAGGTTCCAGTGTCTGCCATGGCGTTGTGCCTGGTGGTGGGTTGAGAAGGTTGCTCCGTACCACGTTAATCGTCTCAACTTGGAGGTAAGCCCATGCGGCTGTTCTTGGCCTTCGGACTCGGGGCAGGGTGTCCTGGCGGAGCATCGCATAAAGAAGACCCGCCAGTGCGTATGCTCGAAAGCAGAGGCCAGGCGGGTTTACTGACTACGGTCTATTGCATTTGTCGAATGCTCGGTTGGGTTTGAGGTTCAAGCGCTTTGAGGTCACAGTTTGTGACTTCAGGCTGTGTTAACCCTATTCTGACACGGCGCGGCAACACTCTACTCCCACGTCAACCAATACGGAGAACATGGGGGCAGCTTGGCGAGCAGCTCGATCGGGTCGTCGGAGCGGCAGGCTTCGTGCACCGACGTAGGTCAAAAGAGGTAACCGTATCAGAATAGGGTTAACACAGCCTTACCGCCAAAAACTGAGGCTTCGTGAGTTCGTGTGGATGGTTGCGTCACCGCCCCGGCGGCGTGGGCCTCACCGCCAGGGCGACGACGCAACAGTGTACACAGATCGGTGGAAATGGCCCCTCGGAGCCGTTTCGGGGCATTCGTGTACACTGTTGCACCGCGAGTCGCGATACGAATCGCGACGCGAGCTGCGTCAGGATCAGGTCCGTTAGCACGCACTCTGCCGCCCGATGCGCATGATCATAGCGAGCCGCGCACGTCTCAAGCAAATAATCATTTATCTGATGCCGAGCCTGACAAATTATGTCCACTCGTCGGGCGTAAAGACTTACGACCCTCAGTTCGAAAAACGTTGCCCCTCGTGTATGCAACCCGAAGGGCAACACTGCGTCGCGATTCCGTGAAACAAGGCGACAAACAGGTAAAGCGCGTTCTCAAAAGCCGCTCCTGCTGCGTTTGCAGCCTGTCCCGATGGGGGAATTCGGGAGGATGGTGCTCGCATCGCCCCGAAATCGGGCGTTTTCGAGGTGATGAGTACGGACCCGCTTTATACTCCCAGGCAGCCGATCGGGCATACGAGGACCCCGTCTTCGCGCGGGTAGCTGTATTCGCCTACGGCGGTGAGCACCATGAGGAAGGCGGGCTCGCCCGTCCTCTCGGCATCGACTCTATCGCGAAGGGTGGTGAGGCTTTTCGCCCCCTCCTCGATCAGGGTCTCTCCGCCGAGCTTCACCTCGACGAGGGCGTACTTGCCATCGCGCAGGTGTACCACGGCGTCCGCCTCAAGGCCCGAGCGGTCGCGGTAGTGGTAGACGTCCCCGTCCAGCGCCGCCGAATACACCCGCAAGTCGCGAATGCACATGCTCTCGAAGGCGAGCCCGAAGGTCTTAAGGTCGGCGACGAGGTCGGCCGGCCCCAGGCGGAGGGCGGCCGCGGCAATGGAGGGGTCGGAGAAGTGGCGGGTCGGGGCCGAGCGGATGGCGGTTTTCGACCGGAGGTTCGGATTCCACGCCGAGAGGTCCTCCAGCACGAAAATCTTGCGCAGGGCGGCGATATAGTTCCTCAGGCTGCTCTCGCTCATCGCGAATCCCATGCCGCGGACGTCCTCGAGCATTTGGGTTATCTTTCCCTGCGATGCGACCATCCTGCCGTACGAGCGGAGGATGGCCCTGGCCGCTGCGGCGTCTCGCTCGACGCCGTCGACCCTGGAGATGTCGGATTCGCACACCTCGTCGAGGTAGTCGCGGGCCTGTCTGAGCGCCTGCCGCTCCGTCATGCCGATGCTCTGGGGCCACCCCCCGCGGCATACTAGGAAGGCGACGTCGTCGAGCTGCTTGCCAGAGGGCGCCACGGGCATCGGCTCGCCCGAGAAGAGGCTGCCGAGGGAGACCGCTCCCGAGGAATCGCCCGATTCGAGGGAGGACATCGTCCTCATGTGCATGCGGCCAATCCGGCCGGTGCCCGTGTGCGAGTCTTCGGGAAGGTCGGCCGGGACGGCCGATCCCGTGAGCACGAACTGCCCCGTCAACCCCCGCGTGTCCACCTCGAAGCGCACGGCGTCCCAGAGCTGCGGGGCAAGCTGCCATTCGTCTATGAGGCGTGGGGCTTCCCCCGCGAGCAGCGTCTGGGGCGAGATCTCCGCGAGCCGGATGTTCTGCGAGCGGGTCGCGGGGTTTTGCATGTAGAGTACGCTCCGGGCAATCCGCTCGGCGGTTGTCGTCTTGCCGCACCACTTGGGCCCTTCAATGAGAACCGCCCCGCGGACCTCGAGTCGTTCACGGAGCTCGGCATCCGAAATGCGTGGTATGTATTCTCGGTTCAACACGGCTATCACCTGCATGGCTAACGGCATTGGCACATTCGTGTTAACGGGATTGGCATGTTTATGATAACGGAATTGGCAAACGATCGCAACCTAGCCGTAAGTACCTCGAATCGGCGTAGATGCTGCGCATCTCGCCAATCCGTGGGTGGAGCCAGGCCAGCTCATCCCGAGACGCTGCCAGATGTAGCACTATGACCTGAATCCCAGGGCGTCCCTCCGGCAGGACGCGACGTCCACCCTCGCGGGAGCCTCGGGCCCCAGCCCCCGAGCCCCTGCCAGCACTGTGAGCACGGTGCCGGCCCAGGAGTGCGTGACGCTTACTCTGTCCCTGCCGTCGGTCCCGGCAGGCCCCTGCGCTCCCGTTGCGCCTTGCGGACCAATTGCGTCGCCGGTGTCGTCTTTCCCATCGAACTCCCCGGCGTCACGGGCCGCCTTAATCTTGGCGGCGATGGCAAGGGCGTCGTCGATCGCTGACTCGTATTTCTTGATAGCCTCCACGAAGAGCGTGAAGCCGTCAGATACCGAGAGCGTTCCCACCAGCGACGTACCCACTTCAGCCCTAAATTCCCAAAGACTTCTCTCTTCCTTTGCTGCATCAACTTCGCTCGTATCCCGCTGTCGCATCACGAGCGGCAGGCCACTCTGCTAGAATCACCTTCATATGTATTGCACAGCGCATTCTGGACGAAGGGTGGCCCATGAAGTACTCCGACCTGCTCGAATCCGGCGCCTCTGCGACGGAGATACAGGCCTTCCTCACAGGATCCGAGAACGTGCCCGTGACCATGCGGATCCCCAGGACGCTTCGCGACTCGGCCAAGGAGGCTGCTGCCCTTAAGGGCGTGAGCCTTACCGCCTACGTGAAGATGTGCCTCATCGAGAAGCTCTCGGAGGCGAGGTAGACATGGGCACCGTCACCCACCCTCCCTTCTTCGACAACCGGGCCAATATCGTGAAGGACGATCTGGTTGCCACCATCGAGGCCGGGGACCGCGTATCGGTGGCAGCCGGTGTCTTCTCCATGTACGTCTACCAGGCGCTCAAGGACCAGCTCGACGGTCTTGAGGAGTTCCGGTTCATCTTCACCTCGCAGACATTCACCCAGGAGCGCCCCAAGCGGCAGGCCCGAGAGTTCTACATCCCCCGGCTCTCGCGCGAGAGCGGGCTCTACGGCACCCAGCTGGAGATCAGGCTGCGCAACGAGCTCACGCAGAAGTCCGTGTCCTCGGAGTGCGCCCGGTGGATCCGCAAGAAGGCGCGCTTCAAGTCCTATGGCGTGGAAAACGGCATGGGCAACAGCTTCCTCGTGGACGAGAAGCCCCAGGGTGCCGTCGCCTACACGCCCTTCACGGGCTTCACCACCGTCGAGCTCGGCGTGGAGAGGGATGCGGACAGGCCCGCGCTCATCATGCGGGCCGAGGCCCCCGCCTCGACGGCACTGCTCGACATGTTCGACCGGGCCTGGGACTCCGGCGAGCTCAACGACGTGACCGACGCCGTCGTGGACTCCATCACGGCCATGTACCAGGAGAACGCGCCCGAGACCGTCTACTACATGGCGCTCTACCGGATCTTCCACGAGTTCTTGGACGACGTCTCGGAGAATGTGCTGCCCAACGAGGGGACGGGCTTTCGCGACAGCGCCATCTGGGGCAAGCTCTACGATTTCCAGAGGGACGCCGCCGTCGCCATCATCAACAAGCTGGAGACCTACGGCGGTTGCATCCTGGCCGACTCCGTGGGCCTGGGCAAGACCTTTGCGGCGCTGGCCGTGATCAAGTACTATGAGAGCCGCAACCGCAACGTGCTGGTGCTGTGCCCCAAGAAGCTCAAGGACAACTGGATCACCTACAACTCCAACGTGGTGAACAACTCCATAGCTGCCGACCGTCTGCGCTACGACGTACTCTTCCACACCGATCTCTCGCGCACGCGGGGCGTCTCGGAGACGGGGCTCCCGCTCGACCGCATCAATTGGGGCAACTACGACCTGGTGGTGATCGACGAGTCGCACAACTTCAGGAACGGCGGCGACTCGGCCACCGACGGCAAACTCAACCGCTACCAGACCCTGATGGAGAGGGTCATACGGCAGGGCGTCAAGACCAAGGTGCTCATGCTCTCGGCCACGCCCGTGAACAATCGCTTCCGCGACCTGCGCAACCAGCTGGCCCTGGCCTACCAGGGCGACCCCAAGGGGTGGTCTGAGAAGCTCAAGATCTCGACCGACATCGAGACCGTGTTCCGCCGGGCGCAGGCGGCCTACAAGGCCTGGGCGAAGCTGCCCGTGGAGGGACGCACGACCGAGCGGCTCATGGACATGCTGGATCCCGACTTCTTCGAGGTGCTCGACCAGGTGACGGTGGCCCGCAGCCGCAGGCACATCCAGCGCTACTACGACATGAGCGCGATCGGCCCCTTCCCGAAGCGGCGCAAGCCCGTGTCGCGCCAGCCCAATCTCTCGACGCTTCCCGGCTCCATCACCTACAACGAGATCTACGACGAGCTGGACTCGCTGAAGCTGGCCGTGTACATGCCGAGCTCCTACCTGCAGCCGAGCCACCGCCACAAGTACGAGCCGGAGAAGGGCGGGAGCAACCGCAACCTCTCCATCGCCGGGCGTGAGACGGGCGTGAGGCGGCTCATGACCGCGAACCTCCTCAAGCGCCTGGAGAGCTCCGTGAGCTCCTTCGCGCTGACCCTCAACCGCGTGCTCGCCATCATGGAGGAGAATATCCGCATCGTCGACGAGTACAAGGACACGCGGGACCCCACCCTCTCGGTGGGAAGCGCCCCCGGCGTCGACCTCGACGAGGACGACGAGGGCGCAATGGAGGCGGGCGGCGACACGGGGATACTCTTGGAGGACATGGACTGGCTGCGCTGGCAGCGCGACATGCTGGAGGACGCCGAGGTCATGCGGGTGCTCATCGGGATGGTGGCCGATATCGACCCCGCCCACGACGCGAAGCTCCTGCAGCTTGAGGCCGACATTCGCGACAAGGTTGCGCACCCCATCAACCCCGGCAACCGCAAGGCCATCGTCTTCACCGCCTTCTCGGACACGGCGGCCTACCTCTACCAGCACCTCTCCAGGTTCGCCGAGGGGGAGCTGGGCGGCATGCGGTGCGGGCTCGTGACGGGGAGCGCCTGTAAGACCAACTGCCTCGGAGTCCGCGCCGACATGACCGAGATCCTGGAGTGCTTCAGCCCCGTCTCCAAGGAGCGCGACGCCCTGGCCCCGAGGCTCGCCGGCCACGATATCGACCTGCTGATCGCTACCGACTGCATCTCTGAGGGCCAGAACCTGCAGGACTGTGACTGGCTCGTGAACTACGACATCCACTGGAACCCCGTGCGCATCGTGCAGCGCTTTGGCCGCATCGACCGCATAGGCTCGAAGAGCGCCGAGATCCAGCTCGTGAACTATTGGCCCAACGTGGAGCTGGACAAGTACATCAACCTCAAGGAGCGGGTGAAGGCTCGCACGCGCATTACCGTGATGACCTCCACGGGTGATGACGACTACGTGAACCCCGAGGAGCAGGGCGACCTTGAGTACCGCAAGCGGCAGCTCCTGCAGATGCGCGAGGAGGTCGTGGACTTGGAGGATGTCTCGGGCGGCGTCTCGATCACCGACTTGGGGCTCAACGAGTTCCGCATGGACCTGGTGGCCTACTCGCACGACCACCCCGACCTGGACCGGCTGCCCCTGGGCGTCGAGGCCGTCGTGGAGGGCGACGAGCCTGGCATCGTCTTCGTCCTGCGCAACATGAACGGGGCCGTGGATCCCGGCGACCGCAACAGGATACGCCCCTTCTACCTGGTGTACGTAGGGGACGACGGGACCATCGTGCACGGGCACCTGGACCCCAAGGCCACGCTCGACGAAATGCGCGCGCTCTGCAAGGGAAAGGGCAGGGCAGACAGGCGCGTGTACGGGCCCTTCAACAAGGCGACCAAGAACGGGCGGGACATGCGGTGGGCGACGAGGCTTCTGGGAGAGACCGTGGCATCCATCGTGGGGGCCAAGGAGGAATCCGACGTGGACAGCTTCTTCGGGGGCGGCACGACGGGCTTCCTCGAGGGCGACGTGCAGGGGCTTGACGACTTCGAGCTCGTGTGTTTTTTGGTGGTGAGGCCCAAATGCTAGGCCTGCCGAGCACAACCGAGGTCAACCGCCGCCTGCCCAAGGAGGCCTTCTACCGGCACTTGAAGCTGGACGCGAAGACCAAGCGGTCCTTCGTGGACAACATCGAGGCCATCACGGTGGCGAACTCCCTCAAGCCCGCCACCCTCGGCTTCGCCGACGGGGAGCGCGTGCACGAGATTATGGTCGTAGCTATCGCCCTGAAGGGCGAGACGCAGCCTACCGGGGCCATCGATGCCATCGCCGCCGCGAACCCCCACAAGCTCGTGTTCCGCACGGAGCCCGGCCACATAACCTACGTGGTGCGGCGGGGGCTCCAGACCTCCGACAGGATCGAGCGGCTGGAGCTCGTGGGCGAGACACTCGACGAGGCATGGGACTCCATCTGCGCCCAGGTGGCCTTCGGAGACACGGACGGGCGTGACATCGACGGCCGCCTCGCCCTCGCCAAGCGCCGGGCGGCCCTGGAGGCCGAGATCGCCGACCTGGACGTCAGGTGCCGCAAGGCCAAGCAGATCAACCGGAGGAACGAGCTCTTCGCGGAACTGAGGCGGAAGCAGGCCGAGCTGAAGAATCTCGCCGAGGGGGTTTCCTCTCTTTGAAGATCAACGAGTTGACAATCCGCAACTATAAGAGCATCAAGGACCTCGAACTCGAGCTCTCGCCTCGCATCGATGTCTTCATAGGCGCTAACAACGTTGGCAAGAGCAACATCCTTGCTGCTATGGAGTGGCTGCTAGACCCCATATACCCCATGCCAAACAGGCTCGACAGGTGGGATTTCTACAACGGTGACGAAAGCCTGCCCATGAAGGTCAGCCTCTTCTTCGATGATGGCAATGTCCTTTCCGTCGATTCCACCCGGTATGACCAATATGGACACGAGAGACACAGCCTTAATTTCAATGGCAGCGGTACCTATGGCGATGCTCGGAACAGATATATTGCAGTGTCAATAGGACCTGACCGACAAGTACGAGAAAACCCCGCCTCCAGTCAGCGGATGCTTCTTGGCCGCATGCTGAAGGACTTCAATGAGTGGCTCTATGAGGAAACGATGCTCAATGAAGACCTCAACGAGGTGACCAAGGCCGATGTCTATAAACAGCGGATGGAGCGCATCCGCGACGATATCCTCTTCTCTATCACGGACGGCAACGGCACCAACTTCATGGGCGAGCTCAAGCGCATCATACAGGAGGAGATCGCGCGACAGCTCAACTGTGCGCCCAACGACCTCCAAATCGGCCTCAACGTACATGACCCCTGGAACCTGCTCAAAACCCTCCAGATCTTTGTGACCGAGCAGGCATCCGGTGTCCAGACGCGCGCTGCGGACATGAGCATGGGGGTTCAGACGAGCCTCGCTATCGCCATCCACCGCGCGCACTCGAAGCTTCAGCTCCGCAACCAGACACCGATATTCATCAATGAGCCAGAGTTGTATCTGCACCTTCAGGCTCGCAGGCAGTTCTACCGTGTCATCGAGGACGTTGCAGATTCGGGAACCCAGGTCTTTCTCACCACTCATTCGACCGAATTTGTCGACCTTGGGCACTTCGATCAGATTTTTATGGTGCGAAAAAGCGCTGAGAACGGGACTTGCGTGCGAACAGACAGGCCGCAGGCCTTCATCGACGACCTTCAGGCACGCCATCCCAACGTCCAGACCTCTGCCGCCGACCTGATGCTTCAGTACCAGAACGCCTTCGAGAACACCGGTGACTCGCAGAAGTCCGCCGAAACCCCCTTCGCCTCGAAGATTGTGCTCGTCGAGGGCGAGAGCGAATCGCTCATCGTTCCCTACTGCTTCGACCATATAGGCTATGACTACATCGCCAGGGGCATCTCCATAGTTCGTTGCGGCGGCAAGAGCGAGATCGACCGCTTCTACCGGCTCTACAACGAGTTCAAGATTCCCTACTATGCCATGTTCGACGATGACTCCCAGAACAAGGGCACCGAGGACAAGGCACACACGATTCGTGCAAATAAAGCCATCCTCTCCCTCTTTGGCTGCATCGACGACTTCCCGGACGGCAAGGTCCACGAGCGGTATTTCGGTTTTAAGCAGACAATCGAGCCAAGTTTCGGCATTGGCAAGGTTGGAAAGGGCACCAAGGGGCTCAAGCTATTCCGCGCTTTCAAGAAAGCTTTGAATGCAGGAGAGACGCAGATACCGCTATGGGCGCATCTCATTGCCAATAGGGTTGATGCTCTTCCCAACGAGGCCAACTCAATATTGGCGGTCCCCGCAAAAGAGCAATGTCCATGGGACAGCGACGATGACATCCCCTTCTAGACCACAGAAAGGATTATCACGTGGAAAAGATAAAAACTGAAATGCCCGATATTGAGCAAGAGAACGCGAAGAGGCTGGCCGAGCTGTTTCCCTCTGTGGTGACGGAGGTGGTGGACACTGACGGCAGCGTGCACGCGGCCATCGATGCCGACGCCCTGCGCGACCTCGTGGGCGAGGTGGTCGAGGGACAGCGGGAGCGCTACCAGTTCACCTGGCCGGGCAAGCGGGAGGCCAAGGCGGAGGCGTATCGACCGGTCAACTTGACCATGCGACCTGAGCCGGGAAGGTCCGTGGACTGGGACACGACCCAGAACCTCTACATCGAGGGCGACAACCTGGACGCCCTGAAGCTCCTGCGCTCCACCTACGCGGGCAAGGTCAAACTCATCTACATCGACCCGCCCTACAACACGGGCCACGACTTCGTCTACGACGACGATTTCGCCCAGACCAAGGGTGACTATGCTGCCGAGAGCGGCGATTACGACGAGGAGGGCGGCCGCCTGGTGGAGAACACCACGTCCAACGGCCGCTTCCACTCCGACTGGTGCTCAATGATCTACCCGAGGTTGCTGCTGGCCCGCGACCTGCTCTCGAGCGATGGGGCCATCTTCATTTCCATCGACGACAACGAGTCCGCCAACCTCCGCAAGATCTGCGACGAGGTCTTCGGCGCGGGGAACTTTCTCGCCCAGTTCATCTGGGAGAAGAAATACACGCGGGCAAACGACGCACAGTTCTATTCGACGAACCATGACTTCATCGTGGCCTATGCCCACAACATAAGTTCCTTCGCTGCCGGACGACTGCCGCGTACTGACGAGATGAATGCCGCATACAAGAATCCCGACAATGACCCAAAGGGTCCCTGGAAGGAAACGCCACTCCATGCCCGCAGCGGCTCATCCTCTGGAATCTACACGCATACATTTGCAAATGGCATAACCTGGACCCCACCATCAGGAACCTATCCACGCTATTCAGAGGCGACTCTCGACGAAATGGATAGGAATGGCGAAATCTGGTTTGGCAAGAACGGGGATGCAATACCTTCAAGAAAGACCTATCTGAGCGCGTTGGCAGACAAGGGCATTGTTGCTACCACCATCATTTCTCATGGACTCGGGGGTCATAACCATGAGGCCGACGAGGAGGTCAAGGTGCTCTTTGACGGGCTGAATCTTTTCACCAGTCCGAAGCCAGTAAGACTTATTGCCCTTCTCATGCGGCTGGCAAATGTTCAGCCCAACGATCTGGTTCTAGACTTCTTCTCCGGATCTGCCACAACAGCAGAAGCTGTCATGCGCACAAACACCGGGGACGGAGTCAGTCGCCGCTACATCCTTGTTCAGCTCCCTGAGATATATGACAAAAGCTCCGTAGCTGCAGTGAATGGCTACCGCACTATCTGCGACCTAGGCGAAGAACGCATCCGCCGCGCGGGCGCGAAGATAGCCGTCGATGTGGAGGATGCCAACCGCCAGCTCAAGATCGGCGAGGAGCCTAAGCGTGTGCCTGACATCGGCTTCCGCGTCCTGCGCATCGACAGCTCGAACTTCGGCGACACCTACGAGACCACCGACTCCTACACCCAGGAGAAGCTCGCCTTCTTCCGGGACAACCTCAAGGACGACCGCAGCGACCTCGACCTGCTCTTTCAGGTGCTCCCTGCCTTCCGCATCCCTTACTCGGCCTCGATCGAGGAGATCGAGGTGGCCGGAAAGCACGCGTACAACGTGAACGACGGGCAGCTCGTTGCCTGCTTCGACGTGGACGTAAGCACCGAGTGCATCGAGATCATCGCCCGCATGCGGCCGCTCTACGCGGTGCTTCGCGACGCATCGCTCGCAGACGATGCCACAGCGGCCAACTTCGAGGAGCTGTTCAAGACCTTCTCGCCCAACACGGTGAGGAGGGTGATCTAGGAATGGTCCTTGAGAACAAGCTCAGCATCACCGACGACGTGGAGCTGGCCCACGAGGAGGAGCGCACCTCCAAGCTGGCGGCGCTCGCGCTCTACCGGGACGGCACCTTGGACAAACTGGTGCCAGGTACCTTTGACACGCTTAGGCAGATCCACATTGCACTCTTCGGAAAAATTTA
>ERZ773083.721-NODE-721-length-25233-cov-5.131146_pt1 | contig 25233 bp, 23 predicted proteins | sample MGYA00511465_ERZ773083 | MGnify/ENA primary metagenome ERZ773083 (study PRJEB29015, sample SAMEA2738001) | human oral metagenome | biome: human oral; feature: human-associated habitat; material: dental | place: China | collected 2060 ... | reverse complement strand
TACAAGAAAACAAATCTGGATGAATTGGAAAAAATATCAGAAGCCAGAATTACCCAAGAGGATACAGACAAATTACCGGCTGATAAAAAATATATTTATGTCTTTTTGAATAAGAAAAAATGGGGCTTTGATATAATGCCTATTTATAGAGATGGTGAGGGAACATTATATCGTGGAGATAAAGAATTTTGTCCGTTTGAAATGGATATTTTACAAGAAACATTTTTTGATGGAAGAAAGTAGGTGTTAGATTTGGGTTTTGTACCTGTTTTTGAGCATGGACTGATATTAAAAAAACACATGTTAGAAGCACTTAGAGACTATCCGATACAATATGTAAATACTATTTTTTCAGAAATGGCAAATGGTGTTATAGTTGGCTTAGATGTTGAATTGACTGAAGACGAAAGTTTTGTTGTCGAAGCCGGTATAGTTAAGATTGGTGGTAAAGTTTTTATATTAGATAATTCTGAGAAGATTGATTTTTTTGAACAGAAAAATTATGTGTATTTAAATATCGTACAAGATAATCAAGTTGATGGAATCTATTACAAGTGTGAGATAGTACAAAAAAATATTGAAGATAACTCCTTATTTGAGTTATTTAGATATGTAAAAAATGCAGAAGTAAAGAAGTATTCATCAGTTTATGATTTATTTTCTGATACTACAAACCGTATAGACCAAAGAAAATTATTAAGTAGTAAAGTTGGTGGGAGTACTCTAATAAATGATTATTTTGTGCTTTATGGAAAAGAACTGCTTAAGAAGGAAAATTTAGGTGTGAAAGATTGTATATTTGCATATCAATGTTTGAATAGGATTAACGATATTGAAATCGTGAAAGAATATTTTCACTTAGAAGAGGTTGATAATGAAGCAGTTATAATGGCTATGAAGAATAAATTAGAAGAGATAACGCATAAAACAGATAATAATATAAGTAATGAACAAAAAATAAAACCTAAAACAACGCAAATTCATGTGTATTAGAAGCTAGGTAGGAGTTTTGGAGCTTGTGAAACATTTTCTGTAAATAGTTATTAATATTTTTTAACACCATATACAGAGGTTGAGGGCGTATGTTCTCAACCTCTGTGTATTTTTTGATCAAGCAAAAATCCTGCTGTATCTATCACCATGCACAAGGCTAACTTTGAAAGTGTATAATTTTCTGCTTTGTTCGATATTTCAACACTTCATCTGATCCACTCTTAGATCGCATTTCCTACTCGACCATAATTTACTAAACTCGAAATAAAAAGGTGGAAATCCACCCGAATTTTTCATACTTCATTGCGTAGTTTTTTAATCCATGGTAAAATAAACTCGAAATAAAAAGGTGGAGCCCCACCTTAATTTTTCGAGGAAGGCAATTGTATGATAATTAAACGAGATTATTATTTAAATAAAATCATAGATAAAAGAGAGAATGGCAGAATAAAGATTATTACAGGGATAAGAAGATGTGGAAAGTCATATCTGTTATTTAATTTATATCAAGAATATCTGTTATCACAAGTAGGTAATTGCGAAACTCGCTAAGCTCGTTCGCAATCCTTGTTGAAAACAAGGATGAATTTGTGCAAAGCACAAATTCTAAGCTGAAAAGTTGATAACTGCAAGATTTAGGCGCACTTTAATAAACATAGTACTTATAGAAAGTTGATAAGTCCTAAGCAATTAAAGATTTTAAACTTCTGATATGTTGTCGTTGGTTAATTTTATCAGCAACAACCACAGTTAATAACTGTGATATACCGGCTAGCAGTAAATCGGAATGTAGTGTTTTTTCATTTGTTGTTTTCCTTTTGGCAATGCAGAAACTATCCTTAAAGTGGTTGATTGATTTTTCAACATTTATCCTGATCTTATATGTTTCGTTCCATTCTTTAGAACCTCGTTCTACTCCGGGATAGGCTCTGAGATTTTTTTCAGGATAAACATAGATCATTCTACCGCAGGAAGAAGTTGTACAGGGATTATCACAATGACAAACACGTCGTTTGGACTTGTCTTGTCGGTTGTATTCCCATTTCATTTTGGGACATACGAACTTCATGGTAGGCAGCTTGCTCTTTAAATGAGATTTACTTCCTTCACGTTTCATTGGAAGTGAAGAATCATGAGGGCAGCAGGGAATTCCATTTTCGTTGAATGTATATTTAACACTATCCATTGAGAGCTTAACTTTTAAAGGAATAAATGCTTTTGTGAAATTGAAATCTTCAAAAAGTGATTTGTAAATCTCAATAGTATCAAAGGCTGCATCACCAAGGAATATAGATGGCTTAATACCCGGATGTCTTGTTTTAAAATCCTTTAAGGTAGGCAGTAAAGCTTTGGAATCAGCAAGAGATTTATATTCATCCGGAGATTTTGCTTTCTTTTCAACTACAATATCAGGATGGAAAGCAAGATAATTCTTGTTGTAGAAATCAATTGAGCGAACAATTCCAAGTCCGTTGGTAATAATGCCGAACTTGTAAGCGTAGCAGAAATGTCCGTTAATGTACTGCTGTTTGACCTCATGATTTGACGAAGCTGATGTAGGCATAGAAGCATATACCGCCTTATAAGGGTCATAAGAAGTATCAAAATTCATGGATTTTGCATAGGCTTTTAGCTGTCTGATAATACGGTTGGCATATTTAGGATTGTTTTCAGTTACATAAGCTTCAATACCGGAAGTGTCAAACAAAAGCATAGAGGCAAGGTTGTTATCAATATCTTGGCATATCGGTTCAGTGATATCAACAAGCTTATCAAAAACAGATTGTAAGTCCAATAAAAAATCCTGCTTAAAACGAGTGATTTTAGAAGCATCAGGAACTTTGGTAAAACCGCAGAATTCTCTAAGATGTTTGGAATAATGAAGAAAGAACAGCAAAAGAGAATCTGTAGGAATAGAAAACAGGCGTTGAATGATCAAAGCCCAAAGCATAGCAGTCAAAGGATATTTGCGATTTCTGCCGGTGGCTGCATAGTAATGATTGTAAAAAGAAAACGGAATAAATTCATCAAGGTCAATGTGATTTTCGAGCAGAGTAAGAAACTGAGGTTTGTCAGATTCAAAAATATCTTTACAATCTTCAAAAATATCTGCCAAAGAGAGTTGTTTTTGTGGTATCATAGTAATGTCTCCTTTCGGGATGTGACTTATGGTTTTTGTCCAACTCCATTATATCACAAACCGTGAGGAGATTTTTATATTCAGTAACAAAAAAGTGCCGTATTTATACGGCTTTGGACGTTTCGCAAACGCCTACTGTATTAAAGGCAAAAAGGAGATAAAGAATTATGTTAAAAGAAGGAATAAAAGGAAGTATAGAAACTGTTGCAACAAATGAGAAAACAGCCAAGGCTTTAGGCAGCGGCGGTTTGGATGTTTTTGCAACTCCTATGATGATTTCTCTTATGGAAGAGACTTGTTTTAAGAGTGTAGACTCTGAGCTTGAAGCGGAAAATACAACAGTGGGTATAGAAGTTAATATAAAGCACCTTGCAGCAACTCCGGTCGGCATGAAAGTAAGATGTGAGTCGGAGCTTATAAAAATTGACAACAGGGCATTGACCTTTACCGTAAAAGCCTATGATGAGAAGGGGCTTATCGGAGAGGGAGTACATCAGAGATTTATAGTACAAAGAGAGAAGTTTCAAAAAAAGGCGAATGAGAAACTTATATAATGTGTTAATGATTTTTGCCAAGTAAACTTCCACCTTGTATTTTAATCATACTGATACTATAGGGCTTATTGATAGGAATGTATTCTAAAATTTACTTGGTATCGGTAAGGTATTATGTTATAATGAACTGACCTTAAGTCTGCTTGTAGTAGTTAAACTATGATTAAAACACAGCAGAATTTGTGCTTGTAATATGGATATTATGAAAAAAGGCATTAATAGGTATTTTAAGAATAATTTTTACTATAAATATAAATCCAATAGCTGTACCCACAGTCTTGGCATTAGTTGATAACATAGATTTGCCAAGAGGAAAAATTAATACATTCAGTATTAGAGCTGCAATGGCAACTGTAGCTCGTTAGGTGTCTGTATATGAGAATAAAGGAACGGACGGCAATTGGGTGAAATATTATTGTTACAGTGATTTATTACCAGAGGATGTTTCCGGTGATAGGTCAGTTACTAAAGAGGTGTTTATGCAAGCTGAAGATGCAGCAAAAGCAGGATACCGTTATGATTCGATGTATGTTAATTGATGGGAGGATTTATGAAATCTATTGGAAAGATACTCAGTGTTGTTACTGCTGCGACATTACTTGGTTCGATGCCTGTTATGGCTTCGAATGGTTCACAACCTGTTAATAAGTTACTTAAAGACCATCCTGAGTTAGATACTCCGGGAATTTGGAAAGAAGAAGATAATAAAACAAATAAGAGCCATATAGGAAATTATAAAGAGTCAGATTTTATAAAAGAGATGTATATAAGAGAAGAGAAGAGAGGAGAATTACCAGATAATTGGTATCTTCATCCGTATGACTTAGATCCATCATTTTATAAGCCTTGGAGTGCTCCTAGGAAAGAGGGAGTTCCATATAGGTCTAGTATTAGATCATATCAAAATAGGGGGTATAACTTCACAACCGACATAAATAGAGAAGCTTTTTTCGGTGATGACAAGGATTTTTATGCATCAGTTATGATAGAGGCAGTTACTACAAAAGCTAAAAGGTTAATAACCCCAGAAATGAAGACACTATCTGATACTCAGAAATTAGATACTGTACTTAATATAATTAAAAGTGATATGTCTTATGATTACTCCTTAGTATCATCTACTGCTCAGTGTCATATGCAGAAGATAAATGAAGGTCTTGGTGTATGTGTGGATATGTCCTTGTTAGCTTTATATTTATGTGATGAGATAGGTTTAAAAGATCCAGGAGTTGCATATGTTGTTTTAGGGGATCCACACACATTTAATTTTGTAGATATTGATGGGGTAAGAACATATTTTGACCCTACATCTATTGTTACTGCTAATAGCAAGAAAACTTTTACTGATCCTATTGAATATGTTAAGAAAGTGTGGGGTAGAGAAGGTTGGGGTATAACACATCCAGTAGAAATAAGTGACTACACTATTGCTATTATTACAGATGGGAGAGGTTAATTGCAATAACATTGGCTGTCTCTTTAATGATACAGCCAATGACTGTATCAGCCTCCACTGGTTCAATTTCTGCTCCAAGAAGACGTATACCTAACCCGGGGGGAGGGTCTGGTATATTTATTTTAATAGGCTAGCTGCGACATATAGTAGATGGGGATGGAGAATAACTTTTGGTGATACACGACCTATTGTTGAGTCTAATATATAGCCATTAGAGGAGGAATACTCCAAGTTTATAAATGATAACCCCGATAAGGAGACAGTGAGTAAATATATCTTAGTGTAGCATTACCTGCATTGGAAATTTTTTATGATTACCGGACTGTAGGGAATCCGTAGAGTGTGGGGGATGAACTTTTTTGCAACTCAATCTTTTTAGCGTTTAGTCCTTTTGATAAAGCGAGATACAAATTTCACAGGCGAGGACTGTTTGAGCGTCAGCTCGCCCGGTTTTTGGCGAGCAAGCGAGTTCCGCAGCCTGTGTAAAATTTGTCGAAGCTTTGAGAAAGGGCTGCGAGTAAGATTGAGTTGCAAAAAGAGTTCATATTAAATCACTGAATAAGATTGAGTTACAAAAAGAGTTCATATTAAATCACCGAATAAAATTGAAATGTCAAAAATCGTTCATCCTACACCCAACCAATGTCAGGCATCAAAAAGCATTTTCCTGACATATATTTATTTTTTATTGCTTTTTAATAATAATTGTGTTATAGTTTTTCACGTATGGAATATATAGATTAAAACAGGGGTGCTAAATCCCCCTTATACAATAATCGAGCTATAATAATAGTAGAGTTTCCATGCAAATATTTTTTTGACCACCCATAAGGGTTAAGGCCATACGGACAGCCGGGTCAACTGCCGATTGGCAACTTTAGTTGCCTTATTGATTGAGTTAAAAGCTCAAATTTTATAAGTTGGTTACTTTATAAACCATAGTGCCGAAAGGCGCATCAACTTGTGAAACGGTCAATAAGAGTAGTAAAAGTAAAATGTTTGCTATATAGACTCTCATACTATTATTATCACAACTTTTATTAGTTGTGAGTTTATATATGTTTATGACCGCAAGCAAGTGTGAAAGCACTTGCTTTTTTAGTGCAAAAGACGGGAGTAATAATTCCTAAACTTATGCATAAAATAAAACACTAAAACTTGGAGGCGGCTATGGATCAGAGCAGAGCACCAATACATGAAGCATTGGAGAAATTTAGAAAAAAAAGGGTAGTACCCTTTGATGTGCCGGGGCATAAAAGAGGCAGAGGCAACAAAGAATTAAAAGATTTTTTGGGAGAGACCTGTGTAGGCATAGATGTAAACTCTATGAAACCGCTTGATAACCTCTGCCATCCGGTATCGGTGATAAAAGAAGCGGAACAACTGGCAGCGGAGGCATTTGGGGCGGCACACGCCTTCCTGATGGTAGGAGGTACGACCTCGGCAGTGCAAAGCATGGTACTTGCCGTATGTAAAAGGGGAGATAAGATAATACTTCCGAGAAATGTACACCGTTCGGTTATAAATGCCATGGTACTTTGCGGTGCCGTACCGGTGTATGTCAATCCTGATGTAGACCAAAGACTTGGAATAGCTCTAGGTATGAAGGTCTCACAGGTTGAGGAGGCAATCAAAGAAAACCCCGATGCGGTGGCAATATTTGTAAATAACCCTACCTATTACGGTATATGCTCGGACATAAGATCCATAGTAAAACTTGCACATGACAATGATATGTATGTGCTTGCAGACGAGGCACACGGAACACATTTTTATTTTGGAGACAATTTACCTATAGATGCAATAAGTGCAGGTGCGGACATGGCAGCGGTAAGTATGCACAAATCCGGAGGCAGCCTTACACAAAGCTCTATACTTTTGATAGGAAAGGAAATGCATGAGGGCTATGTAAGACAGATCATTAATCTTACACAAACCACAAGTGCATCATATTTGCTTTTATCAAGCCTTGATATATCCAGAAGAAACCTTGCACTGCGTGGGAAGGAAATATTTGCACAGGTAATGGATCTGGCGGAGTATGCCAGAAAAGAGATATCTAATATCGGAGGTTATTATGCCTATTCTTCTGATATGATCAACCACGACAGCATATATGATTTTGATAAAACCAAACTTTCTATTTATACTTTGGATATAGGACTGGCAGGCATAGAGGTGTATGACAAACTTAGAGATGAGTATGATATACAGATAGAATTCGGAGACATGGGCAATATCTTAGCCTATCTTTCAATAGGCGACAGAAAACAGGATATAGAAAGACTGGCAAGTTCCCTTGCTGAGATAAAGAGGCTTAACAGCAGAGGAAAGGAAGGGCTTATGCCTCACGAGTACATAAGTCCGGAACTGGCGGTATCCCCACAGGCGGCATTCTATGCGGATAAGGAGCAGCTGGATTTACAGGAAACATCAGGCAGGATCTGCTCGGAATTTCTTATGTGTTATCCGCCGGGAATCCCTATACTTGCACCCGGAGAGATGATTACGGATAGAATACTTGACTATATTATATATGCCAAGGAAAAGGGTTGTTCAATCACAGGACCGGAAGATCCCGATATTAATAAATTAAATGTATTAAAGTTACCTATACAAATGTTTTAGAAGGAGGTAGATTATGGAATTATGGTTTGCGGAAAGGCATACTCAAAATGTAAAATTTTCTATTAGAGTAGATAGGCAGTTGTATAGCGGTCAAAGCGATCATCAAAGAATAGATATATTTGAATCAAAGGAATTCGGAAGATTTTTAACACTGGACGGCTTTATGATGCTGACAGAAAAAGATGAATTTATCTATCATGAAATGATTACCCATGTACCTATGGCGGTGCATCCTAATGTTGAGAAGGTATTGGTAATAGGAGGCGGAGACGGCGGAGTAGTAAGAGAACTTTGCAAATACCGTGATATCAAGCATATAGACTTGGTGGAAGTTGATCCCTTGGTCGTAGAAGTTTGCAGAGAGTATCTACCTTCTGTAGCTTGCAGACTTGACGATGAGAGAGTGCATATAAGACATGATGACGGACTTAGATTTTTACGCTCCGTAGAAAATGAGTATGACTTAATTATAGCCGATACCACAGATCCTTTCGGACCGAGCGAGGGGCTTTTTACCAAAGAATTTTACGGAAGCTGCTACAAGGCGCTTAAAGAGGACGGAATAATGATGAACCAACATGAAAGTCCTTTCTATGAAGAAGATGCCATTACCACCCAAAAGATACATCAGCGTATCATATCAAGTTTTCCGATAAGCAAGGTATATCAGGCTCATGTACCCAGCTATGCTACCGGACATTGGCTGTTCGGCTTTGCCTCAAAGGTCTACCATCCGGTAAGAAATCTGGACTCTGTAAGCTGGAATATGAAAGGCATCAGCACAAGATACTACACAACGAATTTGCACAGCGGTTCATTTACCTTACCATACTATGTAGAGGAGTTACTTAAAAATGTTGAATAATAATATAGAAAATTTTATAGCCTGTGATAAGCCTTATGAAGAAGCCGATATAGTTATATTCGGAGCTCCTTTTGACTCTACCACCTCTTTTAGACCGGGGACAAGATTTGCCTCCAAGGCTATAAGGGGGGAAAGTTTCGGTCTGGAGACCTACAGCCCTTATCAGGATAAGGATCTTAGCGAGATAGCGGTTTTTGACAGCGGAGACTTGGAGCTTTGCTTTGGAGACAGCGAAAAGGCACTTGCAGGGATAGAAGAAAGAGCGGATATTATATTAAATGATAAAAAGATCCCTCTGATGATAGGCGGAGAGCATTTGGTAAGTCTTGGAGCGGTAAGGGCGGCTTATAAGAAGTATCCGGATCTGCATTTGATACAATTTGATGCACATACCGACCTTAGAGAGGATTACTTGGGTGCAAAACTCTCACACGCCAGTGTAATAAGAAGATGTCATGATTTTTTGGGAGACGGGCGTATACACCAATTCGGAATACGCTCCGGAGAAAAGGTGGAGTTTGAATGGGCTAAGGAGCATACCAATCTGCACAAATTTAACTTAAGCGGCTTGGAAAGCAGCCTAAGTCATATAAAAGGCTCTAAGGTGTACTTTACCATAGATTTGGATGTACTTGATCCTTCGGTATTCCCGGGAACCGGTACACCTGAGGCAGGCGGCATAAGCTTTCTTGAACTTTTAGAGGGAATAAGATTGGTTGCTGAGTATACCGATATAATTGCCTGTGATGTAAATGAATTAAGCCCCATATACGACCAGTCAGGTGCATCAACAGCCACCGCATGCAAGGTTATAAGGGAACTTTTGTTGGCAATATAAATAGTTTAATCAAGTAATTGTAAAATGCAGTGAATAATATTTTTATATATTGTATAGAAACTAAACCGAATTAGGGATATTTAGCATGTTTTCTATGCAAAGTAGATATAAAAGATAAATATTTGATAAGAAGAAAGATGAAAATGAGATTAAAGAAATGCCATATTTATGCACTTTCCGGCATTTTGTAAACAGCTTATAGTTTAAATAAGATAAGGAGAAAAGTATGTCAAGAGTATTAATAATAGGTTGCGGAGGAGTTGCAAGCGTAGCGGTACATAAGTGCTGCCAAAACTCGGAAATATTTACGGATATATGTATTGCAAGTCGTACGGTATCAAAGTGCGATAAGTTAAAGAGTGAATTGGAAGGAAAGACTAAGACCAATATAAGTACAGCAAGTCTTAATGCCGACAATGTAGACGAGATAGTTAAGCTTATAGAAAGCTACAAGCCTGATCTTGTACTTAATCTTGCACTTCCGTATCAGGATCTTACTATTATGGAAGCCTGCCTTAAAACCAAGGTTGATTATGTTGATACCGCAAACTATGAGCCGGAAGATACCGCAAAGTTTGAGTACAGTTGGCAGTGGGCATACAGAGAAAGATTTGAAAAGGCAGGAATTACTGCACTTTTGGGAAGCGGATTCGATCCCGGAGTTACAAGTGTGTTCTCAGCCTATGCTATGAAGCATTATTTTGATGAAATCAACTATATTGATATATTGGACTGCAATGGCGGTGATCACGGCTATCCTTTTGCTACAAACTTTAACCCTGAAATCAATATAAGAGAAGTAAGTGCCAAGGGTAGTTACTGGGAAGACGGCAAATGGGTTGAGACCGAGCCTATGGAAATCAAGCGTGTGTATGACTTCCCACAGGTTGGAGTAAAGGATATGTACCTTTTACACCATGAGGAGCTTGAGTCATTGGCACTTAATATAAAGGGAATTAAGAGAATAAGATTCTTTATGACCTTTGGACAAAGTTACCTTACCCATCTTAAATGCTTGGAAAATGTAGGAATGACATCTATAGAGCCTATAGAGTTTGAAGGTAAGCAAATAATTCCGCTACAGTTTTTGAAGGCTGTACTTCCCGATCCTTCCTCACTTGGACCAAGAACCAAGGGTAAGACCAATATAGGTTGTATCTTTAGAGGTAAAAAAGATGGTAAGGAAAAGAATCTCTACATATATAATGTCTGCGATCACGAGGCCTGCTACAAGGAAGTAGGCTCACAGGCGGTTGCTTATACTACCGGTGTGCCGGCAATGATAGGTGCAATGATGCTTTTAACCAAAACTTGGGATAAAAAGGGCGTATTTAATATAGAAGAGTTTGATCCGGATCCTTTCATGGAAGCACTTAATAAGTGGGGACTTCCTTGGGTTGTAGAGGAAAATCCTACATTGGTAGACTAAGATGGCAAGTATATATGATATAAATACTCCTGCCTTTGTAGTTGATTTGGATAAACTTAAAACTAATCTGGAGTTATTAAAATCAATTAAGGAAGAAACAAAGGCTAAGATACTTTTGGCACAGAAGGCGTATTCCTGTTTTTATACCTATCCTTTGATAGCCGAATACCTTGACGGAACAACTGCCAGCGGTATATATGAAGCAAGGCTCGGTTATGAGGAATTCAAAAAAGAAGTACATATTTTCTCACCTGCATATAAGGCTGAGGATATGGAGGAAATAGTTAAAATAGCAAAGCATGTAGTATTTAACTCCTTTGCTCAACTGGCTTTATACGCAAAGCTTGCCAAGGAAAATAATTGTGAGATAGCTCTTAGGATAAATCCGGAATGTTCCACACAGACGGAGCATGAAATCTACGATCCTTGCAGTAGGGGTTCAAGACTTGGGGTAAGGATAGCCGAGTTTGAGAAGGTGCTTGAAAGTAAAGAGGGTAAAGAGCTTTACTCCATGCTTGACGGACTTCATTTTCATACTCTGTGCGAGCAAAACTCGGATGATCTGCATACTACCTTGCAGGCAGTAGAACAAAGGTTTGGGAAATATTTACCTGACATGAGGTGGCTTAACTTCGGCGGAGGGCATCATATTACAAGAAAAGATTATGATGTGGAACTTCTTAAAAAGTGCATAGCTAAAATGAGGGATAAGTATAATTTAAGCATATACCTTGAGCCGGGAGAGGCGGTAGTCTTAAATGCCGGCTACCTTGTAGCTACGGTGATAGATGTGGTCGAAGCCGACATTCCGGTCGCAATACTTGATACCTCGGCTGCCTGCCATATGCCCGATGTTATAGAAATGCCTTACAGACCGCCGCTTAAAGACTCCGCCCTGCCGCATGAGAAAGAATATACTTACAGACTTGCAGGACCTACCTGTCTTGCCGGAGATGTAATAGGAGAATATTCATTTGATAAAGCTCTTAAAGTAGGAGATAGACTTATATTTGAAGATATGGCACTGTATACAATGGTTAAGACCAATACCTTTAACGGAATGCCGCTACCGGACATAACTGTTATGGAAAAGGGAGAGTGCAGCCTTATAAAAAGTTTCTCCTATGATGACTTTAAGATGAGACTTAGTTAATGTTTGCTGTTACGGATATTAAACACAGCCTTAAGATAAATAAGGGGCTGTCGCATTAAGAACAAATATACTTTATATAGTTGAAAACACTGTATAAAATATTATTTGCCGCTTATGCGACAGCCTCTTTATTATTGAAGATAACAAAACAATAATTCCTTAGTCTAAGAAGCCTTATGCTTTAATCACTAATTAAATATATTTCTGTTAAAAATTACGGTATAAGGAGACAAAAATATCATCAAGTTTAACGGCAATCTCGCCTCATATATAAGCTGTTTGATATCGTGTCCTACTTATCTTAATTTGACAAGCCTTATCTCAGTAACTGCTCCGTTTTGTACCGTAAGATCCAAACTCATACTTTCATTTTTATCATAAAAATTTATAAATTCCTGCTTTGTACAATCCACAGCAGGAGCCAATTTGAATTTTGTTTTGTAGCGAGTGTTACTTGTAAGAGTATAGCTTAGCGACTTATGACCGATATACTGTTCGTCATAATATCCATACATATCTGCGTTTATTGAAATTGTATTCCCGCTTATACTAAAAAAATCCGCTCCGTTATTTTCAAAAACGAAGTTGTAAGTTCCGTTATTTACATCGCTGCTATTTGTCCCGGATCCTATCCATTTGCCGCTATAGTCTACCTGATACCCGTCCGGCGTAGTTGTAGAGGTGAGCATAGCACCGTCAGAACCGAGATAATAATCACCTATCCACTTATTTGCGACCATACAGCCGCTACCGTCAAAATAATACCATTTATAGTCATAATCTTGAAACCAGTCATTTGTTATTATGTAGCCGTCTCCTTTAGCATAATACCATTTGGAATCGAAAGCAATAAACCAACACCCCGCATAGCATGAACCATCGTCAAATTCATACCTCCAACCTTTGCCATCCTGCCTCCAATGTCCCGTACCCGGATCGTCCGTATGAGGTTCTGCATATGAACTTATAGCCATAGCAGATATTGCAATTGCAAATGATAAAGTAAACAATAATTTTTTCATAACAAACCTCCTTTGATTTGGAATAATTTATAAAATATTTTTATTGGAAGTTAATTCTAGCATTTCAGGCATGAAAAATATATTATTCAATGAATACTCTTTTGCCGAAATCACCAATATTATTCAATGAATAAGAATACATTGCACAAAAACAGGATGGATTTTTGTGCAATATAACAGAGGATGTAATACAACATATAAATTCTATATATTAGTAGGTTAATATTTATTTGACTCAATAACTGTAAAATAATTAAATTTTAATCAAGGCAGATATCTGCTTAAGCTAAAACAGGATAAGATATAATATTTTAAAGGCTTATATAAAATAAAAAGTGATAAGTTGCAAATAAAAAAAATTATGCACTGAAAATAAAATTAATCAGAACTAAAAAATATTAATTAGGCAAGCCTAATATGTAAAATTCTAAAATTGAACATATTGCATAAAAAGATGTAATGATTTTTATGCAATATGTTCTTATTCATTGAATAATATTTTGTTTTTTTACGAAAAAGTATTCATTGAATAATATACTTTTTTTGATTTTCAGTCTAATATGTCCGCAAGAAGTAACACAAACTTAATTTAATTTCAGCTATTGAGATTAGAAAAAAGCTTAAAAAGTTATGTTAAGGGAAAAGTTATATTCTTGATAGTTACAGGAATAAACTATTAAACAGAAAGGGGACTTACTTATGAAAGGGAAAGGAAGAGGTTTAATTAGTAAAGGTTTGACAATACTTGGTATTGCAGCCGGCTTATTTCTTATAAACTCAAGACCGGCACATGCAACTATGATTTACAATGATTATGAACCTACATTTGAGTATCAATATGGAGAATATGTAGACGAATCACTGGGATATACTGCACTGAATACTGTTTCAACCCAAGCTATAGGAGCAAGCAATTTGAATTTCGGTGCTGATGGAAATTATGCTTTGCAGATTACCGGTACGGCTCAGCCGCCGGGGCATTATTTGCTTGATATCAGTTCTACACCTATTCCAGTATATGATCCTTCAGTATTCTTGTATTTGGAGATAAAGATTACGGCAAATGTATATCTTCCATACGAGATAAGGTATGTGGATGAGTTGGGAAACTTGCTTTTTACTGATAACGGAAGGATATATGAGGACAATAAATGGGAGAATGCGCAGTCTGAATTTATTGCTACTTTAAGCGATGCAGGTCAAAGGTATCGTGTAAAGGGGTCACAAACATATTCCGCATCGGAGTTTAGGGACGGTACTCCTCCTCAAGTATTTGTAAGTACGCCATATGCACAGCCAACCGGAGTGAACGGAGCGAAGACTGTAGTCTATACTTTAGTTTGTGAGAAGGTAACCGGTTCAGGCGGCACAGGTGGCGGTTCAGGCGGCACAGGCGGCGGCTCAGGCGGCGGTTCAGGCGGCTCAGGCGGCGGTTCAGGCGGCGGTTCAGGCGGCTCAGGAAGCGGCACAGGCGGCGGTTCAGGAAGCGGCTCAGGCGGCGGCTCAGGAAGCGGCTCAAGTGGCGGAAGTTCAAGCGGCTCAGGTAGAGGAAGTTCAGGCGGCGGCTCTGCCGTATTGTCTAAGTCAGGCTGGATATATAATAATAAGGAAGATGCATGGTACTACTATAGCGGACGTACAAGGAATACCTTAAAGAAAGGCTGGCACTATGACAGTTATGACAAGAAATGGTATTATCTTGCTCTTGATAACGGAAGAATGTTAAAGGGTTGGAATTTGATATCAGACAAATGGTATTTCTTTACACCCCAAACCAGTGAAAAAACATGGGAACTTAGAAGTGACGGCGAGTGGTACTATTTAAATAATGTTGATATACGTCCGTTAGGTTCTATGTATAGGGGAGAGACAACTCCTGACGGTTACAAAGTAAATGCTGACGGTCAATATGAGCCATAATATCGGTATGAATAGTATTCATCTTCGTCTGATTTATAAATAAGGTTAAACATTTTTAAGTTATTTTGACGAAGATGAATGAGCTACCCAAACTGTAACGAAAAGACAGTATGTTTGCTTATAGCCGGGTAAATCAGTAGCCCGGTGAGCAAGATATACAGATTAAAAATGTTTATAATCTAATTTAATTTAATACAAAGGCGGAATAAAAAAGGTATTATAAAGATATTTAATGTTGTTATATGTAAATATTTTTCTCAAGTTTATGGTTTTAATAAAACCTAAAGAAGTTGCCAAATTAATATTAGTGTGATTACAAATATAAATTTAGCCAAAGTCTTTAGAATTTGCCCATATATAATAAATCCATAAAAACCATAATACAGAGCAGATGTGAGCAACAGGCATTAGATATATAAAAAATATATTTGGATTGACAAAATATCAAAATTCTTTGCCGGAGTATAAGTTAAATTTGTTATAAAAAATTATCCCCCCCAATATGCTTTAAGCATAAGGATGTAATAAAAGACGACAACTTCATAGTTTGGAATATGGCAGTTGTCGTCTTTGTTTATCCGCTTGGTATATAAGGATAATTTTTAGATTTATACATAGTGTGCTATATTATTGATATTTAATTAAAAACGAGAACAGTAGAGTAAAGCTCAGTTCTAGTTGCTACAATCTATCGCTAAAGTGATGATAAGGCAGAATATTAACGATACAGTACGATAACTGTAAAATATTAAATAATAATTACGATATCCCGCAAAAATATGTTTTAAGCGTAAGGATATGATAAAGATAATAAGCACATATTAATTTATGTGCTTTTTATTGTTATGTAACTGTTAGGGTATGTTAAGGATAATTTTTAAACTAAAGCAACTAAAAATATTATAATACTGTTGTATCGGCTCAAGGGCATTTGAACTGATGTCGGCATTTATCTTCGTCTGATTTATCAATGAAAATTAAATATTTTTAGTTTTTTGATGAAGATGAATACTACCCGAACTGTAATAAACTGATTACTGTTTCAGTTATATTGTAAGTTGTAAAATACCTACAGCATCAGGTTTAAATATCAAAAAGTCGGTACAGCATCTTTGAGGGAGTTATTGTGAAAATTCAACTTGGTAAGTATCCGCAATTGCTGTATCAAGAGAAAAAGTAAGCTATAGATACCGGAGTGCAAAGCCCAAGACTTTGGATAACATTTTGGATTAAGAACAGATCCCTTTATGTCTTATAATAATCTAAGGATTAAAGAAAGGAGTCGCAGCTATGAAAAAAATACTTAGTTACTTGGCAGCCCTAAGCCTTTTACTTGTACTTGTTTTTGTTCCGGGTATAAATACAAAGGCAGCACAGTCACGAACATTTAATCTTGGCAGGTTTGAGTCCGGAGCAGCTGTAAGCTACTCGTTAAATCTTAAGCTTGAGACACCTGGCTCATTGGGATCTTATCCCTTAGGTTCAGGTTTGCAACTTGTGGAAGATTCTTCAGGTATGCTTATGGTAAGCGGAACTACCGTCGGACATGGCAATATAAGTGTTAGTGTAAGCGGTATAAGATGTCTTACAAATAGCAGTAACCCAAGTTCAGGTGATGTTTTTAATCTCGTAATTAATTTTGAGATTTTAAGGGATATTCCTTTGAAAGTAACCTTTGTGGATGGAAGCGGAAATCAAATATCTCAACACAATAAAATTTTTAAGCTGGGAACCGGTGATGTTGAGTGGTGTGATTTATATTCATTCTTCACAACCGAGTATGTACCGGATCCGTTATCAAGCAATCCTAATGAACATTATATAGTAAGAAATACCCAATCTGTATCGGGAACCGGCAACGGTCAGTTCAGAATGAACGGTAACAGCCCTCAAGTCAGAGTAGCACAAGATATGATGCTTCCGGCTCTAAATCAGGTTGAATATACAATTGTATGTGATAAAGTTACAGCACAGCCTTACAGAATAAATTATCTTGAAAGGGGAACCAACGCTGTAGTATTTAGTGAGGAAGGCAGCGTAAATACTGATAATGTATGGGTAAATATCAGAACGGAATTCCATCATTCAGGTTCAACTTATAAAATAAGTCAAGTACAAAATTATCTTCCTACACAGTATAAATATGCTACGGCATCCAATGCGGCACAGGTATATGTATCAAGGGCAGATGCAGGTGCAGACGGATATGTTATATATAACCTGATAAGTTATAAGAAAGCCGGAACTACTATAGCAAGTCCGAGCAATGCAAGCTCAGGCGGTTCAGCTTCTACAGTATCTGTAAAACCGAGATTTAGGGAAGGATGGATACTTAGTAATAATGAATGGTATTATTACATAGGAGGTGTAAAAACTAACCTTAAGAAAGGCTGGCATAAGGACGGGCAGGACGGTTTTTGGTATTACTTAAACGGTGCAGACGGAAGGATGCTTAAGGGTTGGAATTATATAAATGACGAATGGTATTATTTGGCTCCTTACACTCCTATGCAGACATGGGAGCTTAGAAGTGACGGAGAATGGTACTATATGCATAAGGAAAATTCACGTCCACTGGGATCAATGTACAGTAATGAGAGTACTCCTGACGGATATAAAGTTGACTCCGGCGGAAAATATGTAAAATAATACGGTATTAATATTGCCTTCCCTGTTAGAGTAGGATTTGTTTTTACAAAAAATATTTTTAGTAAAGGTAAGGCTATGGGAAAGAAAAACAGCCACATTAGTTTAAAATGTGGTTGTTTTAATTTTAAATTAAGTATTAGGCTGAATAAATTCAGCAAAGCAAATGTCTTAATGATATATTTGCTTGTATGAATTATATAAAAATTATTTACAGTTTTATAGAGTATTTACAATATATCAAGCTGTTTAAATTACAACTAAAACTATAAGAAATAAAATCGTAAGAAATAATTACTAATTGACATTTTAGATTTAACATAGTAATATAAATTAAATCATCATTTTGGTGATAAGAGGTTAATAGTATATGTGGGAAAACAGGTGTAAGTCCTGTACAGTGCCGCTACCGTAATGAATTTTTTCTAAGTCGGGTTTCCATAACTCTTAGATTGCTGCGAGACATGGCAAAGAGTTTTACTTTACTGTTCGGCAGCTAATGTTATTAAGTTTATGTAGTTTAACATAATAAATTGCAATAGCCGGCAGTTTTTTTATGCCGTTTTCTTGTGTAAAATTCATTAAATCAGTATGTCAGCACTTCACTATATTCTCATAAGCTAAACCATTAGCAAGTGTAGATGTATTAAAAAGAGTTTCAAAGTTTTGCAGGGGGTGAAAAAGTAATAGATTCAATTTAAATTTTGTGAATATTTAAGGAGCAGAATGACAAAGTATATTATAAACCGTTTTATACAACTTATTTTTATTATGCTGGTCGTATCTTTTCTTACTTTTTTTATCACATCGATACTTCCGTCCGATCCGGTAACTATGAAGTATGAAAGTATGAATCAGCAGGTTTCCAAAGAAGTGATTGAAAAAGAAAGAGAAAAATTGGGGCTTAACAAGGGATTTATGGAAAGGTATACTAATTGGCTTCTAGCTGCATTAAAAGGAAACTTCGGAACTTCTATCAAATATGCCGTTCCGGTTTCCGAAAAGTTAGGTCAGGCTATCCCAAATACAGTAAGTTTAGTTTTTATTTCAATAATACTTACTATAGTATTTTCACTCCTGTTTGGAATCTTATCGGCAGTACGGCATAATACCGTAGTCGACAACATTATCAGATTCATTTCATTTATAGGTATATCCATGCCGAGTTTCTGGCTTGGACTTTTGCTTATATACTGGTTTGCAATAAGGCTTAAGATACTGCCGACCTCCGGTATGGGAGAAGCAAAGCATATGGTTTTGCCTGCGATTACGCTGTCAATATGGTCGACTTCGGCATATGTAAGAAGAATAAGAGCAGGGCTTTTGGAAGAAATGAAGAAAAACTATGTTGTAGGGCTTTTATCAAGAGGAGTTCCCTACAAGCGTATTATCCTCAATCATGTACTTCCCAACTCTTTGATAGGAGTACTGACTATGTTTGCAATGACTATAGGAGGTATGCTTGGAGGAACCATAGTAGTGGAAAATATTTTCGCCTGGCAGGGTGTGGGCAAGCTTGCGATGGAGGCTATAAGTAATAGAGATTATCCTATAATACAGGCATATGTAGTCTGGATGGCACTTATATATGTAGGGGTTAATTTTTTAGTTGATATATTGAACAGATTCATAGACCCTCGTATGAGAATAGGAGGTTAGAATGAGCATATATCTAAAAAGAGCATTAAGAAATAAGCAATTCATGCTGCTTTTTACATTGGGCTTACTTATGATAATCGCAGTAGTATTTGCACAAAACTTTGCTCCGCATGACCCTTATAAGCAGTATTATGACCATATACTGGAAAACAGCAGTGCAATGTTTCCGCTGGGAACGGATCAACTTGGAAGATGTGTGCTTTCAAGGCTGATGTATGCCGGTAAGACCTCACTTCTTACAGTATTTGCTATAGTAATTGTGAGTGCTTTGATAGGAAGTTTTATAGGAATAGTATCGGCTATGTCAGGCGGCATAGTTGACAGTATTATAATGAGATTTTTTGGATATGCTTATGGCATTTCCGGGAATGGTTCTGATTATTGCCTTGGTTGCGGTATTCGGAGTGGGAGTATTTAATATATTTATAGCATTAATAGTTACTTCATGGGTGTCCTATGCAAGATTTACAAGATCGGTAAGTATGAGTATTATAGGAAGTGACTTTATTCATGAGGCAAGGTTAGGAGGGGCTAATAATTTTAAGATCATGTATGCCTATATACTTCCCAATATATTGCCGCAAATGCTTGTACTTATGACACAGGACTTGGGAGACAAGCTCTTAACTTTGGCAAGTTTATCCTTGCTGGGACTCGGAGCACAGCCGCCTCAACCTGAGTGGGGCTTTATGTTAAGCGAGGGTAAGCCTTTTATGCAGACCTGTTACTGGCTTTTGATCTACCCCGGACTTATCATACTTATTAATGTAGTTATTTTTAATCTGTTAGGCGACAGCCTTAGAGATATATTAGATCCAAAATATGAAAACTAGGAGGATGGTATTTATGAAGAAGAGATTATTATGTTTTTTAGGTGCGGCAGCTTTGGCACTTGCACTTTCAGCGTGTTCAAGTAATAAAAGCACATCAGAAGCTGCGTCTGAAGGAGCATCAGATGTAGCACAAAGCTCTGCTGCGGCAGATACGGGTGCTAAAAAGCATATGAATACGGCAACTTTTTGGTTCGGAAGCGACCTTGATCCGGCTAACGGCTGGAATGCATGGACACTTTCAAGAGCGGCTGTAGGTGAGAACCTTGCTACGGTTAATGAGAAGATGGAAATAGTTCCTCAGCTTTCAGATACTTGGGAACTTGTAGATGATACTACATGGAAGTTTCATATCAGACAGGGTGTTAAGTTCAGTAACGGTAAAGAGCTTACACCCGAGGATGTAAAAAAGAGTATAGAAAGAGCTGTAGCAAAGGATGAGAGGGCAAAGAGCAACGCCAAGCTTGCAAGCATGGAAGTTGACGGGGAGTATTTGATCTATAAGACTACGGAACCTTATGCTTCTTTGGTAGCCAATCTTACAGAGCCTTTATTCTGTATTATAGATACAGATCAGGCTGAGACGGATATACCTAACGGACCTATATGTACAGGACCTTATAAGGTTACCTCTTTTACTCCCGATGTAGAGATACAGCTTGCTAAAAACGAGTATTACTGGAACGGTGATGTGGCACTTGATACTTATACCTTAAAGGATATAGAGGATGATGATACCAGACTTGCAGCTTTGCAGTCGGGAGAGCTTGATATGGCACAGAGCATAAGTTCTACAGGAATTACTATTTTAAGTTCAGCAGGCGGCTATACGGTTACAGAGCTTCCTTCACTCAGAGTTGAGTACCTGTGCCTTAATCATAAGCATGAATTCTTATCAGACATACATGTAAGAAAGGCATTCTCATATGCAATAGACAGAGATACTTTGACAAGTATTAAAAGAGGTGAGGCTGCCGGAGCGGTATTCCCGGCTATAGCAGGCTATAACTACGATAAGCTTGATTTACAAAAGTATAACCTGGAACAGGCTAAGAAAGAACTTGCAGAAGCAGGATTTGCAGATACGGACGGAGACGGTATCTTGGAAAAGGACGGAAAGAAGCTTTCATTTACACTGCCTATACCTAAGGCTAACCCTGTAGCGGAGTTTATAAAGGAGCAGCTTAAGGTTGTAGGAATAGATGTAGAGATACAGCTTTTGGAAAATATCAACGAATTAAGAGAGCAGCAAGACTTTGACTTACTTTTACTTAATTATGTAACTGCTACTACAGGAGATCCCAAGCGTTTCCTTGAGCAAAACTACACAACTACCGGAACGGATAACTTCGGTCATTATTCAAATCCCGAGTTTGACAAGATAGTAAGTGAACTTGTATCTACTTTTGATGCTAATAAAAGGCTTGAACTTGTAACTGAGGCAGAGCAGATATTAAACGAAGATGTAGCAAATGTTTATCTTTTAACAACTAATAACAATACCGTATCTAAAGACAGTGTAAAGAAAGTAACGGTATTTCCTATAGATTATTATTTCATGACAAAGGATGTAACAATTGAATAATGATAAGATATTAGAAATAAAAGACTTAAATATAAGTTACAGGCAAAAACAGGCTGCCGTATCCGATCTTTCCCTTTCTATAAGAAGGGGAGAGATCTTAACTATAGTGGGAGAGAGCGGCAGCGGTAAAAGCAGCCTTATACACGCTATTTTAGGGCTTTTATCGGCAAGTGTAAGTATCAGCGGAACTATAGTATATAAGGATAAGTATGTGCTTAAGGACTTTGACGATAAACTGAGAAAAGAAATATCGGGAAAAGAGATAGCTATGGTATTTCAGGATAGCCTAAGTCATCTTGATCCGATTAAAAAAATTGCTTATCAATATGATGAATTTATATTAGCCCATGAAAAGCTTACTAAGGAAGAGTGCAGGAAACTGGAAAGAGAAAGTCTTAAGAAACTCGGTTTTGATGATGCGGACAGGATACTTAATTCCTATCCTTTTGAACTTAGCGGCGGTATGCAGCAAAGAGTCGGCATAGCTATGGCACTTACTTTCAATCCGGCACTTTTGCTTGCAGACGAGCCTACCTCAGCCTTGGATGTAACCTTGCAGGTGCAGGTGGTGGAAGAACTCTTAAGGCTGTCTAAGGATTTTAATACGGCAATGATCATAGTTACTCACAATATGGGTGTTGCTGCACACATTTCCGATAATATAGCTGTTATGAAAGACGGCAAGATGATAGAGTACGGCAGCAAGGAAGAAGTTATAAAAAGTCCCAAGGCGGAGTATACAAAAAAGCTTATAGAAGCCATACCTAAGCTGGAAGACATAAGATTTGCCGACAGAAAGAGTGAGGTTGTGTGATATGGAAAATGTACTTGCTATAAAGAATTTGTCTAAAAACTTTAACAAGGTCAAGGCTTTAGATAATGTAAGTTTCGAACTTAAAAAGGGTGAGATACTTGGAATAGTGGGAGAGAGCGGCAGCGGTAAAAGTACATTGGCTAAGATAATTACACGCATAGTAAAACCGGATGGCGGAAGTATATTATTTAAAGGGGAGGATTTTACAAAGCTTAACAGTGCGAAGTTAAGGGAATACAGAAAAAATGTGCAAATGGTATTCCAAAATCCCAACTCAACCTTCAGTCCGAGAATGAATATAGGTGATTTTTTGTGTGAGGGCATGCTTAATTTTAAACTTGCAGGTAAGAAAGAGGCATTAAAAAAGGCTAAGGAATACTTGGAACTTGTAAAACTGCCTACCGATATTATGGAAAGACTGCCGCATCAGCTTAGCGGAGGGCAGCTTCAAAGAGTGGTCATAGCCAGAGCTTTGACTCTAAGCCCTGAAGTACTTATCTATGATGAGTCAACTGCCGCCTTAGATGTGTCGGTACAGCAGGATGTGCTTAAACTTATGTATGATTTGAGAAAATCCTGTGATAACTCCGTTATCTTTATCTGCCATGACCTTGCTGCAGTAAGGCTGGTGGCAGATAGGATTATAGTAATGTATAACGGTAAGATAGTTGAAATAGTAGAAAGTAGGAATCTTGTAAGCGAGTCCAAGGAAGAATATACCAAAAAGCTGATTGGCTCAGTTTTTGAGGTAAAGTAGTAAAATATTTATTATCGGAGCATAATTTGAGAGCTTGGTAAGGGTGAATTTAATGACGTTTTTACTAAGCTCCGATTTTGTAAGAACTAATGACAGGCAGTTTGATTAAATCGAAAATTATAAAAAGCTGTAAAATTCTGCGTTGAATTTTACAGCTTTTTATATATAATATAAAGTATAGATATAATGTAAAGTTAAGAAAGGAGATGTAAGAATATGGCTAATATTTTACCTGTATCCGATCTGAGAAATTATAATGAGGTCTTGAAAAATTGCCATAAGGGTGAACCTGTATATTTAACTAAGAACGGTAGAGGTCGCTTTGTAATTATGGATATTGAGGACTACGAACAAGATCGTGAAGAAAGAAAACTTCTGCTAAAGTTAAAGGAAGCTGAAGATACAGTAAAAAATGACGAGGGCTGGCTTAATCTTGAAGAGTTAAAAAAACTTGTGGGAGAGTAAGATGTTAAAATTACGAATTAACCCTATTGTTGCAGTGGATTTAAAAAATATTCGAGATTATATAGCTGAAGATAATGAAAAATATGCTGAAATAACCATAAGAGAAATTTATGACAAATTTGAAAGTCTTAAATTATTTCCGAGAATGGGTACAAAACTTTCTAAAAGGGTATCATTTAGAACAGACTATAAATACTTAATATGGAAAAATTATGTAATCATTTACAAGGAAAGTAAAGAATATGTGGAGATTTACCGTGTTCTCAATAGATATCAGGACATTACAAGAATCTTTAATGAATGAAAAAGCACCTCATATTAAGCATTTATTTAGAGAATCAGTACAAAAGAACTACCGCAGTTAAACTGTAAGCATAGTTGACTACGGTAGTTTCTTATATCGTAGGAGTTAATTAACCATCATTTTGAGAGGTGAAAACAGATGTAAGACTAAAATCCGCTTTTGCCCCTTTCACAGTGGAAATAAACTTTTCACTTCACTTTATATTAAATCTCCTTAATATACTGGAAAAAAACAAATAATTTATGTATAATAAGCTATCGTATTAGTGATCAATTCAATACGGATCGTGAGGTGGATTTTGAAGAAGATATTGTATACAGTGTGGGACTGTATATATCCTGTTGCAACATATTTACTTATAACGTCACTTGTATTCCTGTTGCCAACTTTTTTGGGAAAGGCAGATACTTTACCATCCGTGCTTGACTTTAACAATGCTATGATAATCAATTCTATTGCTGCAATAATACTTATATTCATATGGGTTGGTATTATTTGTATAAGTAAGACGAGTGAGAAAAAAGAGCCTATAAAAATGGCGGCACTTGTTTCCACAGAGCTTAAGGATTATATTTTTATAGCCTGGCTTGCTATAAGTCTTGGAACCTGTCTTAGCATAGCAGTATCGATATTTGGTATAAGTGCAGGGGATGAGGCATTCAAACAGGTAAATGAGCTTATAGAAAGCCAACCTTTTTGGCTTAAAATTGCAAGTGTGGGAATTATAATACCTATACAGGAAGAGCTTATGTATAGAGGACTTATATATAAGAATATAGAGCAAAGATATGATCACATCAAGGCGGCTGTTATTTCATCCACGGTATTTGCTGTGATGCATATGAATCTAAGCCAAGGAATTTATGCTTTTTTGATGGGATTGGTAATGGCTTTTATATATCAAAAAACTAAGAATATATATGCTTGCATTACATTTCATTGCAGTGCCAATATTTTTGCGGTATTTGTAAGTACGAATACGGTAAAAGGCTTCCTTATGGAAAATGCATATGTAATACCGGCAGTATTGTTATGTATGCTTGCAAGTTCATATGTTGTTATTCTGTATTTACATAAAGAATATAGGAGGAATGTTTAGCGTGAAATTATTAAGTGTTGCTATACCTTGTTATAACTCGGCAGCCTATATGAGAAAATGTATAGACTCTGTACTT
>ERZ773083.720-NODE-720-length-25248-cov-4.448140_pt1 | contig 25248 bp, 23 predicted proteins | sample MGYA00511465_ERZ773083 | MGnify/ENA primary metagenome ERZ773083 (study PRJEB29015, sample SAMEA2738001) | human oral metagenome | biome: human oral; feature: human-associated habitat; material: dental | place: China | collected 2060 ... | reverse complement strand
TAGGCAGTGATCTGTATCATAAGTATATAGAAATAGAAGACAGAGACTCAGCCTATGAATTCCTAAGCCGTGTAAACGAGGCAATGGAGAATGAAAAGCTTTCGGACAGGGAGAGCAAAGAAAGAGCCAAAGAGGAAGAAAAAGACAGAAAAAGAATGGCAAGAAATATAAAAAGCGTAGGAAATACCGCTGTAGGAACTATAGGAAGAGAAGTAGGTAATGCACTTGGAAGTTCTGTAGGAGGACGTTTTGGTAAAAAACTGGGTGGTAATGTCGGTGCAAGCCTTGCAAGGGGTATTTTTAAGACTATTTTCAAATTTTAAATAAAAGTATGAAAAATATTAATCTATCACAGTCACAGCTTATAGCACTTGGTTTTGTAAGCGTAATACTTATAGGAACGGCATTTTTAATGTTACCTATAGCCTCAAGAGGTGGACAGAGTACGGATTTTTTAACGGCACTTTTTACTGCTGTAAGTTCCTGCTGTGTTACGGGTCTTGTATTGGTAGATACGGCAACTCATTGGAGCTTTTTCGGTCAACTTGTAATTATTGTGCTGATACAGATAGGCGGACTCGGTTTTGTAAGTATAGGAGTTTTGTTTTCTATTGTTCTAAGAAAGAAAGTAAGTCTTAGAGCAAGGAGTCTTATAAAGGAAAGTACCAATTCGCTGTCTGTAGGCGGAGTTGTAAAGCTTACTAAAAAGATACTTTTTATAACTTTTATATGTGAAACCGTAGGGGCAGTCTTGCTTTCTTTTAGATTTATACCCGAGTTCGGTATACTTAGGGGAGTATGGTTTTCAATATTTCATGCCATATCCGCTTTTTGTAATGCGGGTTTTGACCTTATGGGAAGAAAGTACGGAGCATATAATTCACTGAGTGCATATTCTTCGGATTTTTTAATTAATATAGTTATAATGCTTTTGATACTTATAGGCGGAATAGGCTTTATAGTTTGGGATGATATTACAAAGCACGGGCTTAATTTTAGAAAGTTCAGGTTGCACAGTAAGATAGTGATTTTTGCAAGTGTAATACTTTTTGTAATACCAACTCTAATTTTCTTTATAACAGAACAAACAACGGTTCTAAGGGGAATGGGGTTTTCACATGCCGTGCTTGTATCGGCATTCTCGGATGTGACGGCAAGAACCGCAGGATTTAATACGGTGGACTTTAAATTTTTTAGTGATGCCGGTAAGCTGGTATTTATTATCATAATGTTTATAGGAGCGGGCTCGGGTTCAACTGCCGGAGGTATAAAGATGACTACCTTTTTTGTACTTTTGGCACAGGTAAGGGCTAATGTGCTTAATAAAAAGATAACAGAGGTATTTAACAGAACCATAAGTAATGAGATAGTGGTCAGAGCGGCTACAATAAGCACCATTAACATAAGCCTGATTTTAGTATCAGCTATAGTAATAAATTATATAGATAAGATAAATATTCTTGATTTACTTTTTGAAGTAACTTCGGCAGTGTCAACAGTCGGAGTAACAACAGGAATTACAAGGGATCTTAATGTTATTTCCAAATCTATACTGATTATACTAATGTATCTTGGCAGGGTTGGAGGTTTAAGCTTTGCTTTGTCATTGACACATAATAAAAATCAGGTTAAATTAAGAAATCCGGTAGAAGATATAAGTATAGGATAGCTTGGAGGAGATTTATGAAATCAATGCTTATAATAGGTATGGGAAGATTCGGACAGCACCTTTGCAGAAATCTTTCAGAGCTTGGTCATCAAATTATGATCGTAGATAAAGAAGAGGACAGGCTTGAAGAGATGCTTCCCTATTCACAGGAAGCCAAGGTAGGAGACTGTACTAACATAGAGGTCCTCAAAAGCCTTGGTGTGGGTAATTATGATGCGGTCTTTGTGTGTGTAGGTACCGACTTTCAAAGCTCGCTTGAGGCTACCTCACTTTTAAAAGAACTTGGTGCAAAGTATGTGGTAAGCAAGGCTACAAGGGATATACAGGCAAAATTTCTGCTTAGAAACGGAGCTGACGAGGTGATATATCCTGATAGGGATATAGCCATGAAGACAGCCATAAGGTACAGCTCCAATCATATATTTGATTTTATAGAATTTACGGATAATTATTCCATCTATGAGATATCCGCTCCAAAGGAATGGGTAGGGAAAAGTATTAAGGAGCTTGATGTCAGAAATAAGCTGGGGATTCATATAATAGGTATCAAAAAAGCCGGCAAGGAGCATATTTTGCCGAGAGCTACCGATTTTATTGAAAAGGAAGCACATCTTATGGTGATTTCAGATGAAGAGTCTATACAAAAACTTATAAAGGAGATGGGAAATTGATAAAAGCTTGTATTTTTGATTTGGACGGAACGCTGCTTTACACCGCACCTGCTCTTATGCTGAGTATGAACCTGACATTAAATGAATTGGGGTTTGACAGTATTGATGAGGCTCATGTAAAAGCCTTTGTAGGAAACGGTTCCGATAAATATGTGGAAAGAAGCTTGATATTTTCGGGAGATAAGGAGTTAAAGCATTATTATAAGGCTTGCAAACTCTACCAGGATAATTTTAAATTAAATGCCTCCAAGGGGGTAAGACCTTATGAGGGTATAGAGGGCTTGATTAAAAACTTAAATAATAGGGGTATTAAAGTCTGTGTCCTATCCAACAAACCTCAGGAAAGAGTTGAGGACAATATATATACCTTTTTTGATAAGAAGAGCTTTTTTAAGCTTTACGGTGAGAGAAAAGGAGTCCCTATAAAACCCGATCCTACTGCACTTAATATGCTGATGGATGAAATTGAGGTGAAAAAAGATGAGGTTTTGTATATAGGAGACAGTGATGTGGATGTATATACCGGAAGAGCTGCCGGAGTAAAAACCGTGGCAGTAAAGTGGGGGTACAGATCGATCGAGGTTCTGATGGAGGCAAAGCCGGATTATATTATAGAAAGTCCCGATGAGATAATGAAAGTAATTGAGGAGATATAGCCGTATAGACTAAATATTTGAAATATTGAATTTTCAATCTACCGACTCCATTTTTATCATAGGAAATTTGAGTATTGAAATCATAAATTCACATAATTTTCATTACTTGACGAAATTAGTATATATATATAGAATAATAGGGCAATAATTATATCAGGAGGTTGTTTTAGGATGTCAGGACATTCAAAATTTGCAAATATCAAACACAAAAAAGAAAGAAATGATGCTGCCAAGGGTAAGATATTTACCGTAATAGGAAGAGAAATTGCTGTTGCGGTTAAAGAGGGAGGTCCCGACCCTAATAACAATTCTAAATTAAGAGATGTTATAGCAAAGGCTAAATCAAATAATGTGCCTAATGATACAATTGAAAGAGGTATTAAAAAGGCGGCAGGTGATGTGGATTCCGTTAACTATGAAAAGAATGTATACGAAGGCTACGGTCCGAGCGGAGTGGCAGTGATAGTAGAAACTTTAACCGATAATAAGAACAGAACCGCTGCCAATGTAAGATCCGCATTTACTAAGGGAGGCGGCAACATAGGAGCACAGGGCTGCGTATCTTATATGTTTGATAATAAGGGACTTATAATAATAGACAGAGAAGAAGTGGACTTGGACAGTGATGAATTTATGCTGATGGCACTTGATGCCGGTGCAGAGGATTTTAGTGCGGAAGATGACAGTTTCGAAATAATAACCGCACCTGATGATTTTTCTGCTGTAAGAGAAAAGCTCGAAAAGCAAAACATACCTATGGTAAGTGCCGAACTTACTATGATACCGCAGACTAAGGTAAGACTTACCGACGAAGAAGATATAAAGAAAATGAACAAACTTTTAGACTTGCTTGAAGAAGATGATGATGTACAGGCGGTATATCACAGTTTAGAAGAATAAAAATAAGAGGCGGTAACTTTTTATTACAGGTTGCAGTATAAACAATTAACAATACATTTTGTATACACCAAAATCTCATAATGCTGCCTATATTTTGTTTCACCTGCAGCCGGCAAAAATAAAGCCGTGTAATGTCTTAATGATAAAACATAAGTGTAGTAAGTACATACACTTATGTTTTTTAATATACACAAAAAACTCGTTACAGTTCAGGTAGTTTAGATATACATGTATAATATACCAAATGGAAGCTTGCTTTCAGGTGTATATTATACATGTATATCTATCAGGCTACCGCCGGAATTCATCTTCGTCTAATTTATAGATAAAAATGAAATATTTTTAGTCTTTTTGACGAAGATGAATGACCTACCTGAACTGTAACAAAAACTCGGCATTTTGGATATGTTTATTTATTATGACTTGTAAATACTTGTAATAGGTTGTAAAATATAGCCTATTAGTCGTTAAGACATAGAAAATCAGTTTAAGAGAGGATATGAATGAAGCAAGGGCATATTTTTTTTGATATGGACGGAACTTTGATGGATACCGGTCTCGGTATTACAAAGGCTGTTCAGTATTCATTAAAAAAAATGAATATTATAGAAAATGATTTAAATAAATTAAAACCCTTTATAGGACCTCCGCTCCATGAAACCTATAGTAAACTATATAACTTTAATATGGAAGAATACTATACAGCATTAGCGGCTTTTCATGAATATTACAGACAAACGGGGATTTTTGAGGCAAGTCATTATCCTCATATGACGGACACATTGGAGGCTTTATTAAAGTCGGGAAAGAAGTTATACGTAGCAACTTCAAAACCTGAGCTTGAGGCCAGAAGGGTAAGTAAAAAATTCGGTCTTGATAAATACTTTGAGTATGTGGGCGGATCTGACGGAGATTATAACACAAAAAGAGCTACTAAGGCGGATGTAATAAAGTATGTATGTGAAGAAAACAATCTAACCGATATTGGAGATATAGTAATGGTAGGAGATAAAAGCCATGATGTAGTCGGAGCTAAGACAATAGGTATGGAATCGGTAGGCGTACTTTACGGTTACGGTGATTACGATGAATTAAGCAAAGCCGGAGCGGACTATATCTGCGATACTGTCTTTGACCTTAAAACTCTTTTACTGGCGTAGGTTGTCATGATAGAAGAAAAGGATGTACTTAACATATCTTTCTATGAATATAAGGTTGCCTTTACCGGCAGTTTTAAAGGAATGAGGTATAGAATAGCACGAGAGCCCTTTGAGCATGTAAGATATTTGCCGCCTGAAAAAAAGGAGGGGGCAAAGCTTAAACTCAGTGTTTGGAAAGAGCCTTATAGTTATGAAAATACAGCAAAAGAAGAGATTGAAGACAGTTTTTTTGAATACTCCAATGAGGGTCTTAAAAGAATCGTTGAGTATTTGAATCATATACATAAAGAAAGATTCAGTCGGTAATGACGGTTGGATTTTTCAAAAAATCATATAATACAAGTGATTGTAAGAAAAATATGGACAATTATTAATTAAATTACATAGCTGACACGAATTATCGGCTTATTTAAGTAGATATAAGAGCAATGATCTGAAACAGATCTTGTGTTTATAAAAAATTCACTTAAAAGGAGTTATAATAACGGCAGTATTGGCAGTAGGTTTAAAGATTGCATTTTTAATAACAGTTATTATATAAGGAAAGTTTTGGAGGATAGCATGGCTAGACAATACAACCACAGTGCGGTGGAAAAAAAGTGGAATAAATATTGGAAAGAGCATCCGGTTAATGTTGATGACGGTAAGAAGGAAAAATATTATTGTTTGGATATGTTTCCTTACCCTTCAGGTTCCGGACTTCATGTCGGACATTGGAGGGGTTATGTTATATCTGATGTTTGGTCAAGGTATAAGATGTTAAAGGGACATTATGTAATACATCCTATGGGTTGGGATGCATTCGGTCTTCCGGCAGAAAACTATGCAATAAAGATGGGAATACATCCTGCCAAGTCAACAGCGGAAAATGTATCAAACATAAAAAAACAGATAGACGAAATTGCTGCAATCTACGACTGGGATATGGAGGTAAATACCACAGACCCTAACTTTTACAAGTGGACACAGTGGATTTTTGTGAAAATGTTTAAAGAGGGGCTTGCTTATGAAAAGGAGTTTCCTATAAACTGGTGTCCTTCATGTAAGACAGGTCTTGCGAATGAAGAAGTTGTAGACGGTGTATGTGAGAGATGTAAGAGCCCGGTTACCAAGAAAAACCTAAGGCAGTGGATGCTTAAAATTACAGCCTATGCGGACAGGTTGCTTAATGACCTTGATAAGCTTGACTGGCCTGCCAAGGTAAAGAAGATGCAGGCGGACTGGATAGGTAAGTCTTACGGTGCCGAGGTTAATTTCAAGGTAGAGGGTGGAGAAGACAGTATACTGGTATACACTACAAGACCGGATACCCTGCACGGAGCTACATTTATGGTGCTTTCTCCCGAACATACTCTTGCGGCAAAACTTGCCACTGCGGATAAGAAAGAAGAGGTTGACAAGTACATATTGGAAGCTTCTATGAAGTCCAATGTAAATCGTATGCAGGCAAAGGAAAAGACCGGTGTGTTTACCGGCTCCTATGCTATAAATCCGCTTAATAATAAAAAGGTTCCGATATGGCTTTCAGACTATGTTCTTGCAGACTACGGTACCGGAGCCATCATGTGCGTTCCTGCACATGATGAAAGAGACTTTGAGTTTGCTAAAAAGTTCGGACTTGAGATAGTGCAGGTTATCTCAAAGGACGGTAAGTCAGGTGGCGAGCTTGAAGAAGCTTATACGGAAGCACAGGGCATTATGATCAATTCAGGGGAGTGGAACGGACTGGAGTCATCCACGCTTAAGCAAAAGGCGGCTGAATATGTGGAAGAAAAAGGTTTTGGTAAAAAGACTGTCAATTATAAGCTTAGAGACTGGGTATTCTCACGCCAAAGATACTGGGGTGAGCCTATACCTATAGTACATTGTCCAAAGTGCGGCAATGTAGCTGTGCCGGAAGAAGAACTTCCATTACTTTTGCCGGAAGTTAAGTCATATCAGCCTACAGGTACGGGAGAATCTCCGTTGGCAGCTATAGATGAGTGGGTCAATACCACCTGCCCCTGCTGTGGAGAGCCTGCAAAAAGAGAGACCAATACCATGCCGCAGTGGGCAGGCTCAAGCTGGTACTTCTTAAGGTATATAGATAATCACAATGATAAGGAAATAGTTTCAAAGGAAAAGGCTGATAAGTATTTGCCTGTGGATATGTATATAGGCGGTGTGGAGCATGCCGTACTGCATCTTTTGTATGCAAGATTTTATACCAAGTTCCTTCATGACATCGGTGTAGTAGGCTTTGATGAGCCTTTTAAGACCTTATTTAACCAGGGTATGATTACCGGTAAAAATGGTATTAAGATGAGTAAGTCCATGGGCAATGTAGTTTCTCCCGATGATCTGGTAAGAGACTATGGCTGTGATGCACTCCGTATGTATGAGCTTTTCGTAGGTCCTCCTGAACTTGATTCCGAGTGGGATGACAGAGGTATAGAGGGTGTAAGCAGATTCCTAAACAGGTTCTGGAACATGGTAATGGATGCCAAGGACAGCAAGGTAGAGCCGAGCAAGGAAATGCTTAGATTAAGACATAAACTTGTATCCGATATAGATCACAGACTTAATGATTTCAGCTTAAATACTGTAGTTGCAGGCTTCATGGAGTATAATAATAAGTTTATAGAGCTTTCAAGAAAGTCAGGCGGTATAGATGTAGAGACATTAAAGACCTTTGTAACCTTGCTTGCACCGTTTGCACCTCATATAAGTGAAGAGCTTTGGCAGGAACTTGGAGGTGAGGGCTCGGTATTTAACACTACTTGGCCAAGCTATGATGAAGAAGCCATGAAGGAAGAGGTAATGTCCATACCGGTACAGGTAAACGGCAAGACCAGAGCGGTACTTGAGGTGGATGTAAATATTGATAAGGATGAGCTTATCAGTATGGCAAAGGCGGAGCTTGAGAGAATCGGAAAACCGGTTGCGAATATAGTGAAAGAGATATATGTACCCGGGAAGATAGTTAATATAGTAGGTAAATAGGAATAAATAAAAGAGGTACTGTCACACTGAGAATAGAATATGCAAAATATAGCAGTAAATAAAAAGGCTGCTGTATAAGGTATTATTTTATTTTTATGCGGCAGTACCTTTTTTGCTACAACCGGATATACAATTTATGTTCATTAAATGCTATACCTTGGATAGTCAGTTATAATATTTCTGAATTATTGAAGTTATGCTAATAAAAAATATACAGAAAAGATGGTTTAAATCAGTAGTTTTATTGACGAATTATGAACAACCTGACTGAGCTGTAACGATTAAATCATTACATTTTGTGCTATAAAAATTAAAAATACTTGTATTAAGTCAAATAATAACTTATAACCTTATCTGTATGTAAAATATTACGTTTATAAAATGAAAAATAATAATTTTATGAAGAAATATATAATAATCTAATAAATATCTGTATTTTTCATAGAATACAGGGGTAAAAATTGAATGGAGTATAAGTATTTTATGGATTCCAAAACCAGAATGAATAACTTATATACGGGGAAAGCTATTGACAGAGTACCGCTTATAGCTTCAGCGACCATGTTTGCAGGCAGACTTGAAAAGACAATAAGCAGACATAGGAGATAAGAGTTTATAAAAAAGACAAATGATTTTATCAACCGGATATATATCTGCCTGCCTTAACTGTAACTAATAGAATCTTACTTTCTACTGTAGCCCGTTTTTCAACTTGCATTATCATAAAAGATAAATTATAATATCATTTGCGAAGTTTTTTGTATTAAGTTGTTAAAAAACTATATTATAAACTGCAATATAAAGGAAAATATTTGATATAATAAACTTTGCAAGAAAAATAATAAAAGGATATAAAATATCCGGGAGGAAATGAATGAAAAGAAGAATTTATTCAATACTTGCATCAGCTGCACTTACATTGCTTGCGCTCACAGCATGCAGCAGTGGTGTCAACAATACCGAGACCTCAACAGAGGCTCAAAGTACAGTGGCACAAAGCAGTGTAGCGGAAAATACTACAGTTGCAGCAGAAAATACTACAAATGCGGTAGTGGTTGAATCGGTTGCAAAAAATAAGGTATATGTAAGTCCGCAATGGGTTGAAAGCCTTATTAATGGAGAGCAGGAAGAGTCTAAGGATTATGTGATACTTGAGTGTTCCTGGGGTGAGGAAGCCGATTCTGAAGCTTATCCGAAGGGACATATACCCGGTGCCGTGCATATGAACACCGACTCTATTGAAGAGGAAGTGGACTGGAATATAAGAAAGCCTGATGAAATTGAAAAATTATTAAAGGATTATGGTATAACAAAGGATACTACAGTGGTATGTTACTCCGATAAGCCGGAAATGTCATCTGATGACAGAGTTGCTTTTATGCTCCTTTGGGCAGGTGTTGAGAACGTTAAGTGTCTTGACGGCGGTCTTGAAGCTTGGAAAAAGGCAGGGCTTGCACTTGAAACACAGAGTAATGCACCTAAGGCTACCGATAAAGAATTCGGTGCTACAATACCGGTGCATCCTGAGTATATAATAAGCATAGATGATGTAAAAAAAGAGCTTGCGGATAACAGTAATTTCAGACTTGTAAGCATCAGAAGCAAGGATGAGTTTTTAGGAAAAACAAGCGGATACAGCTATATAGATAGGGCAGGAGAGCCTAAGGGTGCTGTATGGGGACACGATACGGATGACGGCTCTTATAATAACGCAGACGGGACTACAGTAGGGCTTGATAAGCTTGAGGAGTACCTGGCTGAGTCAGGAAGCTCTATTAATAATGATTTGGCGTTTTATTGCGGAACCGGTTGGAGGGCGGCTATACCTTTCCTTATAGCTTATGAGAACGGACATGTTACAAAGTTGTATGACAGCGGTTGGTTTGTATGGCAAAAAGATCCGGCCAATGAAGTACAGGTGGGAGATCCTGCAAGTGCGGATGTAGTATATACAACAGTCGGAGAGCTTTCAACCGACAAGGCACCCAAGAAAAAATAATAAGATAGTATTATGTTGAAGAGATTAGTTGTACTGCTGCTGCCGATATTGGAATTTATATTGGTGGCAGCAGCCAATATAATAAATTATTTTACGCATAAGAGAATAGGTATGGCAAGACATATGGTATATATGAATCAAAAATGGCTTGCAATTAATAATTTTGAAGTCTATAAAATGCTAAGTTTTATTTTGGTGTTTGTATTTACTGCAATACTTGTATACAGTTTTGTGAAAGTAAGAACAAATACTAAACTTATCACCAAGATAAACCTTGGGGTTTTAGTTGTGTTTTTTGTATATTTTATATACTTTGCTACTGTTAATTCCATAAAAGGAATGAGGGCTTTTTATCTTATGTACTATATCTATCTTGCGGCGATTTTACTTATGCTTATCAATGCTTTTATAAATATAGTAAATGATAGAACAAAACAAAGAAGCAGTAAATAAAAATATAACCCATGCGTTGTTTCTTAAAAACTTACCCAAACAGCTTATCTGTTTTTCTGATTGCATATATCAAAAATCTTATTCGTAGCCGGATACATCTATGTTTTTGGATATGCATATTCAAAGTTTGTGGTAAGTTTTTTTTCTGGTGGAGGTATTAGAGTGAAAGGTTTATTTAGCTTTTTTAAATCAAGAACTTCCGACACAAGTCGGGGGGATTTTGAAAAAGAGCAGGATGAGATAGAAATTGTTGCAAAAAATAAGATTTATGTAAGTGCGAATTAGATTAACGGTCTTTTGGCAGGAAAACTTGAAGAATCTGCTGATTATATAATTTTAGAATGTTCATGGGGCGAGGAGTCCTTAAACTATAAAAAAGGTCATATCAAGGGGGCTTATCACCTTAATACGGATATGATTGAAGATGATATTACATGGAATCTAAGAACAGCTAAAGAGATAGAAGAAGTGCTTAAAAAGTACGGTATCAGCAAGGATACTACTGTAATTTGTTACTCTGATAGTGCTATGGCTACAGCGGATGATAGAGTAGCATTTGCATTATTGTGGGCAGGAGTGGAAAATGTTAAGTGCCTTAATGGCGGCTTGGAAATATGGAAGAGTAATAATTTGCCACTTGAAAAAGGAAGCAATAAGCCTCTTTATACAAATATAGATTTTGGAGCTGATTTACCTGTGCATCCGGAATACATTATAAGTACGGACACAGTAAGAAAAAAACTTGAAACTGATAAAAACTTCAGACTTGTAAGTATCAGAAGCAGGAATGAATTTTTAGGAAAAACTAGCGGTTATCCATATATAGAAAAGGCAGGAGAGCCTAAAGGTGCCGTATGGGGGCATGATACGGACGACGGCTCATATAATAATGAAGATAAAAGTATAGTAGGCATAGAAAAGTTAAAGGAATACCTTGCAGAGTCAAAGAGTTCTTTTGAGAATGAAGTGGTATTTTACTGTGGAACAGGTTGGCGTGCGGCAGTTCCTTTTTTAATAGCCTATGAAAATAATTATATAACAAAACTATATGACGGAGGTTGGCACGAGTGGCTGCAAACTCCCGATAATCCGGTGCAACTTGGAGATCCGGAAAGTGAGACTGTAACTTATACTACTGTAGCTGAAATTTGATTTTATAAAAGGTGTGATTGATGTTTATTGATATATTTATAATTGTAACAGGTATATTGGAGTTACTGCTGATATCAGCTGCCGCTATACTTAATTATTTAACCAAGGTTAAAATAGGACCGGCAAGATATATAGTACATCTTAATCAAAAGTACGGCAAAAGATATGACTTGGAATTATATAAAAAAGTAAGTTTTATAGGGGTTTTAATTATAAGTATTATATCTTTACTTTATTTTTTTACAATGATTCACAGTTATGTCGGTATAGGTTTACTACAGGCAGCGGTTTTGGTACTGTTTATATTTTATTATATATACTTTGTACTGAAAAAATCTGTAAAAATTTTAAAAGCATACTATGTTATGTATTTGGCATATAGTATAAGTTTAATATTAATGTCTGTAAATATGTTCCTTGTTGTAAACATTAAATTTATTAAATAATAGGAGTCTGCTTTGAAAAAAGAGTATAAGATATGTATATTTGCAATGTTGGTAGTTCTAATATTGGTACTTAACCATATCTTCGGATGGTCTAAGTACTTGTTGGCTCAGGAAAATATAGAGCTGCTTAAAAATATGGTAAAAGAAAATATTTTATTGGCTTCTTTTATTTACATAGCATTGACAATAGTTGCCTCTGTGCTGCTTGCAGTTCCCGGTGTTACCTTTGCAATAATTGCGGGACTGCTCTTTGGTCCTTTATTGGGTACTTTACTGTGTTCTTTAGCGGCAACTTTGGGGGCGGTATTTTCTTTTATTGTGGGCAGATTTTTCTTAAAAGACAGTATAAAACCTATGGCAGTAAAAAATAAATACTTAAAAAAGTGGCTTTTTTCCGAAAATGAATATAATGATATGTTTGTACTTATGATAACAAGGCTTATACCGGTATTTCCCTATAATCTGCAAAATTTTGCTTATGGAACTACGGATATGAAGCTTGGCAAATACACCTTAGGTACATTTATTTTTATAATTCCGGGAACAGCCATGTACACGGTAGGTGCTGCGGGTTTTGCGGATAAGAACAATAGAATTATGTATATAGCTATGGCGATACTTATAGCAATCATTGTAAGTATCATAGGTTATTTTTTAAAGAAAAGGTATATAAAGGCAGGAGAAAACATTGAGCAACGATCAGAATAATAGTGTAACAAGACATTGTGATCCAAGTGTTTGTATACATTGTGATAAATGTAGGAAAAGTTGTATATTCTTAGATAAATACAAAATAGATATAAGCAATACGGACAGGTTAAGAGAGCTTGCTTATCATTGTTTTTTGTGTGGCAGATGTACCGAAGTCTGTCCCAAAGGCATAGACGGAAGGGAGATAATCCTTAGGATGAGGCAGGAAGAAGTATCGGCTAATAACGATAAGCTTGTTCAAAAAGGTTACGGATTTTTGCTCTTTGAAAAAAAGGACTATATCTATAAAAATTACAGAAAGGGAAATAAGAAAAGTGTGCTTTTTCCGGGCTGTAATTATCCTTCCTTTTATCCAAAAACAACTAAGTATTTATCAAAAATGCTTAAGGAAGTTGCGGATATGGGAACCGTATATGATTGTTGCGGAAAGCCTATATCTGAACTTGGACTTAAAAAAGAAGAAGAGGGAACATTAAACGGAATTTATAAAAGGATGAAGGAGCAGGGAGTGGAAGAAATAGTTACCATGTGCCCTAACTGCTTCCATTATCTGAAACCTAAATTTAGAGACTATAACTTTGATTTGGAAGTAAAAAGCATATATGAGAAGTTTGCGGAGCTTGGAATAGGGCAAAAAATAAAGGGGGATTTTTCTGTTTTCCTGCCATGCCCGGACAGAGAACCGAGGGAAATGTATAAGCATATAGAAAATTTTATAGAGGGAGATATGTTTCCTGTAAATGAGGTGCAGTGCTGCGGTCTCGGAGGCTGTGCGATAGTAAAAGAGCCTCAGCTTGCTCAGGATATGTGCGATATGATGAAGTTGCGAACAGAGCAGGTGTATACTTACTGTGCTACCTGTGCCGGTAATCTTGAAAGAAGAGGTACCAAGCCTATAAAACATATATTAAATGAGATTATAGGAAGTGATGAGAGGGCGGCGATAAAGAATTCTATGCTTAACAGGGTAAAAACAAAATTCATATAAAATCAAGGGGGAAGTGATGGAAGAGAAAAAGAAAATAAATATAGGCAGTAAAATAATCTTGCTTGTGGTTTTACTTTGTTGTATTTTGGCATATTTTTTTATACCGGCTGTAAATCAAATTTTTAACAAGATATTTGTAATGTTTGCAAGCGGTGATTTTACCGAGGTAAAGCAGTTTATATCTTCTTACGGTGTATATGCGGCAGTTATTTCATTTGCATTGATGGTCTTACAATCAATAGTTGCACCGCTTCCGGCATTTATGCTTACCTTTGCCAATGCCAATCTTTTCGGCTGGTGGCAGGGAGCTATACTTTCGTGGAGCAGTGCCATGGCAGGGGCGGCAGTTTGCTTTTACATAGCAAGAATTTTAGGCAGAGACGTGGCGGAAAGACTTACAAGTAAAGCCGGATTAAGTCAAATAGATGAATTTTTTGAAAAATATGGCAACAATACCATACTTATATGCAGACTCTTACCATTTGTATCTTTTGACTATGTAAGCTATGCGGCAGGTCTTACCTCAATGTCTTTTTGGGACTTTTTTTTAGCTACCGGCATAGGTCAGCTTCCGGCAACCATAGTATATTCCTACGTAGGAGGTTTTCTTACCGGGGGAGCAAGACTTTTTATGCTGGGACTGCTTATAATGTTTGCTATAGTAGGCCTTATATTTATGTTCAGAACCATATACATGAATAAGTATAAGAATAAAGCTTAAAGATGCAGTTAAACTCGGATGCGTCTTGAAACTATGAAAATCTGTGCTATTTATATAAAATATATATTGCTGCATAATGAATAAATACAAGAATTTGTTCTTATGGAGCCACCTATAATACTTTTATAAAATATTGTGCAATTTTAAGTTTTAAGATACAGTCTAAGTCATAAGGAAGATATTTTATGAAAGCTATAATTTTTTTTACTAGAGTGCCTATTGCAGGCAAGACCAAAACCAGAATGCAGCCCCACCTAAGCCCTGATGAATGTGCAGTCTTACATAAGGCTATGATTAAGGATATCTATAAAGAGTGCACCGGGATGTCGGCGGATATTTTTATATACTATACTCCCATAGAGGGGCTTGAGAGACTTCAAAAAATTATAGGAACAAAACATGCATACAAGTTACAAAATGGAGATAATCTCGGTGAAAAAATGTATAATGCAATAGCCGAGGTACTTGATTTGGGCTACGAGTCCTGCATACTTATAGGCAGTGATATTGCGGAGCTTAGAAAAGAGCATATTAACAGAGCTTTTGATAAACTTGAAAATGCCGACATAGTATTTGGAAAAACAGTGGATGGCGGTTACTATCTGGTAGGTATGAAAAAAGCTGTAAAAGAAGTATTTGAAGTTGAAAAATACGGAAACAGTGATGTATTTGCCAATACATTAAAAAAGCTGTCAAATGTAGGATTAAAGATAGCTTATACCAAAACCTTATATGATATAGATACTAAATATGACCTTGCACTGCATAGGCAAAGACTTAGAAAGTATGCAGAAAGGCATAGCAAGCATTATAAAGAGTTGCAAAAAAGAAACTTGGGTAAATTTGCACTTGACAAACTAAAGATTTCTATAATTATTCCTGTGTATAACGAAGAAAAGACCATAGTAAACTTACAAAGGCAGCTTCATAGCTTATATGGAAAATGTGAAATAATCTTTGTGGACGGAGGCAGTACGGATGCCACAGTAAGTCTTATAGATAAAAAATATAAGCTGTTTAGTAGTGAAAAAGGGCGGGCAAATCAAATGAATAAAGGTGCTTTAGAAAGTAGTGGGGATGTACTTTTATTTTTACACAGTGACAGCATTCTTCCTAAAAAGGCTCTCGCACAGATTAAAAAAGTAATGAAAGACTGTGAGGCGGGTTGTTTTGGAATAAACTTTAACACAAGAAGTATACTTATGAAAATCTGTGCTCTAATGTCTAATTACAGGGCAGCTATAGGGCATATAATGTTTGGAGATCAGGGGATATTTATTGACAGAGCTACATTTTTTAAGCTGGGTATGTTTCCTAAGCTTCCTATTATGGAAGATTATCAATTATCGCTCAGTCTTAAAAGTAAAACAATCAAGACAGCTATGACTAAAAGCCATATCACTACTTCTGACAGAAGGTTTACAGGAAACAGTATAGATAAACTCAAACTTATGTTAAAGATGCACAGACTTAGAAGTATGTATAGAAAAGGTGTTGATATAGAAAAGATAGCTTCTTTGTATAAGGATAAAAGATAGGCGGTTATTATATGGAAGCGGTAAAAGGCTTAAAGGATTTTATAAAAACAAAAAAATACAGACAGGCTTTAGATTTACCGGATAGGGTAGAGGAAGTGTATGAGCCTTTGGCACAGGGTGAGTATAATAAAAATTATGTATTCACACATCCGAAACTTAATAAAAAGCTGGTACTTAGGATCAATTTTGGCAGTCAGATGCATCTGGAAAAACAGATAGAATACGAATTTAATGCACTTAAAATGCTTGAAGACTCAGGCAGAACGCCTAAAGCCTTATATGTGGATGCCTCACTCTCTAAGATTGACTATGGAATTATGGTAATGGAGTTTTTGGAAGGGGCGCATCTTGACTATAAGAAGGATTTAAAAGCGGCGGCTTTTTGTCTTGCGTATATACATGCTGTACCCCTGCCCAAAGAAAACACACTTATAGTACCTGAAAATCCGGCGGTTGCGGTACTTAAAGAGTGTGAAGATATGTTTTTGGTATATGAAACTTCCGACTTGGCTGATAAATCAAAAAAAGAAAAAATAAGAACGATGCTTGAAAGGGTGAAAAAACTCAGTAAGGCACAGGAGCTTGGCAGTTCTTACAAGTGCTGTATTAATACGGAACTTAATTCAAGTAATTTTTTAATTAATGAGGGGAAAGCCTTTCTTGTTGACTGGGAAAAGCCTATAATAGGAGAGGCGGCACAGGATCTGGCACATTTTCTGGCACCTACTACAAGCTTTTGGAAGACGGATATAATATTAAGCTCCAAAGAGCAGGATGATTTTATATCGGATTATATAAATGCTGTGGGAGACAGATTTGATACAGTTAAGATAGAAGAAAGGACGAAGTACTATATTCCACTTAACTGTATGCGTGGTATAACATGGTGTGCTATGGCTTGGATACAGTATAAAAATGCAGATAAGGGGCTTAGAAATGAGTTTACTGCAAGAAAACTTGATGCCTATCTTAGTGACGAGTTTTTAGAATTGGTAGATAAGAGGATTTAGATATGAGTGAAGAAGAAATAAAGGAACTTTTTTTAAAAGGTATAGACTGCTCACAGGTGGTAACGGAAAACTTTGCGGATGAACTCGGTTATGACAAGGATTTTATGAGAAAAATGTCAGCCTGTTTCGGCGGCGGTATGCTGCGTGGTGAAACCTGCGGCTCGGTAATAGCCGGACTTATGCTTATAGGATTAAAATACGGTCATAGTAAGGAAGGTGATACCGAACAAAAAAAGCTTATGAGGGAAAAGTCCGAGGAGTTTAAAAAAAGGTTTTTGGAAAAGTATGAAAGCACCATGTGCAGAGAGATTTTGGGTTACGACCTTTCAAAACCCGAGGAACTTGGACTTGCATTAGAAAGCGGAAGACTGTTTAGTTTTTGCCCGAAGCTTACAAAGGATAGCATAGATATACTTAAAGAGATCTTATAAAAATAAGGGCTTTTATAACAAAGGAATAGTAAGACCGGAAATATAACCGTAATAGATAATTGATAAAAGATAAGCTCTTTTATAACAAAGAAAATAAAGGCAGTTGTATTTGCTTTTAAATAAATATATTTTTTCAGGAGGATGAAAAAAATGAAGAGACTAGGTTTAAAATTATTATTGGTAGCCGGATTATCCGCACTCTGGATAAGCGGATGTTCAAACAGTTCAACAAGCAGCACAACTGCAGCAGGTGATTCGAGTGCGGCAGCAGGCGAGACAAGTGCGGCAGCGGGTGAAACAAGTGCAGCAGCACAGGCGGATGGTGCTTATCAGTATGTATCAGCTGATGATGCGGTTAAGGCTGCAGCGGGAACAGATGTTCATATTCTCGATGTGCGTGAATGGGGAGAGTATTCTAAGGGAAGACTTGCCAATTCATACTGGAGTCCTGTATTCCCGCTTGAGGATACAAGCCTTGAGGAAAGCTTAAAGGAATTCGCCCTTGCTAAGTTAAATGACGGTAAGAACATATATATTGTGTGTAACAGCGGAAAAAGAGGTGCCGAGAAAGCAACAGCCGTACTTAAAGATGCAGGTTTTGACGCTTCTAAGCTCTATACCGTAGAGGGCGGTGCAAAGGCATTAAGTTCCAAAAAAGAGTTTAATACAAGCAGAATTGACGAAGCTATAGATTGGAAGTATATAGACGGAAAAGAGTTCCTTGCTTTAAGCGGTGCACAGGTAGTGGATGTAAGAGATGCCGATACATATAAGCAGGGACACCTTGCAGGTTCTGTAAATGTGCCTTTAAAGGAGTTTGAGGATACAGCAGCACAAACTGCAATGTATGATTTTGCCAAGGCAAATCTTGATCCGACAAAGCCTGTATATTTATTATGCTACAGCGGTAACAAGTGTGCAAAGACCGGAATATCAGTACTTAAGGATGCCGGATTTGATACAGACAACTTATTCATAATAAAGGACGGAGCAAAGGATGCTGATGTTTTGGCAGCATTTGTTACTGAGTAAAAAGTATCTAAAAAAGTTTGATTTGATAAAACTTAAAATATTGTTACTATTCATATAGGTCATTCATCTTTATCAAAAAATAAAATCTTTAACTTTGATTTATAAATTATACGAAGATGAATGACGGTAGCAGCCTGATAGATGTATATTTATAATATATGCCGAAAGCAAGCTTTTATGTGCCATATTATAAATCTATATCTAAGCTAAATGAACTGTCAAGCAAAATATTAGCACTCATTTTTAATGAGTGCTAATATTTTGCTTGACAGAGTGTGTTTTTCAGTTTAGTATATTCTTATTAACTTTATCATACACGAGTATATCGTTTACAAAATAAGTATATTAAAAACTATGAATATTTTTTGATGTATGCAATTAGGAAAAGAGGCAAGTTCTTTAGTATACTTATTTAAGAAACTATGAACTAGAAAGGATACATAAAATGGAACAAAAAAAGGGAAGTTTATCAATAAACAGTGAAAATATATTTCCGATTATAAAAAAATGGTTATATTCCGACCATGATATTTTTATAAGAGAGTTGGTATCCAATGCCTGTGATGCCATTACCAAGCTAAAAAAACTTTCTCTTATGGGAGAATATGAAGAAGGAAAAAGTGAAGAGTATAAAATATATGTAGAAATAAGCCCTAAGGCAAAGACTATAAGTTTTATAGACAACGGTATAGGTATGGACTATAAAGAGGTTGATGAATATATTAATCAGATAGCTTTCTCAGGAGCGAAGGACTTTCTTGATAAGTATAAGGACAAGGCAAATGAAGAGCAGATCATAGGGCATTTCGGTCTTGGATTTTATTCGGCTTTTATGGTTGCCGACAGGGTTGAAATAGATACACTCTCATATAAGGCAGGCTCGGAAGCGGTGCATTGGGAAAGTAATGGCGGTACGGAATATGAGATGTCTGAGGGCAGCTTAAAAACTCACGGTACGAAAATCACCCTGCACCTTAATGATAACAGCTACGAGTTTTCCAATGAATACAGGGTAAGAGAAGTACTTAATAAGTACTGTGCATTTATGCCTGTTTCAATATATCTTAAAGACAGTGATGCGGGCGAGCTTAGCGAAACTGTAGATGTAGCTGACTTAAAAGATACGGATGTGGTTTTGGAGAAGATAACAGAGCCTGCAAAGACTGAGGAAAAGACTCTCGAAGACGGAACTAAGGAAGTGGTTGAGGTAGCTCCTGCAAGAGAGAAGGCAAAGATAAGAAAAAGAGAGGTTGCCGTAAACGATACCACACCTCTTTGGACTAAGCACCCTAATGAATGTAGTGATGAGGACTATAAAGATTTCTACCGAAAAGTATTTATGGATTATAAAGAACCGCTGTTTTGGATACATCTAAACATGGATTATCCTTTTAACCTAAAGGGTATACTTTATTTTCCTAAAATCAATACCGAGTATGACAGCATAGAGGGAACTATTAAACTCTATAACAATCAGGTATTTATAGCCGATAATATAAAAGAAGTTATACCTGAGTTTTTAATGCTTTTAAAGGGTGTTATAGACTGTCCGGATCTTCCGCTTAATGTATCAAGAAGTGCCTTGCAAAATGACGGTTTTGTAAAGAAGATATCCGATTATATATCCAAAAAGGTTGCGGATAAATTAAGCGGTATGTGCAGAACCGACAGAGAAAACTATGAAAAGTACTGGGATGATATAGCTCCATTTATCAAGTTCGGCTGCTTAAAGGATGAGAAATTCGCCGATAAGGTAAAAGACGGTATACTATTTAAAGACATTTACGATAAATACCAGACCTTTAAGGACTTGGAGCTTGAGGAAGCTAAAGAAGAAGAGGTTAAGGAAGAGGAAGTTAAAGAGGAAGTAAAGGATAAAAAAGAAAATAAGATATATTATGTTAACGATGTAAATACTCAAAGCCAGTATATAAATATGTTTAAAGAGGCAAATAAGCAGGCGGTAGTGCTTCCACACAATATAGATATGCCGTTTATTCAAAGCCTTGAAGCTAAGATGAAGGATGTCAAATTCGTAAGAATAGACGGTGAATTAAGCGAGGAGCTTGCAGGAAAAGAACATAGTGAAACTGAAAAAGAAAACTTTGATAAGCTTGTGCAAAGGGCAAAGGACTATCTTGCTCAGGATAAACTTAACATAGAGGTTAAAAGCCTTAAAAATGAGAAAATAGCTTCGCTTTTAATTGTTTCAGAAGAGTCAAGGCGTATGGAAGATATGATGAAACAGTATGCGATGATGGGATTGGATCCTTCAATGTTTGGAGGAAATACGGACAAAACGCTTATACTTAACTCTTCACACAGCCTTGTACAAAAGCTTTTGGCTACGGAAAATAAAGAAAATGAAAAATTAATAATAGAGCATCTTTATGACCTTGCAGAGCTTAGTAATTCAAGTCTTTCACCGGAGAGAATGAGTGCATTTATTCAAAGAGCCAATACTATACTTTCTATGATTGAATAAGCTTATATGGGTGGTTGACACAGACATGACTTTCTTCTATAATGCAGATAGTTATCAATACTACATTTCAAGTAGTAGTATACAAGATGCATTAAGGAGAAGATTATGAACTATAAGCTTATAGGAGACAGCTGTTCAGATTTGGATCAAAGGCAGCTTAAGTCTAAGCACTACTTAACAGTACCTCTTGTACTGCAAATAGGTTCTTATCATATAGCTGATGATAAGAATTTTGATAGGAAAGATTTTATTAAAAGAATGAGAGAGAGCAAAGTAGGAGCAAAGACAGCCTGTCCATCTCCCGAAGCTTTCAGAAAAGCCTATGAGGATGCTGATGCCGACTGTATTTTTGTAGTTACCTTATCGGAGCATTTGAGCGGAACTTACCAAAGTGCGGTACTTGCTAAGCATATGTATGAAGAGGAGGAAAATGCGAATAAGAAGGTATTTGTATTAAGCTCCCACTCAGCCTCAGCCGGACAGTACAGGATACTTTTGGAACTGGAAAGATTATGCGAACTTGATCTTTCCTATGAGGAAATATGCGAGAGGATCACGAAGTTCAGGGATAATATGAAGACATATTTTGTACTTGAGTCTTTGGAAACTTTAAGAAAAAACGGAAGGTTAAGCGGACTTTCAGCCTTCTTTGCAACTACTCTTAATATCAAGCCTGTTATGGGTGCGGTAGACGGTAAGATTATAAAGCTTGATCAGGCGAGAGGTATTAACAAGGCGCTGGCACGCATGGTGGATATAGCTTTGAAAGATGCAGGAGAAGACAGTAAGGAAAAGATAGTAGCTATAGCAGAGTGTAACAATCCTGAGCGTGGAGAGTTTGTGGCTAAGATGTTTAAAGACAGCAACAAGTTCAAAGATGTTTTAATTACACAGACAGCAGGTGTGGCTACGGTATATGCCGGAGACGGCGGTATAATAATAGGAATAGGTTAGAACTTATAAAAATTTAAATTTTATAAAAAAATACTAAAAATATTGAACTTTGTATCAAATAATAGTATACTAGGCATATCGCTGGAGTGTACGACAACCTTACCAATTTTGAACCTACATTTTGACATAAGGGATTCTAATTATTTCTTAAAGGATGTCATGCCTTTTAATTTGGAAGACAGATCTTAAGGTGAGGAAACCCACCTAGCACTGCTAGGCGTCACTAAGTAAGAACGGCACTTTGGTCACAAATAGAAAGCAGCAGTAGCTGCTTTTTATAATTAACCTTGAAAAACATAAGTTTATATGTTAGTATATCTAGGTTAATTCACCCGGACGCAGTTTTAGGATACTCCAACCGAGACTTCGTTGAAGGTAAGACAGGATAAAGCAAAGGAGAAAAGCAATGATTTCAAAGGAAAAAAAGGCGGCAGTTATAGCCGAGTATGCCAGAAAAGAAGGTGATACAGGATCTCCTGAAGTTCAGATAGCTATACTTACAGCTAGAATTACAGAACTTACAGAGCATCTTAAGCTTAATAAGAAAGATCACCATTCAAGAAGAGGTTTACTTAAGATGGTTGGTAAGAGAAGAGGTTTATTAAAGTACTTAAGAGATACCAACCTTGAAAGCTATCGTAGCCTGATTGAAAAATTGGAAATTAGAAAGTAGATTGATTTTTATGAAGCTGTTGCAAAGAGCCGATCTTTATACAAAATATGCCTGTTGGTAGATTCATAAGCATTGCTGTATAATATTTGCTTTTTGTCAACAGCTTTATTTTTAGCACAAAATGATTATAAGTGATTTTGCAAATCAGGATTTGTATGCCAAGGCTGATGAGCATAGATTCAAAATTAAAAATAAAAGACTATAGATTTCGAGACCACAGATAAAAAACTGTTTTTTATATACAATTGAAGACAAATTTTGAACTAAAAACGGAGTTTTATCTGTAGTTTCGTAAATAGTCTTAAAAACTTAAGGAGAGGTATATGAGTAAAACATATAAGACTTATACTATGGAACTTGCAGGCAGAGAGCTTAGGGTGGATATAGGCAGAGTAGCCGCCCAGGCAAACGGCGCCGCTTTTATGCACTACGGAGATACTACAGTATTATCTACAATTACGGCTTCCGCAAGCCCAAGAGAGGGAATAGACTTTTTCCCGCTTTCAGTAGAATATGAAGAGAAAATGTACGCAGCCGGCAAGATGCCGGGAGGTTTTAATAAAAGAGAGGGAAAGGCAAGTGAGAATGCGGTACTTACTTCAAGGGTAATAGACCGTCCTATGCGTCCGCTTTTCCCAAGTGACTATAGAAATGATGTTACTATAAGCAATTTGGTTTTGTCAGTGGATCCAAGCTGTTCACCTGAACTTACAGCCATGCTCGGTTCTGCTATAGCAGCTGCCATATCCGACATACCTTTTGACGGTCCTTGTGCCAGCACGCAGATGGGACTTATAGACGGAGAACTTATAGTAAATCCGAATGATGCACAGATGAGCGTATCAGACCTAAAACTTACCGTTGCTTCAACAAAGGAGAAGGTAGTTATGATAGAGGCAGGAGCTAACGAGGTACCTGATGAAACCATGATAGACGCTATATATCAGGCTGACGCTATCAATAAGAAGATAATAGCCTTTATAGAAGAAATGGTAGCGGATATAGGCAAGGAAAAACATTCCTATGACTCATTTGCCATAGCACCTGAACTTGTGGAGGCTATGAAGGAAGTGGTTAGCCCACAGGAAATGGAAGAGGCTGTATTTGCAGATGAAAAGCAGGTAAGGGAAGAAAATTTAAAGAAGCTTAAGACAAGACTTGAGGAAGCCTTTGCGGAAAATGAAGACTATCTTAACTCCCTTTCAGAAGCTTTTTATCAATATCAGAAAAAGACCGTAAGAAAGATGATATTGAAGGATAAAAAAAGACCTGACGGAAGGGCTCTTAATCAAATAAGAGAGCTTTCCGCCGAGATAGATATAATACCGAGAGTACACGGCTCAGCCATGTTTACCAGAGGACAGACTCAGATATGTAATGTAACTACTCTGGCACCGTTGGCAGAGGCGCAAAGACTTGACGGTCTTAATGCTGAAGAGACTGCTAAAAGGTATATGCACCATTATAATTTCCCATCTTATTCTGTAGGAGAGACCAAGGTGTCAAGAGGTCCGGGAAGAAGAGAGATAGGGCATGGAGCATTGGCAGAAAGAGCCTTGATACCGGTACTTCCAAGTGAGGAGGATTTCCCTTATGCTATAAGAACGGTATCGGAGACCTTTGAGTCAAACGGATCGACCTCTATGGCATCGACCTGTGCTTCCTGTATGTCTCTTATGGCAGCAGGTGTGCCTATTAAGAGCATGGTAGCAGGTATATCCTGCGGTTTGGTGACCGGAGAAGATGATAATGACTATGTACTTCTTACCGATATACAAGGCTTGGAAGATTTCTTTGGAGATATGGACTTTAAAGTAACCGGAACAAAGTATGGAATTACCGCAATACAGATGGATATAAAAATCAAGGGACTTACCAGAGAGATAGTTGAGGGTGCTATAAAAACCTGTCATGAGGCAAGAAACTTTATTATGGACACCTGTATGAGTCCTTGTATAGCCGAACCGAGAAAAGAAGTCTTAGAGTATGCACCTAAGATAGAGCTTCTTACTATAGATCCGAGCAAGATAGGAGATGTAGTAGGTAAGCAAGGCAAGGTTATCAACAAGATTATTGAAGAAACCGGTGTTAAGATCGATATAGACGATGACGGCAAGGTAAGCGTATGCGGTACCGATAAGGAAAAAATAAGAAGAGCGGTTGAGATCATAAGAAATATAGTAACTGATATAGAGCCGGGCATGGTGTTTGAAGGCAAGGTGGTAAGAATTTTGGAATTCGGTGCTTTTGTGGAGATCACACCTAACAAAGACGGCATGATACATATTTCAAAACTTTCGGATAAGAGAGTTGCCAAGGTAGAAGATGTTGTCAATATAGGGGATATAGTCAGGGTAAAGGTCATAAAAGTAGATGCTATAAGAGGTAAGATAGACCTTAGCATGAAACCTTCCGATTTAGAACGATAAAAGTTAAGAAAGAGGTTATAGTATACAAATAGGGTATACTATGACTTCTTTTTATATTGAGTTGAGGTATCAATGTCATTTAGTTAATGTAAAAGTATTTAAATGGTTACAACTACATCAAAAGGGGGGACCCTTTTGTTACAGTTCAGGTAGGTCATTCATCTTCGTCAAAAAGACTAAAAATATTT
>ERZ773083.718-NODE-718-length-25345-cov-5.000119_pt1 | contig 25345 bp, 19 predicted proteins | sample MGYA00511465_ERZ773083 | MGnify/ENA primary metagenome ERZ773083 (study PRJEB29015, sample SAMEA2738001) | human oral metagenome | biome: human oral; feature: human-associated habitat; material: dental | place: China | collected 2060 ... | reverse complement strand
CCTGAAAGCAAGCTTTCAGGTGTATATTATACATGTATATCTAAACTACCTGAACTGTAACAAAATTACAGCGGTGAACTCTTTGTGAATTTATAGAAAAGACTGTTTATATCTGCTATTATATGGGGTAGATACAGTCTTTTTTGGATTTAAAAAATATTGCAATCAGACCTGTTCTAAATCAAAGCTTATACAGGTTTGGTATTGTCAAAATAAAGGTTAGTGGAGATAGTAGCTTACAAAGATAAAGGGTATTTTACTAAAATATATATCGGGAGAGTTATATGGAAATCATAAAAATATTGGTGGTAGATGATGAAGCCAGAATGAGAAAACTGGTTAAGGATTTTTTGAGTGTAAAAGGATATAAGGTGGTAGAGGCGGCTGATGGAGAAGAGGCAATATCCTTATTTATGGAGCAAAAGGACATAAAACTTATACTTTTAGATGTTATGATGCCTAAGATGGACGGCTTTGAAACACTGAAACTTATAAGACAGTACTCCGACTTACCTGTAATAATGCTTACGGCAAGAAGTGAAGAAAGAGATGAGTTACAGGGATTTAACCTCGGAGTTGACGAGTATATAACCAAGCCTTTCAGTCCGAAGATTCTGGTTGCAAGAGTGGAGGCTATACTCAGAAGAAGCGGTCAGGACAGAGAGGAGAATCTGTCTGCCGGCGGAATAGTTATAGACAAGTCCGCACATCAGGTAAGTATAGATGATACACCTGTAGATTTAAGCTATAAAGAATTTGAACTTCTGTCATATTTTCTTGAAAATAAGGGTATAGCCCTATCCAGAGAAAAAATACTTAATCATGTATGGAATTATGACTATTTCGGCGATGCCAGAACCATAGACACCCATGTAAAAAAACTCCGTGCAAAAATGGGAAAAAAAGGAGAATATATTAAAACTATTTGGGGAATGGGATACAAATTCGATATAGAAGGTTAGGAAAATGAAACATTCAATTCAATATAGATTTACGGCAATGCTCCTAAGCGTAGTTGCAGTAACACTTATTGCAATTTATTTGATCAATACATTCGGACTGGAAACTTATTATGTCAATCAAAAAGTCAGGGCAATAAGTCTTGCGTATAAAAGTATAGATAACATATTAACAGACAGCAACGGTATGTGCACAGAGGAAAGTAAACAAGACGAAGATAATAAAGAAGGTGATGAAGAAAGTTCCGTAGCCTTAGACAAAATAAAGGTGGCAGAGCTTGGAGAGGTATTAAAAGAGTATTCCGACAAATACAATATAAGTATAGCATTAATAGATTCATTAGATGACGCCGCTATTATTTCTTCCGAAAGAGACGGAGAGCTTATACTTAGAAGAGCTCAGGACAGTATGTTTGCAAAGAAAAATAACGGCAAGGTACAAAAGCTCTATACTTCAGATAACTATTCAATAACAAGACATGACACGGCTTTGGACAAATCCTCATTTATTGAGTGTATAGGGTATTGCAGCGATAACAGAACCCTGATAGTGATGTCAAGTCCTATGGAAAGCGTAAAAAGCAGTGTAGCCTTATCAAATACCTTTTTGACCTATATAGCTTTGATTGCATTTATACTCAGCATAGTTATGGCTTTCTTTATGACCAAAAGAGTAACCAAACCCATACTTACACTTGCAGACATATCCGAAAAAATATGCGGACTTGATTTTACTGCAAAATATGAAGGAAAGTACGAAGATGAGATAGGTGTACTGGGGCATAATATTAACCGAATGTCAAAAAAGCTTAAAAGTACCATAGCGGAACTTAAAAGTGCCAATGAAAGCCTAAGAGAGGACATCAAACGCAAAGAAGAAATAGACGAGATGAGGAAGTCATTTATAGCAAATGTTTCTCATGAGCTTAAAACTCCAATAGCTTTAATACAAGGTTATGCGGAAGGTTTAAATGAAGGTATGTGCGAGGATAAGGACAGTCGCAAATACTACACAGATGTTATTATAGATGAGGCAAACAGGATGAATTCCATGGTCAAACAGCTTCTAAGCCTTAGTGTGCTTGAGTCGGGAAATATGGAGCTGCAAAAAGAGACCTTTGATATATATGAAATGGTAGCCGGACTTGTAGAGTCAACCAAGATATTGGCAGCAGATAAAAATATAGAGTTTAAGCTTGAAGGAAGGTCGGGAATACTCATCAATGCGGATGAATTCAAGCTTGAGGAAGTGGTAACCAACTATATAAGCAATGCTATAAAACACGTATCCGATAACGGAAAGATAGTGATAAGACTTATACCTGACAAAGACAGGGTAAAACTTGAAGTTTATAATAGCGGAAATGCAATACCCAAAGAAGATATAGAGCATATTTGGGATAAGTTTTATAAAGTTGATAAGGCACATTCAAGAGATTATGGCGGCACCGGAATAGGACTTTCTATAGTAAAGGCTATATTGGAAATACATGATATGCCTTATGGCGTGGAAAATGTAGAAGACGGCGTAATGTTTTGGTTTGAGGCAAAAATATTCAGCTTAGTTTAGTGCATCGTTTCTTAAATAGGCAGTCTTGTTATAATATAAACATTAAAAATTTAGATATATACCCTTATCAAGTACTTGAAAAAGGTGTATAATGAATAGGAAATAACACTTGAGTTTATTTTAAGTATCGGATTATAGTCCGTTGCTTACAAGAAAGGAGCGATTACTATGAATCATGAGCAATTAGAACGTATGAGTAAAGGCAAGGGCTTTATTGCAGCACTTGATCAAAGCGGCGGTTCAACACCTAAGGCACTCAAGGCATATGGAATTGAGGAAAGTGCTTACAATGGAGAGAAAGAGATGTTTGATCTCGTACATGCTATGAGAACAAGAATCATTACCGATCCGGCTTTTAGCAGCGAAAAAGTGCTGGCAGCTATTCTTTTTGAGCAGACCATGGATCGTAAGATAGAGGGTGAGTATACAGCCGACTATTTATGGAATGTTAAAAAAATAGTTCCTATATTAAAAATAGACAAGGGGCTTGCGGAAGAGAAGAACCATGTAAAGCTTATGAAGCCTATTCCGGGACTTGACGAGCTTTTGGAACATGCAGTAAAAGAGCGTCATATCTTCGGAACAAAGGAGCGTTCTGTTATACTTGATTATGATGAGCAGGGAATAAAGGAAGTTATAGACCAGCAATTCGAGCTTGGACTTAAGGTTTGGAGTCATGGACTTGTACCGATCTTAGAGCCGGAAGTAGATATTCATAATCCAAAGAAGGCGGAGTCTGAGGAATTTATGAAAAAGTGCATTAAGGAGCATCTTGCTAAGCTTGATCCTGAAGTAAGAATAATCTTTAAGGTAACTATACCTACAAAGGCTAACCTTTATGAAAATATTATGGCAGATCCGCATGTGGTTCGTGTGGTTGCACTTTCAGGCGGATATTCAAGAGACGAAGCTAATAAGCTTCTTGCAGAAAACAAGGGACTTATAGCAAGTTTCTCAAGAGCACTTGCAGACGGTTTGTCAGCTAAGCAAAGTGATGCGGAATTTACAAAAATGCTTGGAGATTCAATTGACAGTATTTACAAGGCATCAATCAGCTAATTAAATAACCTGCCCAAGCTGTGATGATTATAAATAAAAATCCCCATAAAAAGAAGTTGCTTTTTTGTGGGGATTTTCTTTGTTTTTTATATACTATAAGCTATCCTTAAAGTCCTCCTTGAACTTTTTAAGCAGCCTTTGTGGCCAATCACCCTTTGCTTTAAGCCTTCCGAAGAAGAATCTGAGGATATCCGGTTCCATTTCCCATTCAAGACCGCCTACAAGCTCTCTATTCTCATATAACCATGTAATGCGGTCTACAACAAACATTACATGAGAAACACTGAATACCCTTCTTGGAAGAGCAAGTCTTAAAAGCTCCATATCCGCAAGCGGCTCGTTGCCGTTTTCATCTCTTTGCTCAGACAAAGTACCCCTTTCCATACCGCGCGCACCGCTTACTATAAATAAAGCCGCTGCCAAGGCTCCTGCCGGGTATTCATTTTGAGGTATGTGCTTTAGGAAGTCCATGGCATTAACATGACAGCCGAGACCGCCTGCCGGTGTAACCACAGGAATCTTTCTCTTAAGCAATTCATTTACCATAAATTCGATAAATATAGGACCTTGAGAGATCATATCCTCATCCATGGTCTCTTCCAAACCTACGGCAATTGCTTCCATCTCACGAACAGACATACCGCCATAGGTTAAAAAACCTTCGTAAAGAGTTATAAAGCCCTGCATTTTCTTAAATAACTCTGTATTGGAAGTACAGATACATCCACCTCTTGCACAACCGAGTTTCCTTGCAGAAAAGTATACTACATCCGCAAGGAAGCCTATTTTTAAGGTAATGTCATTTATGCTCATATCCTTGCAAGCTTCTTCTTTTGTTTTTATAAAATGAAGATTATCCGCCAGTAGACTGGCATCAACAACAAGCGGTACATTCATTTTTTTACACAAGGTACTTACATCCTCAAGATTTTTTAAGGAAAACGGCTGGCCGCCTATAAGGTTGGTACCGGCTTCCATTCTTACGAAGGCTATATTTTCGCTCCCAAGTGTCTTTATACGTTCTTCAAGCTTACCAAGATCCATATTTCCCTTGAATTTATTGTCTGAATTAAGCACTCTTCCTTCATCACTTATAAGCTCTTCAACCTTGCCGCCGTTTAAGGTCACATGGGCTTTGGAAGTGGTAAAATGGTAATTCATAAGCACGGTTTGATTAGGACTTATAAGGCTTTTTGATACAATATTTTCACAGGCTCTACCTTGGTGAGCCGGAAGGAAAAACTCCATACCGAACATCTTTTTAAGAGCAGCCTCAAGTCTGAAAAAGGTTTCAGAACCTGCGTAGCTGTCATCTGCACAAAGCATTGCCGCCTGCTGCCTGTCCGACATGGCGTTGACACCGCTGTCTGTAAGCATATCAAGGAACACATCTCTGTTTTTAAGTAAAAAGGTATTAAATCCGGCTTCTTCCATGGCTTCAAGCCTTTTTTGCGGCTCAAGAAGGTTAAGTTTTTGAATTACTCTTGCCTTATGCATTTCAAGCGGAAAACTTTCAGTTGACATCCATTTAATCTCTTTCATGTTCTTAATCTACACGAATAATCGTGTACCTCCTTTTTCTGAAATTTATTTTAAATACAAAAAAACCACTATCGATAACAATCCCGATAGTGGTTCATATCAATCATTACTACTACACCTACGGGCTTATGCAAACAAGTGCCAAGCCCATAAGTTTTTAACATCCTATGGACAGGGCATTAGATATAATAGTAATAATAATAATTCAAATTTTTAGATATACTGTTTAACATAATATTTACCTCTTCTTTGGTATATGCCCTGTATGATAACAAGTAGCTTTATAAAAGTCAAGCATTAATTAACATATTTTTTATTTGAATTTTTTCCGAGGTAGGCTTCTCTTATAGCCTCATTGCTTAAAAGTTCCTCGCCGCTTCCTTCCATACTGAGTCTTCCAGTCTCAAGTACATAGGCATAGTCTGAAGCCTTAAGTGCCATATTGGCATTTTGCTCTATCAAAAGTACGGTAACACCGGACTTGTTGATTTCCTTTATAATTTCAAAAATCCCCTTAACGATCAACGGAGCAAGCCCCAAAGAAGGCTCATCCATCATCAAAAGCTTGGGTTTGCTCATCAAAGCTCTGGCAAGTGCCAGCATTTGTTGCTCACCTCCGGAGAGAGTACCGGCAAGCTGCCACTTTCTTTCTTTTAATCTTGGGAAAAGAGAGTACATATGCTCTATGTCTTTGTCAAGGCTGTCATGCCTTAAGAAGGCTCCTATTTTGATATTGTCAAGCACCGTCATGTCGGGAAAGACCCTTCTTCCCTCAGGAACTAAAGTAATACCTTTGGCAATAATATCCGAAGTATCGGTGCCGGTAATATTTTCATCATTAAAACTTACCGCTCCCGAAACAGGTTTTACAAGCCCCGCTATAGTACGAAGTATGGTTGATTTACCTGCACCGTTGGCACCTATAAGGCTTACGACACTGCCTTTTGGAACTTCAAAACTTACCCCTTTAACTGCATTGATACCGCCGTAACTAACTTTTAAATCTGTAATTTTAAGCATCTTCTTCTACCACCCCCAAATAAGCATCTATAACATGCTCATTATTTTGTATTTCTTCCGGAGTTCCCTCGGCAATCAGCTTACCGAAGTCAAGCACATAAATTCTGTCTGATATTTGCATTACCAGATCCATATGATGTTCTATCATAAAAATAGTAAGCTTGTAATCATCTCTTATCTGTTTAATAAAGTCGGTAAGCTCTTCAGTCTCCTGAGGATTCATACCGGCAGCCGGCTCATCAAGCAAAAGAAGCTTAGGAGAGGTAGCAAGTGCCCTTGCTATTTCAAGTCTTCTTTGAAGTCCGTAAGGCAGACTTTTTGCAATGTCATCTTTATATTGCAAAAGTCCCTGCATATCAAGAAGCTCCAAAGCTTCCTTTCTCATCCTTTCCTCTTCTTTATAGTTAAGTCTTAGAGTGGCAGAGAATACATTTTGCTTTGCACGCATATGCTTTGCTATAAGTACATTGTCAAATACCGTAAGATTGTGGAAAAGCCTGATATTTTGGAAGGTTCTTGCAATGCCCTTGGCAGTGATCATATCAGGTGTATTGGCTACCGGCTTTATATTAAAAGGAGCATACTCGCCAAGATAGAGTTTTTTCATCCTTCCTCTTGGAGAGGAAGCAAGTATAGTCTCATCATTAAACACTATTTTACCGTTGGTAGGCTCATATATACCGGTAACACAGTTAAACGCAGTTGTCTTACCGGCACCGTTAGGACCTATTAAAGCAACTATTTCTCCTTCATCTACCTTAAGAGACAAGTCGTTGACCGCAACCACACCTCCGAATTGCATGGTAATGTGGTGCATACTAAGTATATTTTTTTTACTCATTATGCCTCCTCCTTCTTTGCTTTTTTACCTTTGAAAAGAGAAGGAAGCCCTTTTAGGAATCCGGCTATGCCGTCCCATGAAAACTCATTGGTACCCATAATTCCCTGTCTGTAGAATAAAACTACAAGCATAAGAAGTATGGAGAAAATAACCATACGAAAACCTACTCTAAAAAGCGGAACACTGATACCTGCAATTATAAGAGGCTCATCAAAGAACCTAAGCCATTCTTTACCGGCATTGATTAAGAAAGAACCCAGTATACTTCCGCTTACACTTCCGATACCTCCGAGAACCACTATAAGAAGAATGTCATAGGTAAGTGATATTTGAAATGTCTTGGAATCTATGGATTTCATAAACATTGCCAAAAGCCCTCCGCCTATACCTGTAAAAAATGAAGATATAATAAAGGCTAATGATTTATACTTAAAAAGATTTATTCCCATAGACTGAGCAGCTATTTCATCTTCTCTGATAGCCTTAAATACTCGACCGTAAGAAGAGTTTATAAGCATTACCATAAGAATGACGCAAACTGCTACTATTGCAAAAAACACAAAAAGATTAGGGAAACTGGGTATATTTTTAAGACCGTAAGAGCCGTTGGTTATGGTATCCAATTGAGGAGCAGATATTAACGCTCTTATAATTTCTGAAAATCCCAGTGTAGCTATGGCAAGATAATCGCTCTTTAACCTAAGCACCGGTATACCTATAAGTGCGGCAGCAAAGGCTGATAAAAGTCCGCCTATGATAAGTGCCGGAAAAAAAGGCATATAAAGGTTGGCAATAAGCGGAGATATGCCTGATATATAATAAATACTTGCTCTTTGTGCTACAGGTATGGTAAGAATTCCCACAGTGTAGGCGCCTATAGCCATAAAACCTGCCTGCCCCAATGAAAAAAGTCCGGTAAAACCGTTTAATAAATTCATGGAAATGGCAACCACGGCATATATTGCAGTTCTTTCCAGTATACCTATCTGGTAATTATATTCGTAACTGTTTATTTGTAAAAATGCTATTATAAGTATAGCTATAGCCGATGCGGCTATATTATACAATATTTTCTTATTCTTTAAGTTAAATTTCATTTCTATCCCCCTATACCTTATCTGTAACCTTTTCACCGAATATACCGGTAGGACGAACCAAAAGCATTATTATAAGCAGTACAAATGTAAATGCATCCGAAAAGGTTGAATAACCGCCGGCGACCAGAGCTGTTTCACCGAAACCGAGTATAAATCCGCCTATTACCGCACCCGGTATTGAGCCTATACCTCCTATAACCGCTGCCACAAAGCATTTTAAGCCCGGTAAAGAACCTGAGTAAGGAAATACCGTCATACGGTCGGTAAAGTAAAGTATTGAGCCTATACCTGCGAGTAAAGAGCCTATAGCAAAGGTAAATGATACCGTTTTATTGATTTTAATACCCATAAGCTGGGCTGTTTCATAGTCTTTTGATACTGCACGCATAGCCATACCCATCTTTGTATGCTTGATGAGCATCATAAGTATATAAACTATTATAAGTGTCAGTACAGGTGTCAAAATTGTTACAAGTGAAAAACTCAAATCACCAAACTTAATTATCTTTTTAAGTACAGGTATCTCGGGATAACCCTTAGGCAGTGCCGTAAAAAGATAGGTGGCAAGGTTTTGCAAAAGATAGGAAACACCTATTGCCGATATCATAACACTCATACGAGGAGCGTTTCTTAAAGGTTTGTATGCAGCCTTTTCTATTAGCACACCGAGTAAGACCGTAGCTGCTAAAACTACCGGTATTGCAATATACCAGGGCATACTTGACATTGCAAATATCATGAAGTAACCTGCCATCATGAATATGTCTCCATGAGCAAAATTTATTAACCTAAGTATTCCGTATACCAGGGTATAACCTATGGCTATAAGTGCGTAAGCACCACCAAGTGATATAGCGGTAAGACATTGTTGTAAAAATGTTGTTGCATTCATTAGGCTTATGCCTCCTAACCTTAATTAAATTTCACAGGGTCTTATATTACCCTAACATAACACATAAGCCAAATGCTTTTTGAAAAGGCAATTTTCAGGCATTTGGCTTATATTTATCTATTATATAAAACTTATTACTTACCTGTATCTACAGTAGTTGTTGTAAGCAGTTCAAACTTACCGTCCTTTACTGTCTTTATAAAAGCTAATGTCTTATTGGCATCACCGTTTTCATCAAATGAGATATGTCCTGTAATGCCGTCAAAGGCAACTCCCTTAAGAGCCTCTTTGATTTTTTCTCCATCAGTACTTTGAGCTGCTTCTATTGCCTTGATTGTACATACATAGGCATCGTAACTTAATGCTGAGAAGTTAGGGATTATATCAGGTTGTTTATTCTCTACCAAATATTTCTTATAACCCTCTATGAATTTCTTTGCCTCATCATTGGCAGGTGCAGATTCATCAAAGAAGGTTGAAAATACTATACCTTCCGCATTGCCCTTGGCATTTTCGATAATAGTTGAGTTTTCCCAGGTATCTCCCGCTCCGATAACGGCATTTATACCGAGCTCTCTTGCCTGTGTGATGATTAAAGGAGCTGTGGTAAGTGATGAAGGTGCATAAATAAAGTCAGGATTTGCAGCCTTTATATTTGTAAGTACCGCCTTAAAATCCGTCTGATTTGTCTGGAACTGCTGCTGGTCAACTACCTTGCCGCCGAGCTTTTCAAATGACTCTGCAAAGAAAGTTCCAAGTCCTGATGAATAGTCATCACCCAGCTGTGTAAGCACTGCTGCAGTCTTAATATTATTTTGAGTAGCATAGTTTGCCATAATAGTTCCCTGGAACGGATCAAGGAAACATACTCTAAAGTAGTATTCATTGCCCAGTGTAACCTGTGGATTGGTACAGGTAGCACCGATTGCAGGTATTTTGGCACTTTCAAATGTAGGCCCTGCCGCTATAGATACACCTGAACCGTAACTTCCTATTACTGCTGAAACTTTTTCGCTTACAAGCTTTTGTGCAGCTGATACAGCCTCTGTCTTATCAGACTTGTTATCAACTTCTACAAGCTCTATCCTGTATTCTTCACCACCGATATTTACGGTAGGGTAAACTGTGTTGGCATAACGTATGCCCATAGCCTCCTGTAGACCTCCACCACCGTTTTCACCGGTAAGCGGTTCAAATACACCGATCTTTATCACCTTATCTCCACCGGCACTTTGTGAAGCGGAGCCGCCGCTACAGGCGGTGATTGATGAAGCCAACATAAGAGCTGCTGTAGAAACAGCCAAAAATTTCTTTAATTTCATAATACATACCTCTCTGTCCGTCGCACATATACAACTGTCTTTTTAGAAAATACAAAGGATATTATAACAGAAAATAAATAAATTTCAAGATAATTTTTTTTCTGTTATTAAGTAGGAGTATTTGCTATACTGTTAAATAATTAAACCGGAATTGAATAAGTCCCTTCTGCTTGGGGCTTAAAGTGGAGGAGTCTATGGCAAAGTCATCAAACCAGAAGTTAAAATTAATATACCTTATGAAGGTTTTATCGGAGCTTACTGATGAACAGCATAGTATTACTATGTCTGAGATTATTGATGCATTAAAAGCGTACGGCATAAATGCGGAGCGTAAAAGTAAGTGTAAAAGGACTTGGCAAATGCGGTTATGTGGCGAATAGCCCCTACACTGTAAAGGGTGAGTCAATGAGTGCCGGAAGATTGTATGATAAAATAGGAGATACGGCAAAGGGTAAAGTATTATTTGTATTTGAGAAAATGGCGGTATGTAAGATCGTTGATGACGGTTTGGAATAATAGAGATTTGTATAATCAAAAATATATGAAGAAAGGCGGTACGTAAAATGTGTGAAGAATGTTACTCAGGCGACAATAGGGTAACTCCTTTATTAAATCCTTCAGAGTGCCTAAAAAACCACACTCAGTATATTTGCGGAACTTGCGGACGCTGTATTTGTATAGAAGCAGACACGATAAGAAAATTACAAAGGTGGAATTTTCCTTTCAAATCTTTGGAAATAGCAAAACTATACTTGAGAAGTGCCGATTACAGTATGAAAAAGTCATGCGGTATTTATGAAATTGAAAGCGAAAAAGGCAGAGTAACCTATAAAATTTTTGCCGATAATGAAGATATGAAATCATACTTAAAAAAGAATAAAGGAAAAAGCTGTAAGACTATGCAGCCTGTCTTTGCCACAAAAGAATATAAGGAATATGAGAATACACAGGTGAGAAAACTTGAAGAAAAGGAAGTTGAAAAGTACATGAGGGATAGGGAAAGAGTATAGTTATAGATAAGATATCTTGAAACTGTAATACAGGTATTTTAAGAAAAGTGCTATTAATATGAAAAAAAATAGTTACAGTTCAGGTAGGTAATTCATCTTCGTCAAAAAGGCTAAAAATATTTCATTTTTATCTATAAATTAGACGAAGATGAATTCCGGCGGTAGCCTGGATAGATATACATGTATAATATACACCTGAAAGCAAGCTTTCATTTGGCATATTATACATGTATATCTAAACCACCTGAATTGTAACAGAAAATAAGCCGGTAAAGAATACAAATTTGTAAGAATTGGGGACAGTGTTATGGAAATATCTATAAATAAAATGGAATTTTTTGAACCGATCAATGAGACATCGTATTTGTCCGTACCGAACGCACCTACATATAGAAAGATTATGCGCTGCTTTTACCGTGAATATGAAAAGATGCATTTTCAGTTATATAAAGAAGATATTTTCATGCTGCTTAAACAGGATGAAAAATTTGCTGATTATACAATGGAGCAGTTGGTAGCGGATCTGGAGGCTTTAGTCAAGTGGAAAAATCTTACTCCAATACAGGATCCGGGAAGGGTCTATACTATTGCCGATTATAAGAATAAGCAATATAGATACACTATGTCAGAGTATGCGGTGGAAATCGAGCGTCTTACCGTACGATTAGAAAATATCTTTGTAGAATCGGGAAATTTGTCTACGAATTTTTTTGTACGATTAGAAAAGAGTCTTCAAAGGGCACAGGAAATAAAAAATAGAAGCAATAAAGAAATTAATGAGTGGTGGGGTATGATTCAGGAGGACTTTAAGAGACTGAATCAGAGCTATCAGGACTATCTTAGAGATTTTTATTCCGGAAAAACAGAGCAGCTTATGAAGTCGGTGGAGTTTGTGCTGCATAAGGATAAATTTATTAAGTATTTAAATGAATTCGTGCAGGAATTACAGCGACATTCAAAGAGAATTGAACAGATTTTAAGTAGCAATTCTTTGGTGATCGAGGAAGATATTATTGAAAAGGTGATACAAAGTGAGCTGGACATTCCCCATGCACTGTTACAACTGAATGGAAATGCAGAACCCGGCATACGGGAAAATGTAGTCGGAAAATGGAATTCTTTAAAAAACTGGTTCATAGATTCTTATGAAAATGAGTGTGAGTGTAAGAAGGTTCTTAAAATCACCAATGATGTAATAAGAAAGATAATTCAAAATGCAGCCTTGATCGTGCAGTTGCAAAACGGAGGAATCAGCAGAAAGGATGATTACCGTAAGTTTTTGGAGCTGTTTTTAAAGTGTGAAGATCTGGATGAGGCGCATAAAATGTCGGCTCATGCTTTTGGAGCACAAAAAATTCAGCATTTTAAGATATTGAAACCTCGTGATGCAAATGGTATAAATGATAGTATCTACAATGAGGAAGCGGCAAATTTTCTTTTAAAACCCCACACCAGATCTTATCGTGAGAAAAAAGATAAAAGAGGATTTAGTGATAAGTCCATAGAAAAACATATACAAAGAGAGCAATATCTGCAAAAAATAAAAAGGCAAAAAGACATAGTTATGTATTATATCAAAGATAATAAGATAACATTTTCAGAAATAGAAGAGGTTGTTTCAAAAGAAACAAGAATCATATTTTTGCAATGGATCACTCAGGCTAATATGAATTCTATGAAAATAGGAAGAACAGAATATGGGCAGGAATATCATTTGACAAAGTCTAAGGAAAAGTGTGTATTAAAATGTGAAGACGGAGACTTGATAATGCCGGCATTTGTATTGGAGTTTAAAACTTTATGAATGAATTCAGAATATTATTAGAGAATTTTTGGATCTGTAAGGATACGGATAAGGACTTGTATTATAAAGTGAAAAGAGATATTCCCAACTTTCAAAAGTTTATAAGAGAGCAGCTTGGATGGAAACTTATACATACGGAAAATTTGTTAAAATTAGAAAAAAGACCCTCTAAAGCTGAGGTGTTTATGGGGATAGGAGAGTTTACCGAGATTAGAGACTATTGTATTTTATGTGCAGTACTTATGTATCTTGAAGACAGGGCGGAAGGAGAGCAATTTCTTTTATCGGAGCTTATAGACTATGTTGAAATGCAATTAAAGTCCTATCTATCCATAGATTGGACCTCCTTTGCCCAAAGGAAATCTTTGGTTCGTGTTTTGCAATATGTAGAGAAGTTAAATATGCTTAGGGTATATGAGGGGCGCAGTGAGGCCTTCGGTTTGGAGTCGGGACAGGAAGTATTGTATGAAAATACCGGATATTCCAAGTACTTTGCTACAAGTTTTACAATTGACATCCTAGGCTTTGAATCTTTTGAAGATTTTGAAAAATCGGACTTTGACGAAATTTTAGAAAATAGAGGCTCAATGCGTACTAATAGGGTATACAGGCAACTTGCCCTATGTCCGTCCATGTATTGGGATAGTGTTGAAGATGCAGACTCTTTGTATTTGAAAAATCAGCACAGGCGTGTTGCAAAGCATATAGGTGATAATATGGGCGGAAATCTTGATCTGTACAAAAACATGGCATGCCTGTCATTGGAGGAGGATGATTGTTACGGTGTGGTTCATCCAAAAGACAGTATGCTTTCAGAAGTTGTTTTATTGCTTTGTACAAAAATACAAGAAAAGGTCTTTGAAGGAAGTTTGAAAAAACAGGAAAATGAATGTATTAATATAACGAAGGAGCAGTTTTCAGATATGCTCTTATCATGTCGCAAGGAGCATAGCAGCGGATGGAGCAAGGAATATCGTGAAATGACAGAGGGGCTGCTTATAGAGCATGTATTGGAATATATGAAAAATTGGCTGATGATTAGAGTTTATGAAGATCATATTGCAGTGTTTCCTGCTGTGGGAAGAACGGCAGGATCCTATCCAAAAGATTTTAACGGAGGTTGCGAATAGTGAAAGAGCGATTTCAAATGAACCGCATAGGATTTGTGAATTTTTGGTTATACGATGAAGAATATTTTGAATTTGTAGATGGTAAGCTTTTACTCAGAGGGCAAAACGCCTCAGGCAAATCCATTACGACCCAAAGCATTATCCCCTTTATATTAGACGGTGATCGCACCCCGAGCAGGTTAGATCCTTTCGGTTCAAGTGACAGGAGGATGGAATACTATTTTCTTGGAGATGAGGGGAAGGAAGAGTCAACAGGATACTTATTCTTAGAATTTAAAAAAGGAGAGGAATACTGCACTATCGGTATAGGTCAAAGAGCCAAAAAAGGAAAACCCATGGAATTTTGGGGATTCGTTATATCAAACGGAAGAAGAATAGGTTATGATTTAAAACTTTACAAAGAGCAGGGTTCAACTAAAATTCCGTTAGATAAAAGGGAAATGAAAGCAGAGCTTGGAGAAGACAATTTTTTTACCACAAACCAAAGTGAATATAAAAAGGCGGTGAATAAGCGTATTTTTGGTTTCATAAAAGAAGAACAGTATGAACAATTTATTAAATTACTTGTGAAAGTGCGTGCCCCTAAACTTTCCAAGGAATTTAAGCCTACCAGAGTATATGAGATTTTGAATGACTCTTTGCAGACCTTGACGGATGAAGATTTAAGAGCCATGGTGGATGCCATGGAAAAGATGGATGAAATACAGGACAGTTTGGAGATTTTAAAGCGGGCTTTTGATGATGTAAAGATCATAAGAAATGAGTATATCAGATATAATCAATATATGCTTGCTAAAAAAGCACAGGCATATATTGAAATTAAACAAAGAATAGAAACGGAACAAAGCCGGCTGGATATGCAGGAGCAAAACCGAATCAAGATAGAAGAAGAACAGAAAATAAATACAGAGCGTTTATTTGATTTGGAAGAACAAAAAAAGCTTAAAAATGTTGAGAAAGCAGGGCTTTTAGATACAAATCTTGAAGAGATAGACAGCAAATTAAAAAAGGCAAAGGAAGATAACAAAGAGGCTGCCGGTAAGGTCGTATATTGGGAGCAAAAAATCGAGGGCTTAAGAGAAATGCTCTTATTGGGAGAGCGTCAAATAAAAAATATTAAGTCGGATATAGAGCAAATAGAGCAGGATATAGAGAAAGAAAAATCCGAACTTATGGAGTGTCAGGAGACCTTGCAGTGGGATCAGCATAAAGAGGCACTTAGAATTATAGAAAAAGAAGAAGATAGTAAAAGCGGTGAAATTATAAAAAGTCTTGATTTATTAAAAAAACTCTTGACGGAATGTAAAAGTAAAATACAGGAGTATGAAAAAACATCCGCAGAATATGATGAGGCGGCAGCAGAGCTTGAGATACTTCAGGTTCAAAAAGCAAAAGAGTTACAAAAGTTTGAGCTGGCAGAAGAAGAGGTCGGTAAAAGTATAGATAAGTGGATCGAGGATATTTATACCGCTAAGAATACCTGTCTTTGCTGGAAACCGGATAATAAACTGCTTATAAAGTTGGAGGAGAGGATAAGAGAGTATCAACTACTTAAAGATGCAGAAGAAGTACAGGCACTTTTACGCAACGATTATGAGCAGCAACGCAATGAAATATTGGTTCAAAAAAACAATTTGGAGCATCAGCAAAAGCTCAGGAATGAAGAACTTGAACAGGAAAAGGAAAAACTTGCATATTTGAAAAATACGGAGGAGCTAAAGCCGCTTCGAAGCGAGAGTGTGGAGCTTTCAAGAAAGAAAATGGAGGAAGAAGGCATCAAGGCACTGCCTTTTTATAAGACCGTGGAATTTTCAACAGAGCTTTCTGAGGCGGATTGTGCAAGACTTGAGGCACAGCTTGAAAGTATGGGGATTTTAGACGCACTGGTAGTATCAAAGAATGATTTTGAAAAAATTACAAAGCAGCGTCCTGATTTTTTAGATACTGTTTTGTATGTGAAAGAAAATGCAAATTCAGGTTTTTCAAAGTTAAAAGCAAGTGAGGAATTGGATCGGGATCTAAAAGACTCTGTAGAGAGGATACTTGGAAATATTTTTGAAGATAAAGAGTTGGAGCAGGGAATATACCTTGGCAGGGATGGCGGTTTTAGACAGGGAATCCTTGCAGGAAGGGCTGACAAAACTAAAAATGCAGAATTTGTGGGGGCTTTGGCAAGAAAGAGAAAGAAAGAAGAGAAAATCCGTGAACTTGAAATGCGAATTCTTAATATTGAAGAGGCAATCAAAATTTCTGAAAAAGAGATTGAAGCTATATTGGAGCACTTGGAAAAATTACAGGAGGAATATCAAAAACTTCCCGGTTTTTCTATGATCAATACCGCATTGGAATATGAAAAAGACTGTGAGTACAGGTTGCAAAAAATATCTGAGGAATGTCAGGAAAAAGAAGTTCAAAAGAGGCAGCTGCAACTAAAAAAAGATATGCAATATCAGACTGTACTTCAAAAATGCAAGCCCTTCCCCTACGGAAGAACTTATGGTGCTTACAGTGAAGTTATAGATATGGCACAAGACTATGGTCGCATTTGGCAGGAGATAAGGCAAATACTGCTGAAACTTAAGAGCAGGAAGGAATATCTTAGGGTAGAAAATGAAAGGTTTGTTCAAAATGAACAGTTGTCAGACGATGCCTTTTTAGAACAGCGCAGCTGGAGCAGCAAGGAAAAGGAGAGTAGAATACAAATTCAAAAACTTGATGAGTATCTTAAGCGTCCGGAAATTGCAAAAAAAGCCGAACGCTTAAAACAGCTTAATAAAGAATTGGAAGATATTGCAAATGAGTGTGATAAATTAAATAAAGATTTGGCAAGGTTGGAGGAAAGGCGTAATATAATCCTTGAAGAGGAGCCGAAACAAAAAGAAAGTCTTAGGCAAAAGATAACTGTGGAAAGCTATTTGAGGAAATATTTTGAAGAAGAACTGGCACTTAAGCTGGTATTTGAAAGAGAGGGACAGGGACTTTTTGAATGTGCAAAAAAAGCCATATCGCTACTTAGGGAAGGTGATAAGAACAGAGAGGCGACAGAACTTTTGCAGGCATTACATCAGGTATACCAAAGACATAACGGAAGTTTGGTCAATTACGGAACAGCTTTGGAAGAATGTTTTGATGAAGTGCCGGAGTCTGCCACGGAAATTGAGGCGGCAGCCGCTACAATACGAAAGAGGGTACGTGTGGTTTCCTCATGGAACGGAAAAAAGGTATATCTGGAAGAGTTTTACAAAATCATAAAACAGGCGATTGATGAGACTCAGTTATTGATTAGACAAAAGGACAGGGAGTTATTTGAGGATATTTTATCTCAGACTGTCAGCAGACAACTTGCAGACAGAATTGCAGAAAGCAGAAAATGGGTTTCAGATATGTCAAAGCTTATGAAAGAGATGGACACCTCGATGGGACTGAGTTTTTCATTGGATTGGAAACCGTGTAAGGCGGAAAATGATATGGAGCTTGATACTGTAGAACTTGAACAAATTTTACTAAGAGACCATAGCCTTTTGACTATGGAAGACATTGAGAAGGTTGCAGAGCACTTTCGAAGCAGGATCCGTATGGAAAAACTTAAACTGGAAGAAAAGCAGGATGTAATCAATTATATGGACCTTGTCAGAGATGCTTTGGATTATCGTAAATGGTTTGAATTTCATATGTATTTTAAGCGTGGGGAAGGTGAAAGAAAGTTCTTGACCAATGCCGCATTTAACCGCTTCAGCGGAGGAGAAAAAGCCATGGCTATGTATGTTCCGCTTTTTGCAGCGGTCAATGCACAATACAAAAAGGCACAGGAAAACAGCCATCCCAGAATCATTGCCTTGGATGAGGCATTTGCGGGGGTAGATGATAAAAATATAAGCAGTATGTTTGAGCTTGTACATAAGTTGGATTTTGATTATATCATGAACTCCCAGTCATTATGGGGCTGCTTTGAAACAGTAAAAGGAATTAAGATCGCCGAGCTTTCAAGACCACAGGACTCACAGATCGTTTCAGTAATTTGCTATACCTGGAACGGATATGAGAGGTTATTAGATGTGCAATAATAAAGAATGTGCCGATTATTTTAAAAGGCAAAAAGAATATCACAGATGTCTTATAGAATGTAAGAAAAAATGGCAATCCTACGGAAAGCCGACAGGAAAAATCAAACTTTCAAGTACTTCAAAGGAAGAAAGGCAGGCGATAGGAGGAATACTCTCTAAGGTATTCTATGAAGAAAATATCAGCTTTTCCTTTGCGGAATTTGAGAGGGGGCTTCAAAAAACCCGCTTTGCACCGCTTGATATAAAGGCAGTGCTTGAGGAATATTTTGGAGAAAAACTTATCACTACAAAGAGCCGTATTGAAGAAAAAGAAAAGAAGAAACAGAGGTTCTTTAAGAAAATATACAGGCACTTTGAAGAAGAAAGCGATAGGGATGAGACGGCACTTTTATGGATTGGTGAAATGATTTCCGGGAAAAAGTACGGGTATAATATACTTATTAGGGAATATGAAAGGGATGAGATACAGGCGGAAGTATTAATTCAAAACATCAAAAAGGCATTGATAAAGATAAAGGAATTAAGTGAGGGTGAGGATGAATGTCCCTTAGCTGTACTGGCTGCACAAATAAGTGATAATCCTCATTACTTTGACAAGGATACATCAGCCGGCTTACTTTTAATACATGCAATTTGTTATATTAAAAAAGAAGAGCTGCCGCAAAATTCTCACCGGTGGAGGGAAGTGCTTGAAAAGGTGTGCATTGCACCGGATAATATATCATCCATGGTTCATGCTTTCGGACTTCGTTTGCTTACCAAAGACGGCAGTCATCCGGCTTATGATGCATTCTGTGACAGAAGAGAAGCCTGTGTGATCACTATGGAGAATATGAAGGAGGTAATTGCTGCCAAGGTATACGAAAATAAATTGTATGTGGTGGAAAATGAAATGGTTTTCAGTTACCTTATCAACAATGTGAAACATTCAAAATACAGCCTTTTATGTACTTCCGGTCAGCCTCGTGCCGTAGCACAGGTACTTATTACATATATTTTGGATGCCAAAGTTAAAATCTTTTATAACGGAGATATAGACCCGGACGGTATCCGCATTGCAGACAGACTGTGGAAGAAATTCGGGGATAATATTCATATATGGAGAATGACGCCAAAGGATTATGAAAGGAGTATCTCAAAAGAAAAAATAGGAGAGCTTGGAAGAGCAAAGCTTGAAAATATCACACACCCCGTATTAAAGAAAACAGCTGAGTGTATAAAGGAGCGCAGACTGGCAGGATATCAGGAAAATATGCTTAAAGAGCTGCTTTTTGATATTGAAAACCGAGGAATGTATGATTAAATTGGCAATATCATTATAAATCATTAAGTTTGTTGTTAGAAACTATAGTTGTAAGGCATTGCCCTCATAATATATAATGAGGGCAATGTTTTTTTGTATATCAGGATTGGCTTAAGGGATCATTACCTTATATCAAAAGGTATCAAAAGCCGCTTTATAAGTGAGTAGTGAGGCTAAAACACTCTACTTGATTTACATAAAAAGCTTAAGACAGCAATTGTGAAAAATACATAGCATAATGTGAAAAGGTGATAATTATGAGGGAAAATAAAACTTACTACAAGAAAAAAATATATCTTGTCTTATTCACGGTAACACTTATTTTTGGACTGCAAAGTCTTTACGAATATTATAAAGCCAAGATAGATGACCCGTTGCAACTGCTTTCTGCAGTCTTGTACGGTACGATAAAGTTATTTTTATTTGTATCTCCGGTATCAGCGGAAGACAAGACCTCTATTTTTTATGAAGTGGCAAAGTGGATGGCTCCCATACTTACATCCACCTTTGTATTTACAAAGATTTCAAACACCTTGCTCAATCTTAAAAATACCCTGTTTAACAAAGTAAGTGCCAATCATATTCTGGTATTTGAAGACAGTTTCATGGGAGAGACATTAATCAATAATTTAATAAACGGAAAAAACTCATATAAGATCTCACTTATTTCAAAGAATTTTATTGATGACAACCTAAAGAATAAATATGAGAAAAAGGGAATAGCCACATATCAGATAGATTTCGAAAACAGCGATAGGAATGAGATAAAAGAGCTTTTTAGCACTGTAAACATCAATAATGTAAAATACATGTTTTTTTGCTCGGATGTAGACTTGGAAAACTATGCCCTCTACACCAATGTTATAAAAAGAATCAAACCCAAAAGGCATATTACCTGTTATGTAAAATGTGAGTCTAAGACAGTGTCTGCCTATATTGAAGATATGCTAAGCCTCGAGAGGCAGAAAGAAGAAAAGCTAAAAAAAATAGACACCGTACATTTTGATGAAACAGACTTAAGTATTAGAATGCTTATGTCTGATAAGTGTGTAAGCGAGATAATATCAAATAATTTAGAGAAACTTTCCCATATAGGAGAGAATATATCGGCAGAGCTGATTGATGAAAACATAAGAAAAACTCATATTTTAATAATTGGTATAAATGAACTTACGCTTACATTACTAAAACATATTGCCAATGATATGACCATATCCTTAAAAGATAACACCAAAGTCAGTATAATAGATGTTGATGCACAGCAGAATATGAGCGAGCTTTTGTTTGACAATGAAGGGCTTAAAAAAGCCTTGGATATAGAAGTAATAGACCTTGGATATAAAAGAGGCTTATTGCAGGAGCATTTAAGAAGTATAAAAAATGATGAGGATTTATCCCTTATATTTTTAATGAATGAAGATGTGGTTAAAAGCCTTGAAAATCTTAAGCTGTTAAACAGGTATTTTGAAAATGTACCTAAGATAATAAGAAATGTGTCCAACATAGACTTAAGCCATGTACTGCCTAAAAATTATGATAAAATCAAGATTTTCGGTGATGTTTCACAAATAATGACTGAAGATGTCATGATAAGAGAGGCACTTGATAATCGTGCAAAACAGTTTAACGAAAGTTACAACAAATCTTCCGAGGCGGCAGGTATGGGAGAAGGCAAAAAATGGAATGAACTCTCCTATGTAAAGAAGACCTCTTCCAGATTATCGGCTGCCCACGACAGAGTGAAGGAAGAAATAGTAAGAAAAGTCTTTTTTGATAAATCACAAGAGGAGATGGAGACTTATTTACATAAAAAATTTGAAGAGTTTACAAACCTACAGGAAATCAGAAAAGATGATAAGGAAGAGTTTAGAAGGCAGTTTTGTAAGTATTTAAAAGATGCTCCCTTGCTTGATTTTTTATCAAGACTTGAGCATAAAAGATGGTGCAACAGTTACTATGCTATGAATTTCAGATATGGAGAAAAGAAGGATGAAAACTTAAAGACACATCCCTGTTTGATAGATGATTGGGAAATAATAATAGGTGAAAAATTCGAGATTTGCCATCCGGAATACGACCTATTGTCGGTATTTACTCTCTTTAAAAAGGAGGATTAAAAATGGAGAATGAAAAAACACACAGGAAAACAGCTGATGAAATGCAAAGAGCGGCTGATGAATATAATGAAACTAATTACAAGTATGATGCCTTTATAAGCTATAGGCATGTAGAGCCGGATCAAAGCATAGCCAAGCAACTACATCAGCTGATAGAGATATTTAATCCTCCCAAGGAGTTTTACAAAAACGGTAAAAAACCTACATTTAGGGTATTTAGAGATAGGGAGGAGCTTGCGGCAAGAGACCTTAGTGCATCAATAAAAGAGGCGCTGGCAACAAGCAGGTATCTTATTGTCCTATGCTCAAAGAGGACACCTTTGTCCGAGTGGTGTCAAAAAGAGGTAGAGATATTTAAAAGCCTGCATGGAGATGAGAGAATAATACCTGTACTGATAGAAGGTGAACCTCATGAAGCTTTTTCACAGCCACTTAAGGAACTTAAAAATAAAGATAATAAAAGTTTGCAGGATATATTGGCAGCGGATATAAGACCTGATGAGGTGTTAAAAAAGGATTTTGTAGGATATGAGCAGCTGCAAAATAATAATAGGCAAAAACTAAAAGACCTTACCAAGCAGTCCTTAAATATATTAAAAACTGAAAAATACAGAATAATGGCAACGATTCTGGGTTGCAGTTTCGGAGATCTTAAGCAAAGGGATAAGGAAAGAAAAAACAGACTTATTTTGAGCATTTCATCCCTGTCCGGAGCAATATTTTTAATATTCGGCTTATTTATGGCAAATGCTTATCAAAAGGCGGAGCTTGCAAGGCAGGAGGCGGTAAAGTCCAATGCAAGGATATTGATGAAAACTGCCAAAGATTTTGTGAAAGAGGGAGACTATATAAAGGCGGTGCTGGTAGCCGAGGAGGCTATAAAGCCAATAAATAAGGAAACTAAAGATTATGAGGCTTTAAACGCCGTCAAACAGTCCATACTTAATGCTGCTGTATACCATAACGGAGCATCTACTCTTACTGCAATATCTACTAAAAACAAATTGACATTTATTGATGTAAGTGATGATGAAAAATATGTAGCCTACGGTCTTGAAAATAATGATACTGCCATAGCAAGAATAGAAAATGGTGAGGTTTTAAAGAGATTTTCCGGGCACAGTCAACAAGTTAAATTTGTGGATTTTTCAAAAGACGGCAAGTACCTGGCATCATCTTCATTTGACAGTACCTGTATCATATATGATTTGGAAAAAGGAGAGGAGAAGCTAAAACTCGAAATAGAGGGTATACCTATGCTTACTAAATTCTCGGAAGATGATTCCAAACTGTTCTATGCGGCAAATATTAACAATAACACTCATATTTATGTATATGATACAAAAACATGGCAAAAAGAAGGAGAAGTTGTAACTAACGAAAGGATAAAGTATGCCGATATAAAAAAAGACGGTACTGAGGTACTGACAGTTTTATCTTCCGATACGGAAGAGCAACTGACAAGAAGGAGCCTAAAGGACGGTAGTATAATAGAAGTTATCCCGAGGTTAAAAGCCTATGGTATGGATGGAAAAGAATATGACAAACCATATAAAGCGGCAAATTATTCAAATGACGGTAAAAGTCTGATATTGCTCACGGATGAGGAGATGATAAAGGTCTCACTTGAAGATAAAAAAGAGATATTTAAGAAAGATATACATACTAAGTCCGATGATTCAAAAGTAATTTTGGAAAGTGATAACGGCGAGAAAATCGCAGTAAAAGCAAATTTAATTATATATCTTGTAGATGGCAATAGCGGTGAAATAACTGATGAGATATACTTTACAGGTCTAAATATGAAGTATTTTACCTACAACTATGATACCAATACTGTAGTGGGTTTTGGAGAAAACGGTAAATATTCCATATGGAAAGATAAGCTTATAGTCGAAGACAGCTTAAGCTATGGTGGTGTGCCGATAGAATTTATATTCCTAAAGGACGGAAGCAGGATAGTTGCAAACTCACATGAAAGTCAGACGATAAAGATAATTGACTTAAAATCAAGAGTCTTATCCGAGCCTATACACGCAAGGATAATGGGGGAATCCGATAATTTTTCTTATATGTTACTATTTGATGGGAATGATTTTTTGGTTTCCGCTGATAATGGAAAAACAAGCAAAAAAATCATACCTGAGGGTGCAACAACCTTCGGAGATATGTCAAGGTCAAAATATAATAAAATATCAAATGACGGTAAATATTATGCATATTTAAGTAAGGAGGGAGGAGATACAGCAAAATTAAAGCCGGCATTAAAATTATATAGTATAAAGGATGATGTAAATAATAAGGTACTCATTAATACAACCGCATCATCATTTACGTTTACTGATGATTCAAAACAAATACTTCTTCTGGATAATATAGACGGACTTAAAATATATGACACAAAGGATTTGAAACAGGTAAAAAGTTATAGCAATATAAAGAATGAATTAGGAGATATAAAATTATCAAAAGATTCAAAAATCCTTGTAATAAACAGATTTGCAGGTATAGCATCAGTCTATAATCTTGAAAGCGGTGAGCATATAGATGATGTCCCTGGAGAGGTGGTAAGTGTACAAAACGAAGGTGGTGAAATAAAATTAAAGGGTATACAAAATAACACTGCCTTTAGCTGGAGCAGTAAGGAAGGCTTAAATACTTGGGAAATGGATGAGGAATGTAGTCAGACTGCAATAAGTTTTGATGATGTAAAGTTATACAATGAAAATGCAGACATATTGATGATGATAAGAAACAACGAGGCTGACAGAAAATGTTATGTAGTTGATTTTTCAACGGGTAGACTGATGATGACACTTAATACTTCAGTTAAAGACTATAATGTCAACGGATACATTTCCCCAGATGGGAAACTCATAGCCATAGATCAAAATTATATTGTCCAATATAATAAAGAAAGCTCAAGCTCAACGTACTATATAACATCTACTGTATATAAGGTACTAAGTGAAGAAGAGGTATCTAAAGAAGTAGAAGAGATTGTATCGGGAAGGACACTTTCACAAGAAGAAAAGGTACAAATAGGTATAAGTGCCGAGTGATAAATCCGGTGTATCGTTCCTTAAATAAGTATACCAAATAACTTGCCTCTTTTCCTGATTGCATACATCAAAAATCCTCAGCGTAGCTCCACTACGCCTACGTTTTTTTGATGTAGACCCGGAAAAATATTATTCGTTTTTGATATACTTATTTTATTAAAAATGCACCGGCAGACTATCGTAAAAACAAAGTTTATTAAATGTGTTGACATAGTATTTCAAGCTTGTACAGCTAATGTCTTATCAAATAAAACAAAGGCTGTTAAATGTGTTGCCCTTATATTAATAAGTGAATATAATATAAAAGTAATAAAAATACATATTTTGAAAAAACTATTATTGCATCGTTTGCAAAATAAGCATACACCAAAAATACTTGATATTTTTCTGAGCCTGTATAATAAAAATATAGATGAAGTAAGTGCTAATCCTAAGGGTTTTGTGAATATAATGATTCAAACAGGCAAGTTTTTTAGTATGTTTATTAAAAAACGATGCACAGGATCAATATATGAAAGAGGAAGACTATGACAGTACAGACACATTTAATAGC
>ERZ773083.713-NODE-713-length-25482-cov-3.013844_pt1 | contig 25482 bp, 22 predicted proteins | sample MGYA00511465_ERZ773083 | MGnify/ENA primary metagenome ERZ773083 (study PRJEB29015, sample SAMEA2738001) | human oral metagenome | biome: human oral; feature: human-associated habitat; material: dental | place: China | collected 2060 ... | reverse complement strand
AAATCTGTATACTTTTTGACATTAAAAAATTGCTTTCGTTTAATAATCCAAGTATACTTGTTTTTCGCAGATCGAATAGCTCCCCCAATAGGAATAGTAGTTGAAAAAGTTCTATCTCTATTTTCTGCTAATAAGGAAACACGCTCTATATTGAAATTACTAAAATTATTAAAAAGAGCTTCTCTTTGGAAAGCTATCTCCACATCGCCATAATCACCTCCCCATTGAAAAAATTGTATTGCATTCATAATTTAAACATTTCTTATATCAATGTAACAATCGTTTTCGTAAATAGAAATTACTGCTGTAGAACCCCTTTTACCATTAAATTGACTGTCTGAGGTATAAATAATATTCTTACCGTTACAAGAGAATGTTACAGAACCTCCGTCAAACACTTTTCGAAAAGAACAAGACGTCAAACTTTCAAGAGCCGATAGATCGAAATTACTAGTACTTCTCACGAAGATTATAGAGTTAGAATAAATGTTTTGACTTAACATACCACCATCAGAAACAAAACCTTTTCTTATAACATCATCATACCAAGCCAAATCACGAAATTTACCATTATCTTCATTAAATCTTGTAGCATCAACTGAATTTCGAACACCAATACGAGTTGCTGGATACCAATTGGGTTTAAAAAACTCTAATGAAGATGTTGAAGAACTGGCAGGAAAATTTACATATATACCATCTCCACCACCAAATCTAACTGCCCAAGAACCTGCTGGTCTATTTTTAAATGTATTTAATTCTGAAAAATCTATTAGTTCCTTATAGAAATTAAAATCTTCAAGAGCAGGTGTCCAATCGGTTGCTTTGTTGCCCTTTTCGAGTTTTAATTCTTCAATAGTTACAGCATCCCCTATATTATTACACCAAATCCATAAATATCTATAGTCCTTATCTACTATAAATGGAGTATTAATTGCAACACTTTTAGCTTCACCTGAATCCCACTCTTTCTTTGTATTCAGGTAAAACATATTATCGGGTCTAGCTCCAGTTATTCTCTTTGCCGATATTATATAAGTCTTACCCACTTCTAACTGAAATGAACCTAAATATGCTATTCCTCCAGATTCAGCTTTTGATGATATAAATTTACTATTAGGTACATAATTTCTACCTCCAACTATAATACTTTTATTTTCTAATTCTGATAATTCCTTTTCTCCACCACCCCCTAACAACACTTTTTCGTTAGATGAATTTTCTTTTTTAAATCCTTTACCAAAAACACCTGTATTATCAACACTTAGTATTAAATTACTCTCTTGTCCTGAAAAAGTTAAAGTGTTAGCTGTTAAATTTAAACCCTTTTTTATATTAGACGAAATAGCCCCGTTACTTATTTGAAAAGAATTGTCAGATTTTTTTGCAACCGACCAAGAGTTTTCAGTTGTTCCACGAGCATTTACAGCACCTAAATGAACCAAAGACCAACCATCTTTATCACCTATTCTTATACCTTCCCTATAATCGTCTTCAGTAGGTGTTATCATTCCACCAGTTAAAGGTAAATAATTTAAACTTGGTTTATCAATAATCTCACTCCAATTATAAGTAGGTTTAGTGTCACCAACCCAAGCAGGAAGTGTTGGGACAACTATCTCACCATTCAATCCTTCAATTGTGTACTTAGAATCAACCTTTTTTATTTCAGGCTTCTCAGTAATATCTGCCCACTTGTGAGTGTGAACTTTATCTGCTTTGATGTCTACTTTAACATCTACATATTTCTTCTGTACAAAATCATTATCTCTTACAGGAGCTTCGTAAGTGTCTTTTGTTTCCACAAATATACCACTCTCTATCTGTTTTTTTTGTATCTTCTTAGCCATTCTTGTTTTCTTTATTTACTCAATTACTTTTTAACTTTGTATTGAACTGTTATTTCATCTCCCTCTTCAATGTTATAGCCAACAATAGCACTATCTATACTCATCATTTTATCTACAAATGTTACAGCAGAGCGTTCAACAACAACACCGTTTACCCAAACAGACCACCACTTACTATCATCTACCTTAGATGAAAGTTCTATTCTTACAATACTGCCAATCAAATGTGATGTTTCAACAGTTATCACTTCTGTCTTTTCTTCTTGTAAACCCATATTATCTGAAAGTTCCTGTTTGACTTGCTTTAATAAAGCAACTGTTGGGTATTTGTTAGTGTCATCACCTTGATTAAGGTCGTTTACTTTATTGCTCTTATCCTCTTTTTCATTTTGTAATTTGACTGATTTAGAAGTCAAGTCAAGTATCCGTTGCTTATTAGATGTCACTTCCGCTTCTACTCGATTTAACTTGTTTTCAACCTCTTGTGTTTTAGTAACAGTTGTATACAAGTTAAATAAGGGAGTTAAATCAACTTCAGATACTTTCACACTTGCACCATCTAACAGTTTTATTTTTTTACCGTCAAGTCCAAGAGCATTCACTAAATTTGAAACAAACGCACTAACAGGTACAGAAGACAGCAAGTCTCCTTTCTTATTGTACATTTCTAAAGTTTTGTTAGCACTATTGTAAACCAATTTAGTTCCTTCATTATTCAAAAAACCTAAATTTAAAACATCAACAGTAACACCATGTTTATCCTTTAATGTTAAAGCTGCAGTAGTAGGATTTATTTCAGCATTATGTACAGCACTATCGTTTGCATTTATTTGGTCTTGTAAATCTCTAATTGCAACAATATGTTGTTCGAGTACTTTTTCAACATCTGCTTTTACTTTTTTCAATAAAGAAAGATTAGGATATTTAACATCTGGTTCAGAAGCGTTTATTTCTCCTGTTTTATTTTTCTTATCTTCTTTACCTTCAACTGCAGTTTGTGAAATTAAATCATCAATTTCTTTTTTTATTTTTTTAATTAAAGCAATACTTGGATAACGTTCATTATCAAAACCGCCTTCTAACGTTTGAGCCTTATTACTTATAAGTTCTCTTTTAGTAAGTTCTGTTTGTGTATATCTTTCATGGTTAGTAAGTTGTCTTCCAAATTCTGTATAAATGATACTAAACTGACCAGCCGTTAGCGCATCTGTACTGTCGTCCACTAAACTACCTTTAGCCAAATTTGTTATCTTTTTCTTACCAACATCAATTCCTCTTTCACTTAATGTTACAGACCCTATTTTTGCTTTTTTTATTTCTAAATCTTCAGCTAACGATATTTCTATCTTGTGGTCTTCCGTGCGTACATTTATATTTTTATCAGCTCCTTTAACTTGTATTGTTTCACCTAAAACAACTTGAGTAGGTCTATCTAAATTATCTGTGAATGTTATAGGGCTATTTAATTTTAAAGAATATTGTTGTACTTGTTTTTTTAAAACTTCTACAAGATTTTCTATAACCGTTAACTTAGTACTATTACTACCTAATTTAGATTGAATTTTATCAAGAATAGAATTTAAGTTTGTAAACTTATCCTTTACTTGATTTAAAGTGTTTTTATCTTCAGTTGTATAGTCTTCTGTTGATAACTGTTTACCTACTTCTTTATCAACTTTACCTGCCAAACTGTCAGCTAAAAACTTAATTAAAGATTGGTCTTTCTTCCAATCATAAGAAGGCTGTGAAGGTTTATTCCCCCCACTGTTATTTCCATTTCGTAAAGAATATTCAAGTGCTTTAACCTCTCCTTTTAAATTCTTCAAATACTCATTAAGATTTTCTAATAATTTACTGAGGTTGTCAGAAGGTAAGACATTTAACACAGGAACATCTTTTTCTGACAAAACACATTTTGTTGAAAGTAATGTCTCACACTCCAACGCACTATTATCAACCTGAGGTCTATTTATTTGTTTACAAACTTTTGCCATTTTCCCTTTATATTTTATTATGCACAAATTTTGTCAATAATTGCTTGTAACAATTCTTGCAAACTTCGTATTCCTGTATCACAAGGAGATTTTAAACATTTCAGATTCAACTTAGAAATATCTACTCCGTTTGAATTAGAACCACCTGTCGTTCCATTCTTCAAATCACAAATTTGTTTTTCCAGAACTTTAAGTGCGATAGCTAATGTTAGCTTACTTTTGTCAACACCATAAGTAATACAAGAAGCTCCTAAATCTTTTAAATCGCTTCCGTCTTTTATTTCTTTTATTAGTTTATACAACTCATCTGTTGTTTCTTCAATAGTAACACACATCTCATCTTTCAACTTAGAAAAATCAGGAAGCTCACTGTCATAATACACACAGCGAGCATTGTGTTTTGTACCACAAGTATGTTTTATTTTATAACCACAATTTGTCATCTTTGTAAGTTTTAGTTGTCATAGTTACTAAAAACTACGCAAAAGCGCGTCATTAGTTTTGTAGCGTTAGGCGGCGAGCTTCTGAAAGCCTACCGTCCACACTACGGGCGCACTACACACCTCTATTGGGTTGTAATCAAACTTCCCAACTGCTTTCCTCAATATGTTTAATCCGCCATTGACATCTGCATTGATGATCTTCCTTTCGGCGGTTTTAAATAATCCGCGCTTGATGCGCCGTCCCTTATACTCTTCGTGTTTACCTATAGCTTCATCATCTAAGAAGCTACACTTAGAAGTATAACTCTCTTCTATCTCCTTGACCGTTATTCCTTCCATAGTGCATTTGTATTGTAACATTTGTATGAACTTGTAAAAGGGAATACTTACAAAATTCTGATTATTGCGCTTACCTATATTCGTGTTTTGTTTCCACTCTTTGTTCTTGCCTATAAACAAAGCATTAATATCTTTGGAAACTAAATAATTCACTATCATTCGGCTCGCCTTATGCAAGTAATCATTTATTTTATTGTTTCTTTTAAAGGTCAAGGACTGTTCCCTGTGGGTCTGCTTTCTCTTTGATGTTCCATACGTTTTATCTATTTTAGCTTGTAGCTTGGCTTTATGTTTATTGTAATATTGATTGATAGATTTTAAGGGTCTACCATTGACAATATTAGGCTTATCCACATTAGATACAATAGTAGCCAAGTTGTTAATGCCTAAGTCAATAGCAGCATAACGCTTATTATCTTCTTTTAAAGGGGTATCAGGTATTTTGTAAAGGATTTCTACCACTATATGATTACCCTTAGGCACAAGGCGTATTTGTTGTATAGACTTGAGGTCTTTGATATGGGTAGGAATACGTGATTGTGTCTGCGCTACTCTGATGTATCCTTCTTTAAAGTCTTTTTCATAGAAGGCTTTGTTATCGTAGACCATTACCTGACGTCCATTCTTTGGCAAGTATTTAGGCAGTTTTACAGGCTTGTCTAACTCACCCGCCTTCTTAGCTTTAACAAGGGCAAGAAAAGATTTCATTGCTTGATGAGCAAGGCTGACAACTTGTTGCGCTGACCTTACGAACATCGCACGGTAATCAGGTTGATTTTGCTCTTGAAACTCTTTGCTTAGCACAAATTTATGCTTGAGCGTGTTGGTTTCAAAGAAATGCTGCCGAAAGGCGTATAGTGCACTATTATACATATTCTTAGCCAGAAAACACATAAAGTCATACTCCTTAAACTCAGGAGTACCTATTTTTATGATATGTCTTTCAGCTAAAATCATAGTACAAAGATACAAAATAATATGAATATGACCAAATAAAATGATTAAAAAATTAAACCAAATTATGTATGACAAACATCCTAAAAGGCGCAGTTTGACGTTAAAGAATATAAAAACATTCTTATATTATCATATTCTTTTTCAAAATCACAATAACCTTCACAAAGAAGTCGTTTTAAAGTTTTTAAAGCAAAATAATCTTGTTTACTATATCCTTCACCTATCCCAAATCTTGTTTTCAACATATAAGAGTGACCTATCTTACCTAAAGCAGTGTCAGCTAAGTAAGAAAGGTCAGAATTAGTATTATGAATTATACTTTGAGTATTCATTTTCTACAAGTTTTTGAAGGTCTATAAACTGTTTTCTATCAGGGCATTCAAAACCATAATTTTCAAACCACTTCTGCACCACAGTAAGTCCTTTATTTATTTCAGAGTGTTCTTCTTTATCAAGAACAACTTTCGTTTTATACATTAAATCTTGCAGTTCAGATAATGAAACTGCACACAAATTATCATTTATTTCTCCTCTGTTTTCCTGTTTCATATCAATTAACGAAGTATTAGCATAATGTTGAGATTGAACATTTACTATATTCTCTATAACTCTATTTCCTTTACATCCACATCCCATATCTAACACTTTTTACAACGTTTTACTCTCTCTATAAGTTCTTGAGCTCTATACAACAATTCCTGAGCCTTACAAACATCATCAAACCTAACAGAAGCCTTAGCTCCATCTATTAACATTTGAATATCAGTTATTAAATCTTTAAAACATTTATTGTTCTCTTTACAAGAGTTATAATATGTAATAAAAAGTTTATCTAATTCTAACTGCGTGTTATCAACCTTTAACCATTTTCTGGTTAATTGATATTTCTCAGGAGAACCTTTAACAGTAATTGTATAAACACCATCTGGAAGTTCACCGTACTCAACAGGACAGTCCGTGTCGCAAGTGAGACCTAATGTTTCTGAATTAAAAGAATTAATTTGATAAGGTTGAAAATAATGAGCAATACTATCTGTTTCAGGGTTATTACCTGGTAAAGTTATTTCTATAACTTTTGGCTTATTTTCTATTTGACCCCACAATGAATTATCAGCAATCATCAAAACACGAGGGTCTCCCGTATCAATAATTTGAAAATCTATTTGTATTTTTGAAATCATTTTTAAAACAACTTTGAAACACCCAAATAAAGTGTTTGATTTGTATTACCTTGTAGAAAATATAAAGTTTTTTTGTATCTAAATCCTCCATTAATACCTAAAAGTGGTTTCCTGTCCAAATAAGAATAACCAATCGATCCCCCAAACAGCCAATCAAAGTTGTCAGGTCGTAATGAAGGAGATGTTAAAGGTAGAGATTTAACCTCCAACGAACTTATTTCAAGCCAACTTGGGGCATTCAAATATGCTTCATAAATCCCCTTCTGTTTCTCAGTAATTACTAAATCTAAACGTAAGGGCTGAAAAGCAAACTCACCATCAACTTTATTTTCACCAATTTGTGCCTTATATCTAACAAAATAATTTTCTTTTTTTGGATAATAATCTTCAAAATATCTATGACCCTCCTTGTTCTCAATAGGTATAATTGATTTTTGACTCTTTAACTTTCCTACTACTTTAGTAAGTGACATCACTTTCTGTTCTTGTTCCTTTAACTTGTCATAAAGCTGTTTATTTTCAGTTTCAAGAACTTTTGCAATTTCCCTTTCTTTATACATATCATTTACAAGACGAGCGTATGTAACACTATCTACTTTTCTAAGACTATCTTGGTCTATCAATTGTCTTTTATAAGCAAGTTCTTTTGCTGTCATTTTTTGTTCTTCACTTGTACAAAACTTATACTGTAATACAGCAATAAAAAGTGCAACAAAAAATAAAAATATAAATAAGTTGTGTTTGTTTTGTGTTTTCATCATAGCTTTTTAATTCTTAAAAAATATCGATATGTGGTAATTGGAGAACAACTTTCAATCAATGTTAACAAATCTACAGATTGTTTTAATTTATACTGATATACAATAACATCATTTTTATTTAATTTGTTTTCAAGTTCAAAATCTTCAAATTCCAATTTTTCAAATCCTTGTTGTTCTCCAACAGGTATGACAACTTCCATTTTAAAAATTTCCTTTGTTGCACCATGAACTATTAATTGTCCGTCATGTGTAAAACATTTAAAATGTAAAGGATTTATTTTGTTCTTAGTTTGTATCTTGTTTTCCTTTTTAATATACTTAAAATTATGATATTATTTATATTGACTATAACTATCAATTGTTTCAATATTTCTACCCAATCCTATCGTTCCAAAAAGGTTTAACAAAATATCATCTAATTCTAAATCAACTCCTTTAAACAAGTATTCAACAGAAAACAATTCTTCTCTACCTTTCAAATATTTATTAATAAACTGCTTCTTTTTCATAAATATTCTTTATCTACTAAAACTATACGCTTTTTCATAAGCGTCTAAAATAATTCTATTTCTCCTTCCTACCTCTTTTATATCATCAGGATTTAATTTAGAAAATTTACTTTCTGTAAGAGCAAGAATTTTATGTTTATCTACCATTTGTGCATAATATTGAAAAAGTGTAACAACATTGGGTTCGTCTTGATTCGTAAGCAACTTTTCATAAAATTTCCAATTTACATAAGTGGTTACATACTGTTCTATATTTCCTAATCCTAACTCAGGAATTATCACAAACCCCTTCTCATCAACTTCCATTCCATAATATTGTAAATAAATAGTGCCTTCTCTAAAATTTGTATAAACAGTACTTCCATTTATTACAATTTCATTGGGATTGTCTCTAACAACTAAATTCCTACAATGTTCAGTACACGCAGAGCGTTTAAAACCCTTACCTAATTTAAGCAGTCTTGGATTTTTATAATACAATTTCGCTTCAATGTCATTTATAAAAACCTTTTCTGTTATTACTTTTTCTTCGTCCTCAACACAGCAAAAATCACAACTATTCCACTTTGCACTTTGTTCAATTCTCTCAACCCACTGCCAAGCCCGTTGTAAAATAGGCTTATCTTCCTCTTTACAGAAGTAACTCTTAGGTTCACATTGCCAAGCAGAATAAAGAGCGAAAAAATTATCAGGTAATACACCCTCAGAACCCTTTATATCTACAACGGCGTCCTGTAATACCATTATATTATTACCAAGAGGTTTTAAGGCTTGTGTGACCCACTTATACACAGATAAATCATCTATCAATCCTGCTGATAGATAACTCTCTTTTTCTGATTTAAACTCTGCTAAAAACTCTTCAAACCTCATACTTAATAAACAAAAAGAGTCCTACAACTCTATGTGCAAAGATAACACATTTTAGCCGTAGGACAAAAAGAATAATTTAAAAACTAACTACTATTTTTTTTCGTTTAGAATTTACAATCGCTTCTAAGTCTTCAATAGTTATTTCATCAAAATGTTCTTTAAAAAACATTTCTTTATCACTCTCTGCTATTGAAATATTTGGATTTTCAACAGTCTGTGCAATTTTAAAAAGTGCAGCAGTTACAGGTTTACTTGTCAAACGTCTTTCAAGTTCAACATTTTCTAATAATATTTGTATTACTGAATTAGAATCTAACAATGTTGATTCAAATTCAACTTCTGTTATTATTTTCATTTTTATTTGTTCTTTTTAACATTATTTAAATTTATTTATCTTGTTATTTTTTTCTACAATATTATCTTTCTTTATTTGTTCATTCATTCTAACAAGTGTGTCTTGAGGAGTGTGTCCATCAAATTCAAAAATGCACTTTTCTGTCTCAGGAATTTTAAACAATTCCCAATCTTCGGCTTTATAATGATTTGTTATTAAACCCGTATCTAACTTTGCACAAACAATAAACCATTTATTAGGCTCTCCAAAACACCATTCTCCATCATAATGTTTCCAAGATTTGTGTACATAAAACTTATTCAAAACACCTTCTACAAATGGTTTGTTGACAGGTACTTCTAAAGCCCACTGATTAAAAAGAAGAGCGTTATACATTTTTCGAAATTCATAAAGTTTTTCAAAAGTGTGATATCCGTCGCTTATAGATTTCGTTTCAATCTTTGACATCTTTTTAGGATCTTTCAAATATTCTTGAAAAAGTTTCATCCGTCTCTCTTCAACCCTATTATCTCTACTCTCGCTCCCCATTCCGTTGTAGTCTCCTTCTTTAACTAATATGAGTTTTTCTAAGCAGGCTTCACGAGCTTCTTCATAAGTTTCAAACCAACGATAGTCTTTTAGAAATTTATCACTTAAGACAACTTCAATAAAATAGTTATAACCATCATAGTGTTCGGTTTCAAAATCTAAATAAGGTTCAATTGAAAAAATATAACCTTCTTTTCTAAAAAAATCAAAAGCCTCTTCCCAAGTGAATTTGTAAGAGAGGTCAGATGTCTCAAAACCAAGTTTACTTATCCTAACAGCCAATCGATTAGGTATTAATATTTTATCAAGATTCATAATTTAATTATTTTTATAAAATATTCTTTTTATTTACTTCTTCAAAAACAATCTGTTGAGGTAAAACATTATGACAAATATAAACAGAACTAAAGGGAGGGTTTAATTCTGTTTTACCACTTGTGTAATCTCGCATATAACTAATTCGTTTATCAAAGTACATAACCTCAAATTTGTTGTTCTTAAACAAATCAAATCTATTTTTACTTTCGAAAATCCCAACTACACCTAACAACATCGCAAAAGGTACATTTGTAGAAAACAATTTCTCTAAAACTTCTGTCTTTTTAGAATAAGGTGGATTTGAAATAATGTAATCAAAGAAATGAAAGCTATCACCGCTTCTTTTAAAGAAGTCTTTACCTTCATTTACATGTTCAAATTGTACATAATGACCGTTCTCTTCCAAAACCTTAACATAAAGACTTTCTTCTGTATCAAACGGACAAAGGATTTTACTTTTAGGTTTTAAGTATTTCAACAACGGTTCAATTGCATAATACGGTGTATAAAACTCGTCATTAGGATTTATATCTCCTTTTATCTCCTTCTTATTTGTTATTGTATCTAGTTTCAATTTATTTTAATTATATTTTATTAATTTGAATAAAAATCTTTTTCTCTTCACTTGTTTCACCCCATAAAATTTTATTAACATGAGTAAAAACCAATTCAGGATGAGCTTTTGTAAACTGATAGGCTTTCTTCAAACAATAATCAATCTTATAACCTATTGCAACTGTTCTGCGAACACCGTTATCAAGAACCATTGCCATATAACAATAGTCACCTCTTTTAAAATCATTACTGTTGTTGTATTCAATTTCTTCAAAAATGTCATCTGTTATTACATAACCGTAAACATCTTCAATAATTTTACAAACTGTCTTAATAATGTTATTTTGTTCAAATTTTTCTTTTGACAACATAACATTTGTGTTTTTTAAACCCTCTTTAAAGTCTTCGTATTTTGTCATTTCTAATTTATTTAAAATGTTTATAATTATCTATTTAAGCAAATCAACTCGATTTATACAATTAACTGAAATAACTGTTTCTTGAAAAACTCGTTCTAAATACCTTCTTAATTTTCGTTTAGCCCCACTTAGGTTTTTTGCAACAACTGTAACATAACCTGAATGTTTTTTAGTAATCCATTTCATTTCAAAAACCTTTGCCATTTTTGAATTGTAATTCTCAATCTTTTTAGAATCAATATATTCATCCACAGCCTTTTCAAAATCAATTATTTTTTGTTCTATTTCATTTTTATCACAAAAACTAGTTTTAGAAAAAAGTGGAAATTTTTCTAAAAGGTTGTCAGGTAATTTAATTTTAGCATCTTCAAAAAACTTACTTAAAACCTCTTTATTTTCTTCATTACAACGCTCAACATTTGGAAACTTCATAAATTCTTTTAATTGATTAGAATATAACCCACCATCTATTTTAACAGAACCCACTAAATCATCATTTTTATTATAAACATTAACCATAACAGCTGAGTTTTTTAGATTGTTATTACAATGATATAATTTTGGAAGAGTCTCAAACATAATATATGAGTAGTTACCTCTACTGTCTCGCAACTTTAACCATTGTGAAGTTTTACTTACAACTTCCTTGTTGTCCCCTTTATGAACAACAAAACTACCAACTTTAAGTTTCTTAAATTCTTCTCTTGTCATTTTAGTTTTTAATTATCTGTTATTTTTACATTTAGTATATTCTTCAAAAGCCTCTTTTACATCCAATAATTTAGTTTTATCATAAACAGATTCCCATTTTTCAGGAAAACAAGGCATTAAATAAAAATTTCCTTTACATTCATTAATAAAATAATCATAAGTCAAATATGCTGTTGGTAATTTTGGTTTAAACGCAATACTTCTTTTATAAAACTTCCACAACTTTGTATAAAAATATAAATTAAATATTTTTATTTCATATACAAATTTAACATAATTACCAATTACAACACCCTCACATTTAATTGTAAAAAATTTGTTTATCCATTCTTTTATATTTTTAATTTTTAACTTCAACTTCTTATTTTTAAGTTTTAATTTTTGTTCTTTTGACACTTTTGAAACAACAACATTCAATCCTCTGAATCTTGGATTATTTGCAACCCATGTACGAATTTCTTCAAATGACATTTTTTCAAGTAGCTTCTTTTCTTCTTTTGTAAACATAAACTAAAATATTTAACACAAAACCAACTATTTAACAAACCTAAATGTCTCTTTAGTATTTTCCAACTCCTCATAACTTTCAAACAAACAAGGGTCAGATAAACCATAAGGATTTGTTTCTATAATAACTATTTTATGTTTTTCTCCACTTTTATCCCCTGTTAAATAACGAGAGTGTAAAAATACCACTGTGTCTACTACAAAATTAGGAACAGCTATATTAGGAATAACTTTTGTTTCAATAAACTTTTGTAAATTATTTTTTACAGTATTCAAATACCTTTCACTATAATTAAAATTTTCCTCATAAAACTGTTGAGAAATTTCAATAACTTTTTCATCCTTAACAAACACACGCCACTCTTCTCTTCGGTTTAATTCTTCAAAAGGTTTCACATGTAAGTTTATAATTGGCTTTTCCAATCTCACTAAAAGAGCCAAATCTTCAAAGGTTCGTAAAGAACCTGTTAAGGCATCTACAATTTCTCTTCCAGTTCTTAAACTCTTTAATTCGGACTTTGGAAAGTCTTGAATACAATCTTTTGGACTTCTACTATCTAATTTTACAAAAACACCATTCTTATAAAACTCGGTATCCCATTCAAAAGAAAGAGATAAACAGTTGTCTATTTTGTCAATAAGTTCTTTTTGTGCTTTTTTATCACCTTCCAACATAAGTTTCACCAAGCCTTTATCCAATTTAAAAGTATAAAACGGAAAAGTATATTTAAAAAGATCATCTCCCCAATCCCAATATTTAACTCCATCTAAATTCTTCCACCATCTCTTAGAAACTTCCAAAAGATGTTTTTCCATATCCTCTTCGGTATTAATAACACTATCAGACAATATTTTGGAAATACGAACTATATCGTTGTTAATCAATGCTTGTTTCAATTCTTCATCTTTCATTTTTTCTTGTATTTTATTTTTCGGTGCAAAGATATAACTTTAATTTATAACTGCCAAATTTTTTACAAAAAAAATTACAAAAAAAAACACTTACAATTTGTAAGTGTTTGAAAATTATAAAGTTTATATAAAAAGTCTAACTTTAAAATCTTTTATGACTTTGATTTTGTTTACAAAATTAAAAAGTAAAGACAAACCTCCTAAATTACTAACCTCAAAGTTCACGCTCTGTTCATCAATATTTAGTTTGATATTCTTTTTGTAAAATTCTAAATCCTCTATTTGTTCTACAACAAAATTTAAAGAGTTGAGTTCACTTTCTTTATACAATTTATTAAAAATAAAATAACAAACGAGTTCATTCTTTCCCTTTTCAATTTTAGAAATAGAACTACTTAAATAAGGAAAGTTGTTCATACCACCATCACTATTAGTGTTAATTGAACCTAATCTTTCTACTTTAAACCCTTTTAAAATATGCTCCAAAAACTTTAATGTAAAATTGTTTTTCTTATATATAAACTGTCTTTTTTTCATTATTTATAAAAATTTAAAGTCAGGAAATACAATTTCTTTCAGACCTCTCACACTATCTACAAAGTTTTCTCTATCCTTCTTATATTCATAATAAGTCAATGTAATAGCAATAGGTGTTTCTTTTTTAAAAAAAGCCTTATTTACCTCATTAAGGTCACACTCTGTTCCATATTGAATGAAATATTATTTGACCGTCTTTACATCCAAAATCTAAAAGTTCGTCAGTCATTTTAGCCTTTGTAAAAATTTGAATTTTTGATATATTAGAATGACTATCGCGAGGACTGAAATTAAACTGATTTAAAAACCCTTCACGACTCATTCGCATTATTCCCAAATCAGGATAAACTATAAAATTGTCAGAATCCAAATGAACTGTATACATTTTGTTCCACCCGCCACCACTTCCATTGTCTACAATATCAAAAATAAAACCATTAACGATAAAAGGAGCTCTTTCATAATCTTCAAGTTTAGAAAACCTTATAATAATATCATCTGATTTAAAACCCATATGTGGGTATTCTGTTTTTTTGTTTAAAAACTCTTTCTTTTTCATTTTTAATCTACTCTAAAATTATTTTGAAAATCTGTTATTTGAAATAAATTAGGGTTGTAAACAACTTCTTGTCCATAAGACTTCTTTTCTTCATTAACTAAAGAAGGTGTTGTTTCTATTAGACCTTTAATAAACTCAAACTCTTGTTGTCTTTTAGCAAGTTCTTGTTTTTTTTCATTCTCCATTGCCTGTTTAGCATTATACTCATTCTCTTTCTTCTTGGTTTCTTCCAACTCTTCTATTTTTGATAAAAGAAGTTGGTTTTGTAAAAGTATTGAATTATAATCTGAATTTTCTAAACTTGCAAGATTTGATAAACCTCTAACATTATCATACATATTTAAAAAATTATGATAATGCTCATTTCCATGTTCTTCTTCCATTAAAGATTTATAACCAACTTCTTGCCACAAACCATCAGAACCCGCAATACTATTCGCTCCCGTCGAACCTTTATACAACTGAGTGCCATAACTCAAAGCTCTATCCTTTATAGGTTTGAACTTAGCATTAGTAGGGTCTTTCAAATATTCTTGTGCTTCAGGTGAATAAACATTTAAAAACACATCTTTTGTATGTTCTTTTGCTCCATTTCTAACACCTTCTTCCCCAATAGAAGAAATGTGTATGTGTTTATCTGTTCCATGATTCGGGTTATAAAGTGAGATTTTATATCTTATACGATTAGGGTCGTCTATCATATAATTATATAAATTTCGACTAAATCTCAAATCAACAGCTTTGTTGTGATAATGCCAACTCTCCTTAGCGTGAGCGTCAGAATCGTTACCACTTGTAACAAGTACCTCTTTTTGCATTTCTTCAGGTAAAGAGTTGATATACCCCATTAAATTGGCATCTATATTCTTTAAGTTTACTGAAGCATCTTTTGTTCTTATTTTGAAAGTGGTGGTAGGTTCAGCGTCCCTACCACTCAACTTCACTTGTTTATTTTCTACTGTCATAACTTTTAATTATAAAGTTTCTCTTTAACAGACAACCATTTAAAGATTGTTTTAAACCTACTCTCTTTATCTTGAGATAACCTAACAAAGAACCAATCTCCACGCAATCTATCTTGCATTCTCTGACTATAAGAAATGGCTTTTTCATTTATAACCTTTTCTACAGCATTTATATCATAATTCCAAATAGGTACATTATTCAATTCGTTCTTAACCTGATTAAAGAAGTAATTAAAAGTCCACTTCTTATCATTATTAGTTGTTAAAATATCCATTGAATTACTATGAAATTTTGGAAACTGTAACTGTTGAAAACGATTATTCTTTTCTGCCAAATATAAGTTTAGTTGCCCTGAGTTATTTGTATTATTATACACCCAAGCCTTAGTAAAGCCTATTTGTGCATTTTCAGCGTAATCGTATTCATTATGATAACGTCTTGCCTCCAACCAATATTCAACATTTTGCAATATTCTATTTGTATAAACTTCTTTTATTGGAAGCTCTACAGTGAAAGGATAATGTTTACCATAGAAAACCTGATAAGACTTGTTTGTCTTCAAATGAGACCACAAACCAATTTCATCTTTGTTTTCAAGACTTCCATTTCCATAATTTATACCTGTTTGAAAATAATTATAATGATTTACATAATAAGCAGGTTTAAAATCATAATAAGAAATCCAAGTTTTAGTGAGAGGTGAAAAAGCAAGAGTAAAACTTGCGTCCTGTTTCCGTTCATACTCTTGAATTAATTTCTTAACTCGCTCTGTATGAAAAACCACATTTTCAGTGACAACTTCATAAACCAACGGTTCTTTTATCTTATACTTTTTAGTAACAACCTTTTTAGGATATTCCGCAGGACATTCCTCACACTCAACCCACTTGTCCTTTTTAGTAACAGGTATTAACTCTTGTTTAGATTGAACATCCCCATGAACTTCTTTACCTTGATCTTCAGGTTCAAAGCTACCAAACAGTTTCGTTTTACTAATTGCTTTATCAATAGAATTACGTAAACGAGTTGAATAATCAGCAACTAACCAAGAAGAACCTTTAAATCTAAGATTGTAATCTACTGAAAAAACCTTATTTGTCGTATCTTTTAACTTCTGTTTATTATTAGCTAACTTACTTTCAATCTCATTAACCTTATAAGAAACATTTTCATAATGATAAGGATTCACATCTCCCTGTTTAATATTAAAATGAGGAAAATCAACGCCTATTGTATTAGTGTATTCCGCAACTTCTTCTAAACCGAAAGTTTCTTTATTAGCATGTTCTAAAGCAAACAAACTATTAAACAATCTTAAACCATTAAACGAACCTTTGTAAACACCCTGTTCTTCTCCTGTTTCAGTCTCTTCTTGATAAATAGGTAACAACAAATGTCGAAATGTGGTTTTTTCTTGATTTATACCTTGAAGTTTATTTTTTAAATCTTCAAACATATACAAGAAAAACGGATTATCTTTACCTTCCTTCTGCAATCCTCCATTTGTCCAACCTAAATAAACTTTTTCCTTTTGTTCTTTGGTAGCATCTGTTTCGGTTGTGTTTAACAATTTAAAAGCCTCCTCTTTATACTTATCATAAGTGTAATCTTGATTTGTGAAAAGAGTAACAAACTTATTATCTTTCAGCTTTAACTGTTCTTTACCAAATTCATCATTTTTAATCTGACCTATTTCCTCAGACATGTGACCTAATACCAAAGTATTCGTAAAAGCAGAAATCACAAGGGTCTTTTCCAAAGAATAAGTTTGTGGGAGTTCCGATTTTACAAATTTATTTATAAAGTTAAGTTTAGGATCGTTTTTTTCATACATTTGTGTAAACACAGTTGGTTTTATAGGAAAATACTCCGAACCACAACGAGGTTCTGTTTTTTGGTTTGATAAACTATCTTTTGTTTCTTGTAATGATAAAGAAATACCACTTAAAACATTAAATGTATTTTGTATAAAATTTTGTTCTTTACCACAACGTCCAATTAAATAAATAGAACCTTCATACTGTTCATCCGCCTTACCATTAAACTTGTCATAGCACCAATCTACTATATAAGATAACACATTTATGTATTTTTTAGAGAACTTTTCTCCATCAGACCTCATTCCTTCACTACTGTTAATATCGATAAACACAAACACATTAGTCTTATCTTTAACAGCAGGCTTTGGAGATTGAGGTGGCTGTGGAACAGACGTTGTCACTTTTAAAACATTATTATCTGCTTCAATTTCAACTTTTTCGTTATCCCCTTGAACTTTTTCTTTTAACTCTAAAATCTTTTTATCTGTTACCTTTTTATCAAACATTACAAAAGGTTCATTATTCAAATAACTCTTATCAACTTGTGAATTTCTCCATTTAGATTCTTCAAGAACTTCACCTTTATAGAAAAAGTAAAAAGACTCTTCTGGAAAAGTACTAACAATCTTACTTCCTTTCATAGGAGGTTTTGTTCTATCTTCCTCAAATGTAACCTCTATTTTCTCTACTTCTTTATAAGTATTAGGGTCATTTTCATCAACAATTGTTTGCTTTGTTTCTACATTTAAAACCCTTTCATACCTACGTAAAGTTTGTTCTATTTCTTTTGTTTTAAGTTCACCTGGTATGTAATCCAACTTCGTCAAAAACACGCGTTGATAACGACTATCCCAACCCATAGTTAAACCGTGATGCATAAAAGGGTTGTCAAGACTTAAAATGTCTTCTTCTCCACGAGCCTTTAACATTTTAAATGGAAGTTGTTCTTTAAACCAATTACGCAACCCCTCAGTGATATCTTGTGCCGACTTACCATCATACATCAACACCTGCCCTCTCTTGGCATCTGCCCAAAAATAACCAGCTTCAGAAACCACCATTGTTTTATGTTGAGTTCCTGCATACCCAAGCTCATTTGTAGATAAAACTTGTGGTTTTTGAGCGAACATTCCAGCATTACCTAATAAATAGTTGGCAGTTGTCTGTCCTTTTCCTTGTGTTGTATCAACTGCTACAAATACCGCCGATGTATTTTCAAATCGAGCTAACACACCTGCACTATCTATACCTCTCATATCTATTAGTTTACCATAAGATTTAGGAAATTGATAAAAATCGAGAGGTCTGTACACTAAATAAGGGTCATTTAAATCTTGTTCACTATTATCTGTTTGAGAAGCAATTACACCATTAGGAGCATTATTCATACAATCCCACTTCTTCTTATCATAAATTGCAGGAAGTTTATTTTCTCCCATAGGTGTTACTAACTTAGAATAGGCTTGATTGTAATGAAACTCATTATCTTTTTTTATAGAAACATTTTTCTCCTGTGTCCACTCTACATAATCACCAACATTAGGGTAAAAGTTTTCGTGCCACTCTTTTTTTGCATAACGAAAATTACAATTTATTTCACTTTCTACTAAAAATTGTGGTATACCGTAATAATACAAATAAAAACGAGCAGGAGCTTCAACATACATTCCATTAAGCCCTTTTCTATCAGTATCAAAGTTAATGTTCGAACGAAGTGAAGGCATCATTCCTGAACCCACATCTAATTCCGATGTCACAAGATAGTCAGCATAAAACCTTGCCCTACCTATATTCATCTGTTTAGTATAGGAGAAAGGTGTAAGCGGAGCAAGCCCCATTGCATTTGCAATGAACATTGGTTGCTTACGTTTCAATGAAAAACGAGAAATAAAAGTATCTCCACCAAATGCAGTTGTACAGGTCTTACTATTTGTACCTGGTTTTAATTTTAATGTTCCACAAAATCCTGTTGGTAACCATTGTACAGAATCTATATTACCATACTGCCCAGGTACATAATTCCGTAACTGTACATACATAGAAGCAATTTGTGAAGTGAGTTCACGACTCACTCCTGCATTTCTAACACCCCTACTACCTGCTGTATCTCTACTACTTAAATAATTTCCTTCTTTATCTAAATAATCATATGTTTTATAAGTAGCGTCATAATCTATTGCGTTTTTTGTATTTTTACCGAACGATAAAAACACAGTACTTTCTCTCTGAAAATTATTAAAACGATATGAAGCATTAGCACCATTCTCAGTTATAGAATAACGACCTGCTTTTAAATACTTAGCGGTTGATAATCCCCGAAGAGAGTGTTTTGTAAAATAAACACTTCCATTTGATTGTGATACTTTCTTATCACCTGCTAAATCTGCATTTAAAAAATTATACCAACCAACAGAAGTATAATAAGAAGCAAAATTAATAGGTTCTCCTTTGTCTAAGAATATTTTTTCCCACTCATATTGTAACTTATTACGTTTAAAGTTAGCTTGTTCTATAATTTGATGTACAGTAAGACCAAGTGCTACAGCTGAAATAACAGCACCAACCATACCTCCACCATTAGAGAAACCACCTACAAACCATCCGTTTTTAGAAGCCTCAACAGTTAATTCCCCAGCCTTAACAATTTTTTCAAACAACACTTCAGCAGATGCCAACTGATAAGCCTTGTTAAACGCTTTATCTCCAAGCACAACCCACTTAGAATGGTCTTCAACAGGAGCAAACACACCCTTCGACGCACCATATTGAACACCTTCTACTTTCAATTCTCGTGGAAGAGTTGGTTTGTTAAAATGAGTTTCAGGAGAGTGAAATGTAAACTTATTATTTCGATTGCTTTTAAAAGGATGGTCAATTAACTGCTTTCTATTCTCATCAAAATGCAAAGGGTCTATACCCAACGCATTGTAGGGGTAATTAGGATAAAAAACCTCTTTGTTGTTTTCTGTATACTTGTAAGTGTCATATAACAAACCTTTCGCAACAATACTCTTTTCAAGAGTTCTGTCACCTCGATGTAATTCGTATCCTACAATAGAGTTTCTTTCTTGATTTGTTAAAAGTCCATTCTTCTCTGCTACATTTAAAAACGCATGAATAACATAAGGGTCTAAATCAACACCAAGAGGATATATAAGACTGCGTTGGAAAGGATTTAAATCCTCTCCTGAAATGAAAGGAGCTGTTATATTGTCAGGCATACGAAAATGTCGTATAGGCTTACAAAAAAACTGAGTTGCTTTTTCATCTAAGTCAAAATAACTTTTTCCATTTATATTTTTATCAGATTTTCCATCTTTTCCATAAAATTGACGGAACTTAGCTTGATACACCTTAGGTATATCACTTGTCTCAATAAGTAACTTTGACGAATCGTATAAATCCTTATTATCAGGGTAATTAAAAGAAGACTCCCAATAACCCATCTCTCCTTTCATATAATCAACAGGTTTACAACCTTTATACAAAGGAACTTTATGAGTACAATCAAAATTAAAAGTAACGGATCTATCTAAAAATATTTTAGAAAACGTAAGGTCTGTTTCCTTAACCTCTTCTTTACGTAAAACAACAGAAAAACAACCACAGGGTGCAACAGTTCTCACAACAGTCCGAGAAGCTAAATCATTTTCAGAAACCCAATTCCCTAAATAATCACGAAATCTATTCAAACTTCTACGTCTGTCGTCATCAATTGTTTCATTAACCATTTGTTGTTCAATTGTCAAACGTTCAGGAACATTTACTGTTCTCACCTCATAACCAGGTTCTATAACAATATAAAAAAACTGATTCTTACGAAAACCATTCGGTTCTTGTTTTAACTCTATAAAAATACCATCTTCACCACTCTCCTGTTTAGTTCTTAAATCAACAAGTTCATGTTTTAAAATCTTTCTTAGAGTGGAATCTTTAAAAATTGTAACACGAACTGTTTCACGAACTCTTTCAAAAATCTCACGCTCCCTGTCGTTATCACCTCTTTTAATTGTATGGTAATCATTGTTTCTTACACACTTACTTAAAGGAACAAGTTCCAAAAACATTCTAGTAACACCTTCCTCAAATTTTGCCTTAAACGCTAAAGCACCTCTATTTATACCATTATTTGAAAAAGAAGCATAAACAGAACCTTCAACAAGTCGCAAAATACCATTTCCTGATAAATTTGTAGAATATTCAAAAATATTAACTTGTTTACCATTACCCTTCTTGTATTCTAAAAAATGGTCACTGTATGTGTTTTTCCAAATACTACCAAAATTTCCAAAAAAGAAAGGTATAGTATTTTCATAAGGTTCAGAAGAAGCCTGTAATTCTAACGCACGACCTACAATCTGATTACAATTCGTTGTCACAATATTCGTAAATTGTTGTAAATCACGTTTTAAAAATATTTCACGAGGGTGTGCAATTTTAGATGCCCACACCCTTCGATGCGACCATCCTCCAAAACAGTCACGAAATATACGAAAGGTTTTACAATAACGTTCATCATAACTAATCCCTTCGTTATACCAATCCGCATATTTATACATAAACTCAACATCGTGAGCGTTAAATTGGTCTAATTTCTTAACTTTGTCAGGCGTATTTAAATCATCAGGATTCTCACGAGCTTTAACTATTTCCTCTGTCTCTGCATCTGTTTCGTAAGGACGACAAGCAGTACATTCATAAGAACGTTCCATTTCATTTCCATTTTTATAAATAAAATGTTCTTCAAAGTTCTCAGGTGTTATTTCATCTTCATTTATTGAAAGAAAATTATATCTCCCAATTCTGTCAGGTCTATTCTCTTTTTCTGCTTGTTCTTTTTCTAACTCTTGTTCAGTAGGAACATAAATAGGAGTATTACAACCTGTTTGTGTAGCAGGGTCTATACCAATATCAAACTGATTCTTAGCCTCTTCATCATTTATCCCTAAAAGTTCATTAAATTTTTTACTTCTGAATGTTGTTTCAAAGTGAGTTCGAGGACTATTTTTAATAGGGTCTCCCTTCATCGCAAAATTACAAAAGGCTTGCCATAACTGTTTCTTTTCCTCATCGTCCCCTTCATCTTTGTATAGTGCATATAAATCTTCTAAATCTTCTGTTTCATAAATTGTATTAGATAATGTTTTAAAATATTCAAAAAAATTATTATAAGTTGTTCTCTCAACACCCAACTCTCTGGCCTTACGTGCTGATAAACCTGAAACGTCTAATCTAAAAGAAACACGTTTAGAAGGGTGCTTGTAATCTTCTGCACTATTAAGCTCAAAAGAAGCAACCTTTTTAATAGAAAACTTTCTATCTTCATCTACATTCAAAAACTCAAACTCTTCATCAGGGTCTGCTTGACAATAAGTTCCTTTTCCAGCGGTATTGTAATATTGCCACACTTGTAAACGATTAGTTTCAGAACATTCAGGATTGTATTCATTTATGGAACGAATGTTTGCGTCACTTGTTTCTTTTAAAGCAGCTCTTATCTGCTTTGTGGTAGGATTGTTTGGAAGATTTACAACATAACGTTTTTCGTCCCTATATGCAGGACGTGATATTAATGGGAAAACTGCTGTTTTATAACCTGTGTTTGTAATAAAAGAAATGCCATAAGGATAAACCTCATCTCGCATATTCCCTCTATACAATGAACAATTAACACCGTCTTCATATAAACTTTCATCCGCTTTCATCGTACTCCATTTCATAAAAGCACCCATAAAGTTTACAACAGGTTGTAAGTTCCATTCTCTGTGAGCGGTCAATCCATAATGGAAAAGTGTGTTATTACTTTCTGTAATACCCTCTGTTTTCTCATAAGAAATTTTCTTTTGTAAAATCTGTTCAAGAGTTATTCTTTTTTCACCCTCTCTCACATAATAAACCTTATCTTCGGTTGTAGGATGAACACCCTCAACAAAATAACTTGTATTATTGTTTACATCCGTACGCTGAATAACAACAACTTTATAATATTTATATTGTTTATCTAACTCGTTTATCTTCAAACGAATGCCTAAATTTGTTTGGTCTGCAATATTCGTTTGATTCATTGTTGAGTTTTGTTTATCAAATATAGATATAGGATTTGTTATAGACATATAAGGAGTTATCTCATCACCACCTTTTGTACAATAGGCGATAAGAAACTCATAAGTACCCATTTTAAGATTACCTCCTACCATTACAACATCAGGTTCTAAACAAGGTTTAGAATAAATAGGAAATATTCTCATTTTATCTGTATTTGGGCACTTCACATAATCGTCTTGTTTGCAATCTTCACATTTTAATTTAGCAGGAACATCACAAACAGCGTCTTCAATATATTTATATTTTTCTAACTCATCAAGGTCGATGTAACGAGGTGGATTGTAATTATCTGTCCAATACATTCTCTTACCACACTTCTCGTCTTTTATAACAATGTTACCATCTTTTATAGGGTGATAAATGTCAAAATTGAAACTACGTGTTTTATCGCACTCGTCTGAAATTAATGTTTTGTAAATACAGCCCTCTTTCTGCTCTTGTTCTTCAAGAGGTTTGCCCAACTCATTAACAGAAGTACACTCATCGCAGGGAACTTCTTTATCATCTAACTCTTGATAATCACACTTACCACTTACAACACCTATCTCTGAATAACCTGTTTCTGGATTTGTTAAAAAGAAATAAGTATCTTCTGACATTCTATCAGCCTTTACACCTATAACTTTATAACCTTCTTTAAAACGAGTAGCAAGTAATGTAGAAGGTTCATTTTGTAACATCATCACATTACCTGAACTCTCTTCTATATTACCGTTACGCATATAACTATATTCGGTCTCTTGCATGGTAGAAGGGTGAACCTCACGATTCATTCCTTTCTTACCATTAGCCATTGTTATATTGTCTTTTGTCATTTTCAAAGTGCAATTTCAAAGTGCAAATATAATAAAAAATCCTTAATTTTCCAAGAAAGTCAGGTTTTTATAATAAAAAAAAACACTCTAAAAATAGAGTGTTGTAATTTTTTATCTTTTATAATGTTGTTTCAAAAGTTTCGATATAAAATCTAATCCTTTTTGAAAAACCATTGTTTTAAGCGTTATTTGATTTGTTGCTTTCTTTGGATTAAACCATTTAACTTCTATTATTTTAAAATAACCACAATCAACGAACTTTTGATAAGGAGTGTTATCTCGCATTAGGACAGATTTGTTTCTTAAAAATTCAAAAAGTTTATTTCTACCAATTCCTTTAAAGTTTAGAACTTTAGCAACTTCTTTCATGTCAATCAAACTGTCTGAACCTGTCACATCATCATAAAATTCTGCTTTAGGTAACATTAACTGATTTTCAGCTTGTAACTTTTCATTTTCTTCTATTTTTGCAACAAGTTCAAGTAAGGCTTCTTTGTAAGTTTGAGGGATTTTAGATTTGGAACTTTGTCTTTCCAATTCTTCCCAACGACGATTAACTTTAATTCGCAAATCAATTCTATAACCTGTCATCAAATCAAGTGTTTGAATTTTTGTGAGATAACACTCTCTGTGTTTCTGACTACCAGTGTTTTTATGGGTGTAATACCCCTCCCCAATTTTGGGGAAGCCCATCTTTTCGTAGTTTTCATTGAGGTTATCACAATCTCTTAAAACGTGATCATGTCTCTTGCCTGTCAACTCTGCAATCTCACGACTTGAGATTGTCAATTCTTTTTCTGCTTGTTCTTGTTTGAACAAATCCAATTGTACATCATTGTTCATTTTCATATGTTTTTAATAACTACTAAATAATTTATTATCTTTCAATTAGTGGTAGAATGTTATTGTTTTTCAACAACGCGTAAAGAAATAAACGCCCTTTCTGAGTCCATTTTGTATTCAACTTACTTCCCTTTTCGCCGTTTTTGTAAGTAATAGGAACAGTCTCACTCTTCGTATAACCTTTGTCTGCGTAATTTTGATACAAAAGCCAAGTTCCCGATTGTTTGAATTGAACTTTCTTTTCAAACAGAAACTGATTTAGTGATTGAGCTGTCATTCCATAATCTTTAGCTATTTGAGTGACTGTTAAACAGTCCACAGAACTTAAAATCAAATCGTAGTAAGTGGCTTTAGGTTGTAACTCACTAATAACTTGTTTCTGTTGACCTACCTCTAAGCGAAGCTGTTCGTTTTTCTCAACTTCATCAGCGTAAGCACGTAATGCTTGAGCAAATGTTTGAGGAAGTTGTTTAACTTGTAAAGCCTTTTCCATTTCATTAAAACGATTAATGTAAGCCATTTTAAATTCATTGTAACCTTGAATGTTAAACATATATAGCGTGAAACCATCTTTTGTTAAAAGATACTCTCTACGCTCTTCACCTTTCTTATCTTCGTAAGTTGT
>ERZ773083.712-NODE-712-length-25500-cov-10.324504_pt1 | contig 25500 bp, 39 predicted proteins | sample MGYA00511465_ERZ773083 | MGnify/ENA primary metagenome ERZ773083 (study PRJEB29015, sample SAMEA2738001) | human oral metagenome | biome: human oral; feature: human-associated habitat; material: dental | place: China | collected 2060 ... | reverse complement strand
CTGCAGGTATCGCAAGAAGTCTCTTATAGTAGCTAGAACCTCGGCTCAACATTCTATCCATCTATGCTCCCCATCTACTCCATTTCCTTAGCCGCTTGGAACCATACAACCGCTCCAGCGAACTTCACTTCATGATCATCCGGATTACTCACAACAATATCCTCAAAACCCTCTACATACGTATCAGGCGACAGTACGAGCGTATTTGCACCTCGAAACATCCGTCTCATAACGTAATCCTCCCCATCAATAGAGACGACGGCGATAGAGCCGTTCTGCGGCACTACATCCGGGTCTACGAGAACATAGCAGCCCTCAGGATACACATTGCCCATACACATTCCTTCAACCTCTAGGAAGTAAGCGTGAGGCCGGTGCTGAATCACTTCATAAGGAGCTGATATCTTCTCTTCAAGCATAACGGGCTCTTGAGCGTCTCCGGCATGCACACGACCAAGCAGCGGCGCGTAAGCAATTCTTGAGGGCGTGGGAGTGATAGCCGATGCGGGACGAGAAGAGGTTGTGTCGCCATCAATAAGGCTGCCTTTAGTAACGTGAAAATAATTTGCAATCCGTTCGATTGCACCCATACGAGGAACTGCTCTCTCATTTTCCCACTGAGAGACAGCTATCGCTGACACTCCAGCAATCTCTCCAAGTTCTTCTTGCGTCATGTCGTGTTCAAGACGTAGCTTTTTAATTGCCTGAGCAACGTTCATGGCACTCCTATCTGAAACTAAATGCTTTTCTATATTTTATGAAAAAGTTTCTTTACATTCACTATATGTTTAATTAGACTACCTATAAAGTAGAAATTAGGAGGTTGTGTACTTTGGAACTCATCGAGGCACGAAAAGCTGCACACTATACACAAGCTCAAGCCGCCGAAAGATTGGGCATTTCAAGACCAACATATAGGCATATGGAAGCCTTCCCCGGTAGTGTTTCGGTTGAGGACGCAAAACGTATAGCAAAGCTTTTCAATGTATCTGTTGAGAAAATTTTTTTCAGTGATAACGATAGTTAAACTTTAAGTTCAGCTCTGTACCTTGATAATTGAATACCCATCCTTGACGCAAACCGGGGGATCCGGTAGCGCCTGCAGGATGCACGTTGTCGGCTCTCACAAGAAGAACCGTCAGTATATTTCCGAACACCAGCAAAGGAGGTAAATGAAATACACCAGCGGTGGTCGGATTGAGGATTTTGCAAACCGAAAATTAACAAATTGCCCTTACTCAGCTGCAACTGCGTAAGGGCTTGTCCGAAAGGTTGTCCCCTATGGACTCTGTAATTATACCAGCTGATAAGGAAGAACTGGCGGTAATACAAGTACCTATCAATCATGTATTTCTTACAGTTCCTGAGGTTGCACGTCTTTTAGGCGTACATCAGCAGCGTATACGCGAGTGGACTAATCGTGAGATAGACCCTCTTCCAGCTCTACATCTTCCAGGCGTTAAAAACAACCGCTATCACCGAGATGCCGTTCTTGCATGGGCTGCATCCCTTAAGCCTTTCAATGTTTAGGAGGTATGTATGTCGTTAACAGTTTTTACAAGCGACGAGTTCGGCGATCTGCGCGCGGTCGCTACAAACGATACGCCGGAGGTAATCGCCTCTGACGTTGCTCGAATACTTGGATATCCCGAAGCAAATAAGCTGACGCGTTTACTTGATGACGACGAGAAGGGACACCACAAAGTGGCGACCCTTGGCGGAATGCAGACGATGACAACGCTCAATGAGGCGGGGTTTTATCGCGCTGTGATGCTTCGTCGTGCATCATGTATTAAGGATCTGGCCGCCCGTGAGCGCGTAAAGCGCTTCCAACGCTGGGTTACGCATGATGTACTCCCAGCCATTCGGCGCGACGGCGGTTATATTGCTGCTGAAGTCAACGAACCACCTGAGGTCATCCTCGCCCGCGCTCTTAAGATTGCAGACGAGACTATGCGCCGTCAGAGCAGATAGAGGAGCTGGCACCGCGCGCCCGCTTTGCTGATGCCGTAGCCGCATCTGATGGCTGTATCCTCGTTGGTGCACTCGCCAAGATCATGCGCCAAAACGGCCTTAACATCGGGCAAAACAGGCTCTTTGAGCGGCTGCGCTCTGATGGTTATTTATGCAGCTTTGGACGGTCGCGTAATGTTCCGACGCAGCGTGCTATGGATATGGGGCTATTCCGCATCAAAGAAACTGTAATCGGCCATGCCGACGGTAGCACGACCATTCAAAAAACCCCGCTTGTAACTGGCAAAGGACAGGCATATTTCGTTGAGCGCTACTGCGCGGGGGTGATTGTCGATGACTAGAGATGGAGTTGTTGGCTGCATAGTGCTTTTTGGCGCAGCTTTTGTCCCTGGCATTGTCGAGAGTATCGATATACCAAATGGCCTGTTTTTCGCGGGGATGATAGCCATTTTTGCTGTTATAAGCACTTGCCTTTGCTGGCTTTATAAGCAGCTCAAATCTGAGGAGCGCGCATGGATAAGACGGGACTAGCTATGAATACCGCATTTTCCGGCGTGGTGACGCCTGAAGAGCTCGCAGAGCTTAAAGAACATTCGTCACATCAAAAGCCAAAGGAAGCGGTTGTGAGGCTACTTGCACCATCAGGAGGCAACGCACCTCACTCAATCATTATTCGTTGCCCTATCGATCTTAGAGGGACTTTTGAAAAATGGCTCGTCGGCGTTGGCAATAAAAATCACTGGGATGCCACTGTTAAAAGTTGGCTTGAGTAATTACAAATTGAGGAGTTAATGATGCTAACTAAACAAGCGCGTGAGAAAATCGCCGAGAGGGCGAAAATTTGCGACTGTTTGCATTTCTCAGGTCTTTATGAGTGCTTGCTCGGTCATAGTGTACCAGCAGATACGTCAAACAAGGAAGATTACAAAGTCTTTTTAGCCCGCCTAATCGACCTATGCGACACGTCAGACATGGTCGAGTTACCGCTTGATAAAAACGGCGTACCGATACGCATCGGAGATACCGTGTGGTGTCATGGAGCAAAAAGGACAGTTAAAGCTATAAAGATATATGAGACTATGGCTCGTATCGTTTATGAGATACCAGAGAAGCTCATTAGCTGGAGTTTACCGGAATTTATTACACACGCCGAGCCTGTCAGCGATCATGAAAGCATAGCACGTGCCATAGAGGACATTACACATTGCCTTAATGACGCTGCCGCCAGTCTCAAGCTCCAAGATATTGCTATGGAGCTACGAAAGCTAGGTGATGGCAATGAGTAGCATCACCCCAGAGGAGCGCCATGAAGTAGCGGAGCGGCTGCGTCGTCTTACTTCCAGCAAGCGCGACCAGGATTACAAGCCGCTGTACACGGATATTTGCACCGCTATAGGCGGCAAAAAAGGCTACTGGCTTGGCATATCAGCTCTTGCTGAGCGCCTAGCCGACCTCATAGACCCTACATGTGAGGACATAAGCAAACCACCAAAAGACGGATTTTATCCAGTACCGGTTTTTGAATGCAGCAAATGCAAGCGTAAGCATATAAGCCCTGATTATGTGCGTTTCTGTCCTAATTGCGGCGCAAGGGTGGTGAGCATTTATGAATAGTGATATTAGGGCTGAGGTTGTATCTGCTCATACCCTTAGCAATGACCTAAGGATGGCGTGTGGGTGGTGTGATCAAAACGGACACTACGATACAGATGTGGTCAGTGTAAATGTCTTGCGGCTTAGAAAATGGGCTGAGATGGCAGTTCGGCTTGAGATGGTACTCAAAGTTGTGGAGGCTGGTGGTACTGATGGCCGAAGTTGTAAAGGCGGGTGGTACTGATGACCGATGAAGAGAGTTTATCACCAGCCCTAGACGTGGCCTGCGGGGCAAGGAGCTTTTATTTTGATAAGCAAGACGAGCGCGTACTTAAGTGCGACGCACATCCGAGACATCCGGTACTACTCAATGGCCGCACACTTGACGTTAGTCCCGATATGGTAGCCGACTTCCGGGAGCTACCTTTCCCGGACGAAAGTTTTAGCCTCGTCATCTTTGACCCGCCGCATCTTATCGGTAAGCGCGGCTGGAGAAGTGATTATTACGGCAGCCTGGATAGCCACACATGGCGTGAGGACTTGGCCAAAGGCTTTCGCGAGTGTCTGCGCGTACTCAAGCCCTACGGTGTCCTTGTCTTTAAGTGGTGCGAGTGTGATATCCCACTTAAGGACGTACTGGCACTTTGTCCGGCAAAACCGATTATCGGTAATCGCCGCCCGAAAGCGTCTAAGACGCATTGGGTGCTGTTTATGAGAGATGAGGACTAATGGTAAATGAATTTACTGATAAACGTGATTATCGCACGGTCAAAGAGCTAGAGGACTATATATATAGTCCTTACACAGACTCAGGCGATTCTGAATTGTGTCCAAACTGTAACAAATGGTTCAGTACGTCTGATATTGAGGTCACCGATATGCGAGACGGCGACCACGACTACGGCGTGTGTCCTCATTGCGGAGCGCTTCTTAAACTGTGTCTCGTGCCTTCTTATTATTTCGATGTTGAGGTTTGCTCAGTTGAGGAATTTGAGAATGAAGAATGGGTCACGTTAAGTGAAGAGGAGTAGCAATGCACCTGTTAAATGGATTTACTGAAAAAGCACGTCATGAAGTAATCGAGAATCTGCTCTCAGCCCAACACAAAACCTATTACAGCGAAGAGATCGTAGAGGTCATTAAGGAGTGTGTTGGGCTTGCTGATCCATCTCAAACGTTTCGTGAGCCTGAAGACATATATACGACCCTTGCATACCTTATAGACCCTGATTATGCAGACGCGCTGAAATGGAAGGATATCAACTATGAGTAGTGAGTCATTTGAATTACCAGACTTGTGCGCATACTCTTTGGACGAGATCAACAAGCGCATTGAGAAGCAGATCATTAAGATACAAAACCTTACAGCATGCGAGTACTGCATCAATCGTCACCCACGAAAGCTGCGTCTTAGCAGAATCAAAGACAAGATGGTCGCGATAGTGAGAGGTCGAGATGCGCTTAGTCCGTATGGACAAGAGGCCACATATACGCTTGACGCGGAGGAGCTTGACGCGCTTAAGGCGGTTGAAAAAGCAAGACTTGATAGTCTCCAAGCCGCACGCTCTGAGTTTGAGAAGTGCACCGGATATATCCGAGAAGAGAAGCGAGGGCAAAATGAGTAATAAGCCCGCTAAGAAACCGGGTGAGAAGCTCACACAACTGATTTCCAAGCGACCCGATCTACCGATATACAAGATGGGCAAATCGTATTACGGAGAGACCGATGACTGCTTCGTCCTTGAGCTTACCGGCGCCTGCATTGGCGAGTGGTGGGAGCACGAAACTATGGTCTTCGATGACCGCGACGATGTTGTAGACCTCCTTATGAGCGATGGCGATATAAGTGAGCGTGAAGCAGAGGCTACCGTGGACAGCTTGCCGCACGGTGAGTGCATATGGCTTTTGATGGACTACGCGCCCTTATGACTTACCAAGAAGCCCTAGAGAAGCTTGTAGACGATCTCGAAGAGGGCTGTGAGCAATTCTGCCTTGCTTGCTGTCATTTCGGATTGATCCTCTCCCGTGATCTCTCAATAGCTCTAAAACCCATCATGAAAGCGATAGAAAATGCAGAAAAAACCAGTCGTGAAAAAGAATGCAAAGGGTGTGTGGTGTTGCCGGCTGTATCTTGGCCGCGACAGCTCCGGCAAGTCGATACAGCCATACGCCTCTTTTCCCATCGCCAAAGACGAAGCCGACGCCCAAGCTATGGCCGAGCTATGGGCCAAAAACCTTACCGCAGACGGTCGCGTCAAGAGTGCCAATCTCGTCGAGCTCTTGTGGGAGTACATCGCTATCAGAAAGCAAAACGGCGTAAGTCCCAATACGGTAAGACAGTACCGCGGATTCGTCAAAAACCACGTAGGAGCCTTGCTCGGCCACGCTGATGCAAGAAGCCTCAATGCATCTGACTTCACTGCCTTTGAGCAGCGTCTTATGCGCTCACGCCGCGAGGGCGGACATGCCCTCAGCAGGAATAGCACTATCAATGTCCACCACTTCTTAAGGGGCGCTTACGGCTACTTTGTGGCAGCAGGCATCTGCGATACCAACCCGCTTATCAATGCCGCCAAACCCTCCCCTGAGCGCCATGAGGCTATCTCGCTAGAGGAATACAACTTTGCAGAGCTTGACCAAGCCGTGAGTAAAGTCCTACAGGAAGCCTTTGCGGCCAGTGAGTACACCGCCAAGACGGTCTATGCCTTCGCCGCCTGGCTCGCTTTAAGAACCGGCCTTCGCTGCGGGGAGGTCTGTGCGCTTAACCGTAAGGACATAAACCGCTTGCAGGGCTTTATACATGTGGGCGGTACGGTCATTGAGGAGCCAAGAAGAAAGTCCTATAGGCGAGACGTTACGAAAGGCAGGAAGTGCCGCAACGTTTCGATTACAGAGGAGGACATGCGCACAATCACACGCTATATCGATCTACAAACGCGTGCCCTTGCCACTCCTTCGTGGGATCTGCCCTTGATATCGCTTGATGGCTCGTATATGCGTCCCTCTAATGTGTCTCGTGCCTTCAGCTCCCTCAGGCGCTCCCTCAAGCTCCCTGAAGGCATTACCTTCCACACGCTCCGCCACACGCACGCCACCTGGTGTCTGGCAAGCGGCGTTGACTTAAAGACGCTCTCAGAGCGCTTAGGACACGCTGACGAAGCCACAACGTTAAGACTTTATGCGCATGTTCTCCCAGGGCGTGATCGCACAGCAGCAGAAGCGTTTGAGGGCGCCGTGAAGCGTGTCTCGAGGGTATTTAATCTTGCATGTTAGGTTTTTCAAGGCAGTTGCAATTAGTTGCAATGAGCGGTTTTGGGCAGTTTTTAAAAGCCTCAAGATTCAGTTGTTTATCAGTCGTTATATACCTACCCGCTTTTCTTATGACAGATAAGAAGTAATTATCTGTCAAGCTACTAGAAAGGACTAATGTTTGATGAAAATATCAGAACCGATGCAAAGTTTAAGAGACGCCCTTTCGATACGTCACGTTGACTGGGAAGACAAGTCAGATTGCGTGGACCGTGGGAGCTCTGGACAATTACTTTTTCCATGACTCTACAGCCCATGACGACATGAAGATTAAATGGCCTTACCTACGGCTGGCCTGACATGGTTGAGGTTATGCCTTTAGATGACATCGACTACGTAGATCCACGGCCCATGACTACCGATGAGATACTCAAAAGCATTATTTACGCCTAAAGGAGAAATTATGAAAAAGCAAACGATAGATCCCTATGATATGGCCGCAAAACCGATGGATTACTTTTTCCATGACTCTACAGCCCATGACGACATGAAGATTAAACGTGTTCGCTTCCGGCTCGGGAAAGAAGGTGTGTGTACCTTTTGGCTTCTTTGCGAAGCTTTAGCGCTCACCGATACACATGTTCTTTCGTACCAAAATGACGAAGATATCTTCACTCTCATGGATTATCTCTGGTGCAAAAGTTTTGAAGAAGTTGAAAAGAATCTCTCATGTTTTGCAGACGTTGGACTCATTGACAGCGAGATGTTAAGAAACGGAAAAATCTGCTCAGCAAGGCTCCTTGAGAACGCCTATCAGTACGGGAAAAAGAGGGCAGCGAGCGCAAAAGCCAATCAAGCGCGATGGGGAAAAACAACTAAATAACTGCGTTTTTATCCGACCGTATATCCAAACGGATATCCGCTCGGATATACGGTCAGATACCCGATGGAGTATGAAATCGGATATCCAAAGTTAAGTTAAGTATTAAATACTAAACCTTACTAGTAGTAGTAGAACATTTGTTTCCATGGTTTAGGAAGAGAAAAAAGAACAGGGGTAAGCGATGAGCGAGGCGGAGAAAGAGACACAGCGATTTGCCGGAAAGTGGTGCTTTGTTTCGGGGCCAGTAACCGGCATTGAAGAGCGTAACAAGCCTGCCTTTGATGCAGTTGAGAGGTGGCTCCTTCGTGAGGGGGCCAAGGTGGTTTTCAATCCAGTTAGAGCGATAAGCGCCGATAAGAGCTGGGAAGACGCTATGCGGATATGCATTCGGGTACTGACTGAGAATCGCTACGACTGGCTCGTCTGCTTGCCGGGGTCTCTCCGGAGTGCAGGATCTGATCTTGAGCAATATGTTGCTATGAGTATCGGCACGAGGGTCATGCATATTGACCAAACGGTAATCGACAAACCCAAGGGAAAAGCTGGTGTGTGATGGAGTTTTGCGGATACACTTCAGCCAGAGAGTTCTTCGAGGGCGTCAAGACCGCGGCCACAGAAGCTGATAGGACCTGGCGCGAGCTCTCTGCGATGCAAGCCGCCGAAGGTGTTAAAGCTCAGAGCTATTCCCCCGCCGTAGCAGTCGGTTCAAACTACGACGCCATGGGGCTTGTGGATAAGCGGATTGACTATGAGCACAAACTCCACCGCCAGCTTGAGCAGGACTACGCGCTCATAGGCACTGCCTGCGAGGTGCTCTTTGGTAAGGATTGTAAAGGATCAGGAGGGATTGAGAGCCTGCTCGGCTCTGACTATGCCAGCGTGCTTTACTGGCGCTATATCGGCCACATGAGCACACGGGAGGTCAGCGGTCTTGTAGGATGTTCAGCAGCAACATGCATCACCATGACAAACGTTTCACTAAAGACGTGCGACTCGCTTGGATTTGATAAGGTCATCAAAGGTGCTGGAACCGCTGAGGAATAGCGGCCAATGTGGCGTTTACTGCCTTTCAATTGTGTAGAAATTGTAACCAATACACAAAAAGAACTTGCTATATATAGGTAATAGCTATATACTATATATAGCAATAGAGGAGGTGAGAGATGGAAGAAAAGATATGGCAGTTATTCCTCGCAGTCTTCACGGCAATCACCACGGTAGCAGTTGAGAAGATAGCAGAGGAAATAAAAAAGTCCCACCCCGACGAAGAGTAAGGACTTTAAGCCAAGGGGTACCAGTTCCAGCTGGTGCCCCGACTGGCTCTAGATTACCACAAAAGGAGCAGACAATGAACAACATAATCCTCATACTAGCAACCGTAGCAATTACCCATATTGCCTATCGATGGATACGCCGAAAGGAGAGATAGCATGTCAACAAGCGATGCGCAGAAGAGGGCTTCAGCAAAGTACCGGAAGCGCAATGTTAAGACAGTGACAATAAACTTCTATCCTTCCGAAGCAGATCTATATAGCTATCTCACCGCACAAAAAAACCGTTCTGGATACATAAAGGACCTTATCAAACAAGATATGGAGAAACCAAGGAGATAGACAAAGAAATTCTTTGCTGAACACTTTGAACGCAAATTGTGCAAATATGCTAGTGTGCGACAGTTGTCGGAAGTCAGCGCATCACTTTTTAGGTGGTGCGCTTTTTGTTTAGCTTTTAATGGGGGTGCCATGGCAAAGAATGTGCGACAGGCCAACGGCAACGCCAGAAGGAAGCTTAGGGCATGGCTCATGGCCCAGCAGTTGCCTTGCGCAATTTGCGGCGAGCCAATCAACTACGGCCTGCCGGCAAACCATCCAGATGCCTTCGAGGTGGATGAAGTCGTACCGGTATCACGATACTGGTTGAGGTTGTACAACGCTCAGCAGCGCTGCTGGGCGGGGCCTTATGAATCAGGACAGGCGGCAGCCCTGGACCGTGCCAACGTACAGGCTGCTCACAGACATTGTAATCGCGAGAAAAGTAACAAAGTCGTTCATGGGATGAACGCCGGAAAAATATACCGTTCTCGACAGTGGTAAGGGGCGGGTCAACCCTCCCCGCCCAGGTAGTAGCGGCACTCTCGGCGGCATAGAGCCATTTTTTCAGACCAGCCAAACAAGGGGTGCACGCCCTCATGTGCACACGTGCACGCTTACAGAAAAGGAGGTGTAATGACGCCACAAAACCCGCTGACCCAGTCAGAAATTGACTACATTCTGAAAGCCAAAGAACAACATGTTCCGAATAAAAAGATTGCGGAGACATTAGGCCGGTCTATCAGGGTCGTGCAGAAGTACGCCGCAAAGTACAGAAAGCGTGAAACAACGGTCAAAGATGCCCTCAAAGAACTGCCCGGCGTCTCGTATGCAGTCCCATTCCGTGAGGGTGAACGACAAAATACCGCCGCACGTCTCAGAGAAGAACGCAATCTGCTCAGAGAAAGCTTACTTACTGCCGAGACGAGAAACATAGCAACCATCGCAAAAGAGTATCGAGCCGTCTGCATGCAAATTGAAGAGTTGGAGGGAGCAAAGGTCGATGACAAGCAAGACCACGCAGACGATCCGCTTGAGCGCTCCCTCAAACTCATTGTTGGATCCTAGGTATTGCATCCACGAACCCTACCAAAAATCACTGGCGCCGCTCGTGGTTACCCTTGCCGGGCAAGCTGGTATGAAGTTTGCCGGATGGCAACAAAGAGATTTAGAGATCCTTGCTGCCATTGATGACAATCTACAGTTTGTGCAAAGGATTGTCGGCCTTGCCATTCCACGCCAAAACGGCAAGACAACGACCATCATGTGGTATGTGTTAACCCTTGCCATTGTCTTTGGTGCTCGTGTGCTATGGACAGCTCACAACTACTCGACCACGATAAAGACACTCGAAGACTTCCGAGACATCTTGGGAACGAAAGTTCACGATTCTGTTCGTGGCATCAAGTACTTCAATGATCGCCTTTGCAGAGTGTCATCTAAGACGGCGCAGGAAAGCTATACGTTCAAGCCTTATGCAGCCGATAAGAACGAGGGCTTCATTGCCTTCTCAACCCGTACCAAAACGGCAAATCTGGGCAACACCTTTGACATCGTTGTTATCGACGAGGCACAGGAATTGCTTCCTGAGCACATACAAGCGCTTCTTCCAACGACTTCCAGCGGTCCTTTGGTAAATCCGCAGTACATCTACATGGGGACTCCACGGCGTGCAGGGTCTACGGCTGATAAGTTCGAGAAGATGCGCACACGTGCTCTTTCAGGCATTGATATCGAAGACACATGCTGGATCGAATACGGACTCGAGGAGGTAGGAGATGTATCAGACGAGAGTCGTTGGTACAAGGCCGCTCCTTCGCTTGCCGAAGGCATTGTTAACATCACGGCACTCAGGGCACTTCGCAAACAGATGGATGATCTACAGTTTGCACAGGAGTGCTTGGGTGTATGGCTAACACCGCAAGAGTTTGCAGGAGGAGCCGGAGCACCACTTATTGACAAGACGACGTGGGAAGCCTGCAAAACGCACTGTGCACCCCAAGGAAAGCCGACAGCCTATGCAGTCAAGTTCTCCGTTGATGGAACGTACTTCGCAGTTTGTGTAGCCGTCAAAGAGGATGATCATATCCATGTAGAGCTTGTCGATAAGCGTGCCTGCATTGGCGGAAAGAAGGCGCTTGCAGCCTTCGTAACCAAACGAGCTCAAACAACCCCGGTTGTAATTGATGGTAAAGCTGGTGCTGAATCGCTTATCAAGCGCATTGGCGAAGCTGCTCCTGAAGAAAACCTCATAAGTCCAACGCCAGCTGAGCTAATAACAGCAAACGTTGACTTTGTAGATGCTGTTACCGAGCAGACACTTACCTGGTATGAGCCGGACATCCTAGATGAGGATGAAGAAGATGAGTTAACAAAAGCAATAACTCAATCGTATAAACGCCCTATTGGCCGTACCGGCGGCTGGGGCTTTGATGGCGAAGGAGCAGCTGTAGCAGAAGCCGCAACCCTCGCTTTTTGGATGGCAAGTCAAGTTGAAGACGAAGAGGCTGGGGAGGTCTACTTCTGATGATTGACAGAGGATTAAGTACGTCTATGGCCGCAGCAGCCAACCTATCGCCTGAAAACCGTGAGACAGTCTTGGAGCTGGTAGAAGTATGGCGCAGGCATTACTACAAAAACCGCCTACGTGACAAATACTATGCCGGAGACGTCAAGGTTAAAGACCTGGGTATCTCGGTATTGCCAGAGATCTCCCGAAAACTTGACCCCAGAATTGACTGGGCTGCTAAGTGCGTCAACTGGTGGGCAGACCGTGTACAGTTTGAAGGCTTTAACTCTACAGATGACCCTACAAAAGACGAGCTCTATACGATCGCTCACCAAAACGATATGGATAACCTGGTTCGCAAGGTCACCATGAGCTCACTTCGCCATTCGGTATCTTTCGTGAGCGTTACAGCCGGTAATACAGAGCTTGGTGAACCTGATGTTGTGGTGTCGGGATATCCGGCCACTGCATCATCCGCCCTTTGGTCTGACGCCCTCAAGCGGATCACAGCAGCGCTTGTGGTTGTTGATGTTGAATATAACCGTTCACATAATATCAAGACACCTAAGCTGGTATATGTCTTTACGGATACGCAATTCATCATACTGACGCTTGTCGATGGGCGCTGGGTAGCCGACGAGACAGAGCATGCCATGGGACGTGTCCCCGTGGAACAGGTGGCCTACCACGGGACCTTAGAGCACCCCTTTGGCACTTCCCGCATCACTCCGACAGTAATGAGCTTGGTTGATGATGCGCAGCGTGAAATCATGAACATGAGTGCGACAGCAGCCTTTGCGTCTGCCCCGCAAAAGTTTCTTATGGGAGCAGATAAAGAACAAGCGAAAAAGATAGCAGAAACTCCCTTTGGAGCTTTCATAGGATCAACGTTTGTCGGAACACCAAACAAAAACAAGCAGATACCAAACTACGGACAGCTCCCTCAGCTGACCATGCAGCCGCACAGCGACTACATGAGACTATTGGCGTCAATGTTTTCCGATGCTACAAGCGTTCCTCTTTCGTCTCTCAGCTTCACGACCGCTAACCCAACTTCGGCTGATGCAATAATTGCAAGTCAAGAGGACGCCATCATTGACATCAATAGCTACATACTGGCTTGCAAACGTGCCTTCACGAACGTTGCTATTATGGCGCTCTCAGTTACTCATAACCTGAACTTCTTTGAAGCTCTCAAGACTTATGACATAACGACGCTCTTTGCTAAACCTGAGACACCGTCTCCGGTATCTATGTCTGATGCCGTCACTAAGCGCATAGCTGCTTTTCCGTGGATGGCACAGTCTGACGTACCTCTGCGTGATCTTGGCTACAAAGACGATGAATTGCGTGAACTACAGGCAGATCGTAAACGTTCAGGTGCACAAGATCTCGTCAAAGCAGCAGCACAAAGTGAGTAGGAATGAACATCTCTAAACAGGCTATGAATGCGTATCATAGCAACCTATCCAAGTTGCAGGTGAGCGCAAAGAAGACCTTCGAGAAGCTCGTAAACGCCAGTCTTAAAGTCAATCCTGACATGTCTGATGATGAGTTTATGGAGCTTGTAGGAAACTCTCTTATAAGCACGACTCTCTCATATGGAGATGCTGCAGGGTCAGTAGCCCTTGACTTCTTTGAGGAATATACAGGGCTTGACGCAAAGAATACCGACATTGCAAAGGTTCCATACTTTGTCAACGATAAGTATCGCGAGAAGGTAGCTCAATATGCCGCCAACAATACCTTGCGCGATGATGAGTTTATGGAAGCATGTGGAAACATCTTGCAAAGCGAGGTCTTACAGCAGGCAAACAGAACGATGTCTAATGTTGGTAAACGACATGGCCTAAAGTTTGCTCGTGTGCCGCAAGGTGGCGAGTGTGCTTTTTGTGCCATGTTGGCGTCTCGAGGATTTGTATACTCAGAGACTGGCGCCAACTCCCACTACCACAACCACTGCAAGTGCAAGGTGGTTGCTGGCAAACCTGGAACGAAGGTCGGCGGATACGACCATACGAAAACAGAGAAGAGTTTCAATACCATCTGCAAGAATCTCGGTATCAAGGAAAGCCTTGAGGAAGTCGAAAACAACAAAGAGTTGAGAGACAAAGTCCTTGCAGAAGCTGGTAGGCGAAACAAAGACTGGCTCTATAGAGGAGAGGTAACGAAACCTTGGTACATCAAACCGCGTGAGCAGCTCTCGGCTGATGAGAAACGCGGGATAGATATCCTCTCTTCAATGGGTTTTAGTCCTGTCGCGCTACCTGAAGATGCACCTGATGGCAGTAAGAACATCGATTTTTGGCTTCGAGATCAGCATCTCTTTGTTGAGCATAAGAACGCAGGTGGCGGTAAACATTCCATTGAGGATAACCTCGGATCAGCTAAAAAGAAATGGGACAACCTGAAATGCGATCAGCCAAAAATTGTGATCCTTACAACCGAGGGAAGCACTCGCTCATATGAAGACGACATGAAATCTATCAGGAGGTGCAAAAGATACTATGACGAAGTATGGTACGTCCCCCCGGGAGAAACAGACTTCCTGATTATAAAAAATGAGGGTTGACCCCCCCCATTACTGGGCAGGACCAACCCCGTTAATCACAATATACCACAGTTCCCGCTAGTTTAACGGCAAAACACGAGATTCTGGTTCTTGAGATCTGTGTTCGATTCGCAGGCGGGAAGCCATTATGTGTAATCAACCAGCCGCACGGCTGGTTTTTTATTAGGCCGCACGGCCGGAAAGGGGCACGAAATGCCAGAACCAACCACGACGGATCCAGCACTTGAGCCGACAGGCACTTTGGCAGCTGCACAGCAGTCAGGTGAAGACACGCTCGAATACTGGAAAAGCCAAGCACGCAAGTGGGAAAAACGCAGCAAGGAGAACTCCAGTGCTGCAGAAGAGCTCTCAAAGCTCAAAGACTCCCAAAACATGGAACTCGAAGAAGCCCTCCAGAAAGCGAAGACAGCAGAAGAAGAACTTGCCGCTCTTAAGTCAACGGAGGAAACACGAGAGCTGAAAACTAAGGTTGCCGCAGATATTGGCATACCAGAAGCGCTCATCCATGGCACAACCGAAGAGGAAATGCGCGCAGATGCAGAAGCTATGGTTGCGTATTTCAAGCCCAAGACTGGGGCAAAGGTCCCCAACCCCGGTAAGTTCACGATGGGAAATCCAAGTGATGATCCCAGACGTGAAGTTGCCGCACAACTGTTTGGCCATACAAACTAACGAAAGGATTTATCATGGCTGCATTTTCTACTACCAGTATCAAACTTCCGTCTCAAGTCGCTGATGAGCTTGTCAGCAAGGTAGCGGACACCTCTGTAATTCAGACGCTTTCCGCATCTTCTCCGGCCATCTTCGCCAACCGCTCCTCAATCCTCTTTACTAAGGATCCTGAGGCTGAGGTCGTCGGCGAGAATGCACCACACAATCCCTCCGAAGCTAAGACAGAGCCTATCGACCACATCATTAAGAAGCTGTCTGTCACTGTCCGCTTCTCCGATGAGGTCCGCTGGGCTGATGAGGACAACCAGCTCAAGATTGTCGACGCCATCGTCGACAAGTCCTCCGCCGCCCTCGGCCGTGGTCTTGACTATGTGGTCTTCCACGCTCTCAATCCGCTTACTGGACTGGCTGTTGCCGGCCTGACTGCGCTGACCGCAGGAGCCACTGCAGTGACCGCTACGGCTGACGCTGCTGCAGACCTCGATACGATGGCTGACAAGGTAGATCAGGGCTATGACATTACCGGACTTGCTCTTTCCAAGACACAGGCATCTGCTCTGCGTAAAGTTCGTGTCAAGAATACCGGTCTTCGTTTGTTCCCAGAGATTCCACTGAATCTCAAGACCGGCTCTGTTGATGGCATTCCGGCTGCAACATCCAATACCGTATCCGGAGCTCTTGCAAAGACACCCACCAAGGTGCTTGCTATCATGGGCGACTTCAATCTTATTAAGTGGGGTATCGTCCGCGATATCAATCTTGAGATCATTGAGACCGGCGACCCTGACGGTCTTGGAGACCTGAAGCGCCTGGGACAGATTGCCTATCGTGCTGAGGTTGTCTACAGCTGGGCCGTTATCGATCCTAAGGGCTTCTCCGTCCTTAAGGGTGCCTAATGGGTGCCAAAAAACCAGAGCGTCCGTTTGCTACGCTTGATGATCTCAAGGCTCTCTATTCAACACTTGAAGACAGCGAGAGGGAGCGGGCTCAAAGCCTGCTCTCTCTTGTCAGCTCAGCCGTAGCGACACTTTGTGACTGGTCCGACAAGGATCCGGCGGTCCTCAAACTTGTTACTTGTCAGGCAACTATACGGGTCTTACAGGCAGGAGAAGAGACGCCCATTGGGGTAACAAGCCAGTCTTGGATGGCCTCACCCTTTACGGGTTCTACGTCATATGCAAACCCTACGGGGGACATCTACTTCACTGCTTTTGAGAAGAACTTGCTTGGCGTCGATGAGGGAGACGTGCTCTATGCAAATCCTCTGCCGAAGGAGCCGTGATGTATCATCCCAAGATGACGTTACTTGTAAAAGAGCGCATATCAGCCGGCAAAGACCGACTCGGCAATGAGGTCTTTACGTATACAGAGCCAATACCGGTTACAGGATGCCTCTTTGCACCTGGCCAACCCAAAGACCTTGTGATAGAGCGCCCTGAAGGCGTTGAGATCAGGGCTACCGCCTACTTTCCTAAAGGGTGGTCATCAAGACTTAGAAGAGCTCAAGTCAGCCCAGACGGCAAAGTATGGCTTACCGTCATCGGTGAGCCATTTGAGTATCCTTCGCAGATGCTGCCGGCCAAATGGCCCTGGCACTGCATGGTACCTCTGGGGGCAACTGATGGCTAAGACATACAGCGCATCCGGACCTCACGGTACGGTGCATCTACGTTATGAGCCAAGTAAGCTTGATGAACTGCTTAAAGGCGACAAGATGCAACAAAAACTCTTAAGAAAAGCTGAAAAGGTAAGAGATCGTGCATCGTCCATGTATGGAGGGCGCCACTATGGAGCACGTGTGACCATAGGTAAAAAACGTGCTCACGGCGTTGTCTATACCGCCGACAGACATGCTATGAGATCAAACGTCTTACATAACACACTGCAGAAGGCTCTGGGAAACAGTAAAGGATAACTATGATCTTTAGCTCTATGGAGTTTATGGTGAAGTGGGTATCCGAGACGCTCAAAGTCCCCTGCTCGACTAGGGTTCCTCGTGATACTCCGAACACCTTTACTCAGATTGACCGTACCGGTGGAACTATGGATTATCCACATGATAGCCCTGAATACACTGTGTCAATCTGGGCTAAAAGCGAAGCTGAGTGTGAGCAGCTTGCTCACGAACTCGCAATCGCACTTAAACTAACGCCCCCTACTGACAAACACATCAACCAGGTTGATGTTCCAAACGTGTTCAGCTATGGGGTGCAAGACGGTGGCTATACCACTTGGCAAGTCACGTTTCAAATGCAAATAAACATCAAAAATGAGGAGGTCTAATTATGGCCGTTGATGCAAGTAAAGTATTAGTCGGTGCTCTTGATCAAGAGACCACGGGAGCTGTTTTGGATGCCCCTGTAGGCACTGTTCTTCCGACTGATGTAACAGGCGCTATTAACGCCGCATTTAAGGATTCGGGCTACGTCGATAGCGATGGTGTACAACTCACTACCGACTTCTCGACAAAAGATATCACCGAAGCAAATGGTGCAGCGGTGCGACAGCTCTTAGAATCATTTAACGGTGAGATTAAATACACCGAACTCGAAATGAGTGAGCGCTCACTTATCCGTGCCTTTGGCTCCAAGTCGGTAACTACTACTCCCGCAACGACTAGCCACGGCACACAAATCAAGCTCGCCATTGGTGCACGCCTGCCTGAGGTTCGCTCTTGGATTTACAAGATAAAAGATGGCGCTGCGAAGGTACTAATCGTTATCCCACGCGGGCAGGCAATTCCACCGAGTGAGATGACCTTCCAAGCTTCTGAGCCTATCAAGGTGCCCATCACACTCAAGTGCCAGCGCGATGCCGCCGGCAACAGTATCTATATCTATCTGGACGATGGAGTCGTGACCAAATAATGCTGAAACTCGTAACCAAGCACGCCACACTTGACGTTGAGGTCAATGGTAAGGTGTGCCATATCCCACTTGAGCCGACACTAGCAGATGTACGCCGTGCCGGCATGGTAATGCCGGATACAGAAAATCTCGAAGCCGTTGAGTGGTTCATCCGCTTTCTTGAGCCCTATATGCCTAAGGTAGAAGAGCTCAGTGTTACCGATCTGTCGGTACTTATGAGTGAGTGGAACAAACTCCGTACAGATGCCGGAGGCGCTACAACGGGGGAATAATAAGTCTCGCGTGTTTGGTTGTCGAGCACACCGAGGCACTTGAGTATGACCTTATGACAACAACAAGCTTTACTCTAGATGATTTGGGAGAGCACCTTAGCTTTAGGGCGCTCTCCTCCTTTGTGAAAAGACTTCCCAAAACAAGTGAGACATGGCAAGAACTCAATCCTGAGTATGCCGAGTTTGCAACATGGGAGTCGAGCGCAATCATTCCTCAGCTTCTGGCCACAATTTCCGATCAGATGAACTGGCTGATGTGGCTTTATAGCTCGACTAACTCGACCAAGAAACAACCGAAGCCGAAGCCACTTAAGCGTCCGGGAGTCAAGGAAACAACAAAGCGCTATGGCAAAGATCCAATCCCCATCAGTGAGTTTAACGACTGGTGGGACAACAACTAACCCTTATAGGAGGTGAACATGGCTAACACAGAGGTAGGCTCTGGGTACATTTCTATCATTCCTTCCTTAAAAGGGTTTAATAGCAATGCAGCGTTTGGTGCTTTTAGCGGCATGAAGCTTGCTGCTCTCGGTGTAACTGCCTCAGTCGCCGCCATTGGATCAGCAGTTGTTGCTATTGGCAAACAAGCCTTTGATACTTATGCAAACTTTGAGCAGCTCTCCGGTGGCGTTCAGAAGATCTTCGGCAGCGCATCTGACCAGGTAATGAAAAATGCTCAAGACGCCTATGCTATTGCCGGCGTTTCCATGAACCAATACATGGATCAGCTGAATAGCATGGGCGCTGCGCTTAAGCAGTCCTTTGGTGGAGATGTTGTCAAGGCAGCTGCAGCCGGCAATATGGCCATTACCGACATGGCCGACAACGCTTCCATCTTTGGTTCAAACCTGCAAGATGTCCAAAACGCCTACCAAGGATTTGCTAAGCAAAACTACACGATGCTTGATAACTTGAAGCTCGGCTATGGTGGCACAAAGACCGAGATGGAGCGCTTGATCAAAGACGCTAACGAGTTTGAAAAGGCAAACGGTCGCGCCGGAGATCTTACGATTGAAAAGTACGGCGATGTAGTCCAGGCAATACATGACATCCAAGAGCAGCAGGGCATTATGGGCAACTCTGCTCATGAGGCATCCGAAACTATTCAAGGTTCTATTCAGACCATGAAGGCAGCCTGGGAAAACTGGTTGACTGCCATCGCTGATCCTAACGGCGATATCGAGGGTATGTCTGAAAAGCTACTTCAGTCAGTAGGAAATGTAGCTAAAAACGTTATCCCCACACTTGTTCGCATAACAAAAGGCCTTGTCGCCGCTCTTCCCGGCGTCATTTCCGGAGTCGGAGAGCAGCTCGGAAACCTCATCCGCACAGTCATTGGGAGCATTGACTTCAAGGCGCTTGCCCAAGGTATTGCAGAAGGACTTCGCGGAGCCTTTGACGCTGCAGTATCTCTTCTTGGTTCTCTGCCCGAGCTTGCTGGTGGTCTCGCACAAAACTTAAGCGGACTTTTTGAGGGCGTTGACTTAAGTGGTATCGGTACAGATATTGCTGACAGCATCTATAACGGCATTACCGGCTTTATGGATGCCAACAAAGTTGCTATTGACCAGTTTATTGATGTCACCGGTATTGATGTCTACGCAATATTTGGTTCACTAGAAGAGGAGTTTAGCTCTATCTTTGACTTCTTCAGCCAGCTTGGCGAAAGCATCAGCAACGTACTTAGTGACTCTGATGCTATGAACCAAGTCGGTGAGATCTTCCAAAGTGTAGGCGAGATCATCACTACCGTCTTAACAGGGATGATTGATCTTACGGGATCACTCTACAGCATCCTTCAACCCTTTATTGATCCTCTCATTCAGCTTGGTGTTTCTATCCTCCCAGTCATTAACGCAGCTCTAGGTCTGCTCAATGGCGCTTTTAATCTTCTAATATCGGTCCTACAAGGCGTGTTTGCCATGCTCCAACCAGTAGCAAACATACTCGGCGCTGCTTTAAGCGTGGCAATACAGGCGCTGCAGCCGTTGCTTTCTGCCGTCAGCGCAAATCTTTCAAACCTTGGTAGTGCCTTTACGATACTGGGCAATATCGCCTACTCAATATTTTCTGCTATTGGCACTGCCATATCCGGATTTGCAGCCTTTGCACAATCAGCATTTTCTGCATGCTCAAGCGCCGTTTCTGCCGTTGGTAATGCCTTCCACTCATTTCAGTCTGCCGTGGGTAGCGTCATCGACAACGTACGTAGCAAGGTTCAAGGAGTCGTTGACTTTATCGCAGGTGTTCCCGGTAGGATTATGGGATTCTTCAGTGGTATGCACATTGAGCTACCACATATCAAGCTCCCACACTTCTCAATCACAGGCAGCTTCTCTCTTAATCCGCCATCGATACCACACCTTGGAGTTGAATGGTACGCCAAAGGAGCCATTCTTACCAAGCCGACTATCTTCGGCTCAAATCGCAACGGCCTTATGGGCGGTGGCGAAGCGGGTGACGAAGCAATACTGCCAATCGACAATCTTAAAGGTTATGTCGTTGACGCTGTCGAAACCGCTGATACCGGACAAATTAACGTTGTAGAAGAGCTCCGAGCACTCCGCGATGACATTCGAAACATGAAGATCTACATGGATGGCCGCGAAGTCGGAGGAATTGTTACTCCCTACGTTGATGCAATCCTTGGTGAGAGAAAGGTGGTGGCGTATAGATGACAGCCGAAATTGTCGTAGGCGGTACACCTCTCTGTGAGACCTACCAATGTTTTCTCACCTCATATAACGATGATCCGCCGGAGCAAAAGGTCTCGCATGTAGAGATACCAGGTTCCGACGGCATCATCGATCTATCTGAGTGGATGGCCGGCAGACCCCTATTTGAGACACGCTCGATTGATTTCACGCTTTATCCGATTGAGTGCGACGGATGGGAAGACATTGAACAGCTTCTTACTGCTCTTAGAAATTATCTGCACGGCAGAACCTATAACTTTACTCTCTCATGGGATAAGCCCTATACCTATCGCGGACGCTTTGAAGTTGTGTCTCAAAAGCTCTACACAAAGACCGTTGGCGTAAAGATTAAGGTTACGTGTGACCCCTACAAATCAAAAGGAGTCTATGAGTACGTCCTTAACGGAGAGCTCGGCAAAACCTACATCGTAAACGGTCCCGCTAAGGTAGTTACCCCAGTAATAACTTGCACCACTTCTACGATCATCAACATCAACGGCCAAAGCTTTGCTTTAGACGCTGGTTCTTGGGTGAATGAAGATGCTAAGTTACACAACGGCAAAAACATTGTTGTGGTAAACACTACTCCCAACTACGGTACAGCCATATGGCGCGACTATAAGGGTGACACGTGGAGCAAGTATGAAAGTCTGCGTTTTGGCTATATGGCCAGAGCCGGCATCGGTCGCCTTAAAGGCATCAAGTGGTCTGCCTATACAGGCAGGACATGGGACAGCATACACGGTATGTGGCATGACAACGCTTATGTTGGCGACAACGAATCTCACGATGGCAACGACATAACCCTTACCTTTGAATGGAAGGATATCTGATGAGTACCAAGACAAAGAATCTCAAGCTTATAAAACCTGATGTAACCGACGAGGTTACGCAAACCATAAAGGACCTGGCAACAAACTTCGACCTGCTTGATGTCATGTGGCCGGTAGGCAGCATCTACCAGTCTACCAAGCCGACCGACCCCGGAACCTTCCTCGGCGGTACCTGGTCTCCTATCAATGGCGTCTTTTTGCTGGCACAGTCCCAGAAGCATCCCGTAGGCACCACCGGTGGCGAAGAAGAGCATACGCTTACCGTAGCTGAGATGCCTTCACACAACCACGACACCTCTATGCACTACGGTACTGATTGGGGCGGTGGTAACCAGTGGTCAGCAGCATCTGCTGATACGCACACTGACTACCGCTTTAGAGTAGACGCGACTGGTGGCAATCAGCCACATAACAACATGCCGCCTTATCGCTCGGTCTTCATGTGGGAGAGGACAGCGTAAATGTATGCCATGAACTACGCGGGACAAGTCCTCCACAATCCACGCACCGATATACAGGTCTTAAGCGCAGAACTAAAAGAAGAGTCGGGACAATCCCCGACTCTTACTTTTAAGGTGGCACCCACGCACCCGCTTTGGTCTACTTTTGGCCATGATGCAGTCATGGCCATTGAGCGTGAAGTGGAGCTAAAAGAAGTCGAGAGCGGAGAGGTGCTTTTTCGTGGCCGTGTGCGCTCTGTGCCTATGACCATGGACGGCGCAAAGAAGATAGTCTGCGAGGGGTCACTCGCATATCTTAATGACACGACCGTACGCCCCTACAAGACCTATGACACGACTGAAATTGACTGTCCTATCAATGCACCAGCCGAAGCCGACAAGCTGTTTCTTTGGTTTATTGACCAGCACAACGCACATGTGGCAAACAACTGTGAGCGCTTCCGTGTCGGTATCAATGCCGGCATAAGCTACGGACGTTTGAGCCGTGGTACCGGCAGCCGTCCGACCACGATAAAAGAGATGCGCGATAAGCTTACGAAGCTCTGTGGGGGCTATTTCCGCGTGCGATACGATGACTACGGCTCTCTTATCGACTGGCTGCCTTCTCGCGGCGCTGCGGAGTCTACACAGGCCGTAGAGCTCGGGCAAAATCTTTTAGATCTCTCAACCGGCGCTGACGGCAAAGACATCTTCACCGCTATTGTGCCGGTGGGTAAAGCCGGCGAAGGTGAGCACGAACACGACGTCACGATCGATGACGGGGAGCAAGACGGTATCTATGTAGCCGTCAGCCCCGACTACTACATCCTTGGCGATGCCGTCGTCGATAAGGCTAAAGCAGAGCGCTATGGAGTCATCGAGAAGACCATCCAGTATCGCGAGATTTCCGACAAAAAGCAGCTTGCCGAGAAGGCTATGGCAGAGCTCGCAGCAGCTCGCTTTGATGATGCTATCGAGGTGTCGGCCTTTGACCTGCACTATGCAGATAAAAGCATTCGACCCATTAACTTTCTTGAGCGAGTGGATGTTGAGAGCAAGCCACACGGACTGTCTCGCATGATGCTTTGCGTGGGTCGTACGATTGATATCTGTGACCCCACTCACACAAAGTATAAGTTCGGTGCCATTGCATCCACTCTCACTAAAGACGGTACAGCAGCACAAGACGACGCAGATGCCCAGCAGCGCCGCGTTACAGCACTCTCAGCGTCTACGCGCACTATCGCGGAGGACGCCAAGAAGACTACTGTCCGGGTTGCTGCGGTAGATGATCGCGTAGCCAAGGCTGACAAGAAAGCCGAGGAAGCCAAGAAGACCGTCGTCAAAATGGAGGAACAAGTCACTACGGCAACTAAGAAGGCGGATGCCGCGGCGTCTAAAGTGGAAGAAGTAAGTACCAAGGCTGAGAAGGCAGCGCAGGCTGTCACGACAGTCGTATCCGATGTGGCAGCGGCTAAGGCAGCAGCTACTGAAGCCAAAGAGACCGCAGATGCTGCTGGCCAAGAAGCACATGATGCTAAGACACAAGCGGCCACCGCAAGCGCACAGGCTGCTGCAGTAGACGGCAAAGCTACGGAAGCAAAGCAAGCCGCGGCATCAGCTGCACAAACAGCGACGCAGGCAGAAGAGACAGCCCAGGCTGTCGAAAAGAAGGTAGACAACATCACTAATACATTTTCACACGACGCCGATGGTGCGCACGTAGGTACTAAGAGTGGGCTGCATACGACGGTAGACGCGCAAGGGCTTCATGTCATGAGCGGGACTGAGGAGATTGCGACTTTCGCAAAAAACACCGTAGCCCTCGCCAAAGGAGCAACAGAAGCAGAAATATCAATGGTTGATTCGGCTTTTAACCTTAACGTTAAGCGCAAAAATAACCCTGATATTGGTGTTATACAAGATGCTGTTTTTAGCGGAGAGTCATTTGCGTTTAATCCGCGCTACTCATATACGACTACGTCAAGCGTTCTAAAATTTTCAGCGATTGAGAGAAAAGTTAATCGAGGTATAGAGGTCTTCATCAAGCCACAGGGCTATGAAGTGGCATATATAGCGGATGAAAATGTACTGTCAAGTGCCACGGGTACACACAAGCATCTAATCAATCTTCTCACTACAACGCCGTGGAAAGACCTAGGCGGCGTCTCAGGCAGCGATTACGTACGCTACAAGCAAGTAGGAGCCGAAGCGTATATATCGGTAGACGTAACTGGAGCCAATAATCTCACGCTTACACCTAAGCTTCCGGAGGGGCTGCGCCCCGAAAATAATATGTATTTACCTGCCGCGACTTATCCCGGAGGTCACCCTGCTCTGGTGTGGCTTGGAGCCGATGGCTCGGTGTGGATTACCGGTGCTCAGTCATCCACTGATCGCGTAGTCACGACTGCGCCATTCCCAATCAAAGAGTAGGAGGTGATGCCGATGGAGGACGAGAGTCTAGGCGCTGCGCTTGCGGCGCTCAAAGGTAAGGATAGCGAGCTTGAGCAGCGTATACACACGCTTGAGGGGCGGGTGACTAAGCATGGGGTAGAGATTCAGAGCTTGCAGATTGGCACAGCTGAGCTGGATATAAAGCTGACTATGATGCAAAAGACACTCGACACGATGCAAGAGACGCTCAATCGACTGAGCGATAAGGTAGACGCGCTCGCCAGTGTCCCCGGTGAGCACTGGAAAGACGTCACAAAGCAGGTAATCGCGCTTATTGTGGCCGCTGTAGTCGGCTTTGTGATTACTAAGATGATCGGCCAGTAAGGCCAGAAAAGGAGAAATCATTATGATCAATTTAACCGTACGCGCGAAGAATAAAGCTTTTTGGTTAGCTATTGTGCCGGCTTTATTACTGCTCGTCCAGGTATGCGCGGCACCCTTTGGCTATAAGTGGGATTTTGTCGTGCTTAACCGTCAGCTTGCAGACATCATCAATGCCGCTTTTGCAGTACTTTCCATCCTGGGCGTTGTCAATGATCCAACTACGCAGGGTCTCGGAGACTCTGCACGTGCAATGACATATACAAAGCCAAGCGAGAAGCCCACTCATACTGCTATGGAGGGTGGCAATGCTTAAAGGAATTGACGTATCTGGCTACCAGTCCATAAGTGGCGGTACCTATGACAGCAGCTACGTGGAGACGGCTTACGGCGGTTCTGACTTTGTCATCGCTAAGGCAACCCAAGGCACACGTCCGATGAATAGCTACATGACGGCTCAGCTTGAGCGAGCACTTTCTGACGGAAAGCTGATTGGCGTATACCACTATGCCGACGGTGGAGACCCTGCGGCAGAAGCTGATGCTTTCCTCGCTCGTGTCGGTGATTACATCG
>ERZ773083.710-NODE-710-length-25556-cov-51.502961_pt1 | contig 25556 bp, 29 predicted proteins | sample MGYA00511465_ERZ773083 | MGnify/ENA primary metagenome ERZ773083 (study PRJEB29015, sample SAMEA2738001) | human oral metagenome | biome: human oral; feature: human-associated habitat; material: dental | place: China | collected 2060 ... | reverse complement strand
CAGTCCCGCCCCGACCGGCCGGGCTGACACCACCACCGCCTGATCCACCGCTCGCCGCGAGACCCCACGCGACACCCGGCAGCCCGGCACCAGCTCCCGCACCACCGAGACCAGCCGCTCACCCGCGCTCGACCCCACCGCCCACGTCGCCTGCCCACCCGCAGCGCGCAGCTCCAGCACCACCCGACCAAGCGAACCATCCGCCAGAATGCGCTCCACCAAACCGACCGCCGTCTCTATAGCGAGCGGCAGAGCAAACCGCAGCTGATGCCACACCAGGGGACGAGTAGGGCGGGCCATCACGGGGTGCCTCCCAGCGTGGACGAGACAGCGGCGGCCTCGTCGGTCTTAGCCGTACCGGTGCGATCCGGCAAAGTATGGGAACCAGCGGAAGAGGTGCCATGAGCCAAGTAGTGAGCGCCCTCATGACGCTGGTGAGCACACCGACCTGCCAAGCAGTTCCCAGCCGATGCCGACACGGACTCATTCGCAGCACAGCGCCCCACCGAGGCGACACCACGAGCACTCTGCCCGCTATGAGCGCCAGCCCACGGAGCCGCAGCATCACCACTCGCGGCAGCCGATACATCGCTGGTGCCAGGCTCACGCCCCGCGCAGACACCCACACCTGAGGACACCACCTCGTCAACCGCCGCCGACTCCACTGTCTCATCCGCCTCTGCCGCCATCTGCCGCGCCAAAGCCAGAACGATCCGCGCCACCGCCCGGTGATCCATGCCGCTTCGCCGCACCGGCACCAAACGCACCCGCCGCGACGAACCAGGCCGACCACCAGGATGCGGGGCCATCATGGCTGCCTCCTCGAAGTATGAGGCCATCCACCGTTCTTCCGGTGGCCTGCACCAGTGGAGTGAGTGGTATCAAGCGCGGGACTCGAACCGCGACCGCCCCATTGCGACTGATGCCGCTGCTCAGCCTGTCCCACCTGTTGTCCTGCATCAGTTCGCCGCCGCTCACGCTGGCTAGTCCGATTGTGGCCACCGTGAGAGCTGGGTTTCCTCACCACTCCCGTCGTCCCCGCCACCAGCGCACTGCCAGCCAAGCGGCGGCGCTCACGGCGAGCAGCCCGACGAGCCAGGGCCAGCTGCTTTGCACGACGACGACGATCCACCTCAGCCCCATCGCGATCAGGAGCAGACCGACGCCGCATCGCAACAGACTGCCAGCAAGCGAACGCCTCGAATCGCTCATCATCACCATCTCCTCGAAGACTGCGAATTGGGTACTTGTCACGCCACGGCCGACTCATCGCGTTACCTCCTCACTGTTACCGCCGCTGCCATCGCTAGCGGACTCGTCGGTCTGCGGCATCGCTTCCGCCTTCTCAACGCGCTCGCTATACCGCGGCACAGCAAAGCCGGGGATACGGATGTCGGAGTCCACTTGGTCGCCCCACACCGCCCAGGGCTGGTTCGACTCGGGCCTGCGGCGGGCGAACAGCTCCAGGTACGGCCCAGGGCTGACCCGCTCGATAATGGCGAACTGCTCAGCTGGCTTGCGTGAGTGCTCCGTGACGGGGGCGTTGAACCAGGTCGGCTGGGAGCGCGAACCAAGCGGGGCTTTCCCTCGGGTGCAGAACAGCAGCTGCTCGGTAGCGTTACGCAGCTGGTAGCGGCCACCCAGGCCAAGGCGGAACTTCACCCAGGTCAGTGGGCTGCGCACCGTAAAGCCCCAGGCCTCAGCCACCTCATACGCCCTCGGCAGCAAGGCGTTCGTCGTCCACAGCCACAGGTGAGCATCACGGGCCGCCAGTCGCCCTACCGGCAGCGCCTTGATCCGCGCCAGGCTCATCGTCCGGTAGTGCTTCTCACCACTCTGCAGTGGCCAAGGCGGATCGACCAGGATGGTGGCGAAACCACCAGGAGGCAGGCCAGGGATGGTAGGCGATGAGCCAGCGCCTGGTCTCACTGCTGCATCCGCCTGCCTGGCTACCGCACCGTGCCGAGCCGCCGCTCCCCCAGCGCACGCTCGTCTTGTCTGTTTCGTCTGCTGCATGATGTCCCTCCTTTTTGTTCATACGTGCTATTTGCTCCAGGCAAGCTCGCTACCAACTTTTCGCGTATCGGCAACAAGTTGCCCTTATCCCATACATTCCACGAACACTCATTCGACGCAAGGCCCTCAGATTCACTATTGCCAAGCGACGCGACACTCGCCGTTCTTGAGCCGTTTCTGTGGTGCCACCCCAGGAAACAAAATGGACACACACGCCACTTAGTGGCCACGAAAGTCGGTGCTGTAGTTTTTGCAACAAGCAGGCGAAAACGACGCAGCACGTGGGTGAGGAATGGAGCCGATTGCTCACGGCTGCCGCTCGTCCGACCGAGCCGGTCGCTGCTGCGTGCACCGCTTGGGACGCGGGCACGGCGGGCGACGCGAGGACGAGTGAGCCGGCCAGGTAGGACGGGCCGTACCAGCCGCCGGCTCACCACTGTTGCCGTCACCGTTCGCACTGCCCGGCACCGCTCCAGCAGACGCACCGCTACTACTGGCGCTGTTGCCGCTGCTCTCGTCAGTAACACCGTCACCGCTGCTGGCACCACTCCCGCCATTGCTGGCGTTATGCCTTCCACCGGCCGACACTCTTACCGCCTGCTCGTTGTCCTGTAGCACCTGGGCCATGGCTGCCTGCATGGCTCGGCCGGCTTCTTGGCGCTGCTGGCTCAGCTCACTGCCCAGGGCCAGGGCGGCTGCCCAGGATGAGCTGCCTGATACGCCTGGCCCAGCTGCTCTGGCCGCCTGGTGTGCAGAGTGCCAGCTGGCTGCGACCCCACCGGCAAGCTGACCGGCCTGGTAGCTGCTCGGCAGCGCGGCAGACAGCGAGAGCGGCGGCTCGCCCATGGGCAGCGGCTGACTCATTCCGCTCGGCGGTGCCTCCCGCCACGCTGCCAGGCCGTCACGCACCCCGTGGGCGAACGCCCAGCCGATTGCGCCCACCACCGCCAAGCCGATGAGGGCCAGAATCCCAACTATGACCGTCATGATGAAACCTCCGAAGATGAGAAGAGACGAGAGAAGGAGAAGGAAGCAAAGAGAAGAGCGTGAGGAGAAGGAACGACGGCGCGAGGCAGAGCGCTCACTACCGAGCTGACGACGTTCCGGTACTGGCCCGCCGCCTACAGCTGCCCGATGCGCTGCCCAGCGCCCAGGGCGTATCCCGTGATGATCGCTTCGTAGAACTGGGCACCGCCGGGGGCGATGCGGGTCTGGGCCTCGGCCTGGGTGACCAGCGTGGCGATGTTGGTCAGGACCTGGGAGGTCAGGAAGGCCCGGGCCTGCTCGGCCTGGGCGGCTACTTCTGCCTGGGCGGCGACCTGCTCGATCTCCCGCCGGGTCACCCGGGCCTGGCCATTGCCTAGCACCACCCCCGTCCGGGTGCGCTGGGGCGAGAAGAGACTGAGATTGGTAGAAGCCATGAGAGGTCCTTTCGAGAAGAGAGGAAGGAAGAAGAGAGAAGAGAAGACGACGGCTGGGGCAGTTGCTCACCTTGGAGCGGATCCTGCTGCCACCGCCTGGGATGACAGTTGCGGCCCGGTGGCCGCCCAGATCAGGCCATCGGCCTGCCGCACTGCCCGAGGGCAGTTGCCGCGCTGGTGTCTGGTTGATCTGGCACATCTAGGAGAACCCGCCGCCATTGGCGGTGTCGTGACAGAAAAGTGCACCGTGCTGCATCTGCGCAGCACGGCGCTAAACCGGTCGGTGAGAATAGGGGCCATGAGCACGCTCCCGGAGCCAGCCACCCCGCTGCCACATGGCGTCTTCCCTATAGGCGACGCCACGGATGAGGCCGAGCAACGTGCCGCACTGGAGCAGCAGGTGCTGACCGAGCTGCTGGCCCTGCGCAAGGCCTACGGGCAGCTGACGGTGCAGAAGTTCAGCGCCTTCGCCACCTTGCGGCAGGTCTGCGGCGGCGACGACCTGCTGGACGCCTTCTTGCTGTTTCAGCGCGAGCTGGCCCGCTACCAGCACAGTGGCCGCAACGAGGCAGCCGCCGCCCTTTCTCTGTCTGCCCCGGCCGACACCGTCCTTGACCGCCTCCAGCTCATCGCCGAAGCGCTCTCACCCGAGCAGGACTGGCGAGACCAACGCACCGCCCGCCGCTGGAGCGATGCCGGTATGCCGATCCTCGCCCGCGACCTGGTCTACTTCGCCCAGGTCGCCGGACGACTCGGCACCGAGACGCTCAGCATCCAGCTCGGCGGCAGCGGCACCAGCTTGATGGTCATCATCGACCAGATGACCAACAGCGACCTTCCCGCCAAGGCACCCCTTATCCAGGTCTGGCACTACCCCTCCAGCAACAGCCCACGAGAGCTCACGCTTGATCTGGAGCAGATCACCAGCTCCCAGGTCTCACGCGACGGGCTGACCATGCGCCGTCACCGCCTCGCCCTCGACCTGCCCGACGCCCAGGCCGTCGAACCAGACGACGCCGTCCTGGCCGTGTCCATCACCGGCCAGGACGCCCCCATGCGCACCGTCTTCTACCAAGACCACAGCCACCTCACCCCCGGCCTCCACACCCGCATGACCACCTACCGCACCATCGTGATGGTGGAGGTAGCCAGGGATGAGGAGTGAACAACACCCACCACGTCATACGAGACAGGTGGGGCAGCAGGCGACTTCCGTACACCCGCCACCCCACCCGCTTGACAGCTCCGCTAACGGGTACTGATTTGAATCTGACGCCCCTCAGCCAAGTCCTGAGCAAGGCCGGCTACCATCGCGTCGGGCAGGTCGAGCCCGTACTTGCGTAGCGCGCTGTCGACAGCACGCCGAACTTCGGCAACAGGCCGCCCCTGCAACCGAGACCGGCGGCGGTTCAGATCATCCTCGAAACGCTTGAACGCGTTCTGAGCCATTGCTGCAATCTGGCGCTCTATATCTGAGTTGATCTCCACGTGCACGGACACCCAGCTCACGCTCCCTCATGAATCGTGGTGTTCGGGTGACGCCGAGCGGTCGCCCAGCGCGACGTCCACGGCCGACTGTTCGGCGGGTTCGGGTGGGAGTGGGAGAATACTCTCCGCTCAAAGAGCAAAAAGGAGCAGATTGCCCGAAAGCGAGTTCTACCTTCCAGGGCTGCCCGCTGATGTGGGCAAGAAGAAACAAGAGTAGGCCATCTGCCATAGCATGCGGCTCGCTGTCAAGAGGGAACAACCCCCCTTTTACAATCTTATATCTACCCCTTAGTTTGTTTCCTGTTGGGCGAACCCAATACAGGCATCATAGCACCGAAAGGAAACTGCCCCATGACTGGACGCGATAGGTCTAAAGAAGAGCCTTTCTTCGCTACTGTCTTAGATAAAATGCCAGACGGCATACAAAGAGCTGTCCGCGGGATACACGGAGTCATTCAACGCTCTCCGAAAGTATCCCCCTATGCATGGGTGGGATCTGGGTACAGGCCAGAGCCAGACAATAAACAAAATGAACACCGACACGGCTTGGCTGTCGACCTCATCGTCACCGCCGACACCGGGATGATTCCAACAGAAGACGAACTACTTGCCGGAAACATTCTTCTCAACTGGCTCACTGACCACGGAGACGACCTGAAGATCCATGGAATCGTATTCAGTCGCGACTCCAAAATGCGCCCAGAGTTCTGGGGCTACTCCCACCCGGGCACATGGAAAGAAGGCGACCACCGCGAAGGCAAGGATGAGGGAGAGGAAATTTCAGCAAACCACGTCGACCACATTCACGTCCTCTTCGACAGTAATGCCGACTGGCCCTCATCACTCGACGACTCAATTGCAGACAGAATCAAGCCAGGCCTGCCCACGTCACCTGGCAGGTTCAAGCCTGGACTGCCCAATGTTGGCGCTAATCTTCAGTTAGTTGACTCGGTTTCTATTAGTCACCTGAGGGAGGCTCGCTATAGCGACCCCGAGAAGGACGGAACCCCAGTTGGCCCCTACGGCAACGAAGTCTTCACCCTCGAGACCGCACTGGCTAGAACTCAATGGTTGCACTGGCAGTATGTTGATGGGCACTACGGAACGAGCACTGTCGGAGACGGATCAAGCGGTTATGGAGGCACCACTGGCTTCCAGCGCAAGCACACCGGCAGTTCCGCTCCCGACGGATGGCTTGGCCGTCAGGAACTGACCAAGTTGTTCCAGTTGGCTGGGATGTCTGTTGAGGTGACGGACTGAACCGGATAGTGACGGCACACGAAGTAGAGCTGGCGAGGAGACGAAGGGTTATTACTCTTCTCCTCCCGTCAGCGCTTCACTATGTTCCCATAAACTACTCCTGCTCACATGCTGCATTAACAATTCAGCACACATTAGGACGTACGACACGATCACTCCTCAGAATCACTCGCCGTAAGTTTTTCCCTAATGCAAGTCAGATAAGTTCTGACAGTATTCAACGACACATTCAATTCTCGTGCAACAGCGGCGTTATCATAGCCGCGAGCACAGCACTCCAACACTTTGAATTCCATGGGCGTCAGATCGCCAGCCTTCTCACTGTCATGACGAAGCAGGAGCTTCATACGATCTAGACTCTCATGACGCCTGCCGGAGAGTGCATCGCGAATCGCCTGGACGAGCTCACTGTGTGGGGCCGACATGCGAACGAAAGCCATCACATCTTCAGCGATGACTTCACCGATAATGCTATCAATTACTGTTTCACTATAGGCGACGACGGGCACATTCCGTCGGTTGATTTCTCGAATATTCTCCACCGGACTCGAGCGATCCAGCAGAACAGGGTCGAGAAGAACGACTGCCCGCCCATCGGGCCATTCGATATCCGAAAGGCTGGGATACCACGAAACAGTCCATGGAAGTCCCTCAGCCTCAAAAGCATTCTCGCACCCCAAGGCGATAACGCTGTTATTGATGATCGCGATAACCGAACACTCCTGATCCATACATTCCTCCTCCAGATAGCTATCGTTACGAACTACTCGTCATGGTATCTACGTATCATTCTGGACCATCACCTCTCCCTGCCGGTCGAGTCGGTATCGGGTGTCATCGGTGACGATGGTCAGTAGTGTGGGACGCCTGGGTGGGTTGAGGCGGATGATGACGCGGTTGCTCTGGGTGATGTTGAGGAAGTTGGTGACGTAGTTGACCGCGTTGGTCCGCGTGTGGTCGTCGATGGTGGTGTTGTCGCCGGAGTCGTCCAGGAGGATGACCTCGGTCCCGCGTCGGCGGGCAGCATGAGCACTCGTCACGATGCTGGTGCCGGTGAAGAACGGGGCGCGGATCTCGTCGCGCAGCTCGGCCTCGAGCAGGTAGGCCTGGCTGCGTAGCTCCGGCGTTGTTGCATTGCCGTTGGCGATCTGGGTCAGTAGGGGTGTGACACGCTGGCGGACGGATGCCATGCGGGTGGTCATGATGCGGTCGGCTTCTTCGTGGGCGCGCTGCTGCGCCTGGAGCTGGGCGGTTTCTCGCTGGGTGGCGGCGATCTGTGTGGTGGCTCGGGTGGATAGGTGAGCAATGCCCTGCCAAGCAGTGATCATGAAGTAATGGCCCATCATGTAGGTGACAACCATCAAGAGCGGCCGGCCGGTCGCGACAACCCAGTAGCCGACCATAACGGTGATCATGCCGATTCCTGCCCAGGCTTGTCTGGGACGTCCACGAATGATCAAGACGCAGCACAGGTCGGTGCCAGCTCCCGTGCACCACGAGCTGTATCCAGGCCAGCCAGTGGCAACGATCTGGTTAAGAACGAGCAGATTTGCCACACCGACAATGACTACCGTGAGCCATGCCACCCAGTTTGGAGGTGTCGCCGCAGGCCAAGACCATAGGAGAAGCACGGTAGGCACCAGCATAAGGACAAGGCTCACCATCACCGGTTCCCAGTGGCGGTACTGGTCGGTACAGCACTCATGCACCACCATCATGATATGAACGCTGATCAGGCAAGCGCCGATGAGGCGAGCACCAACGGATTCCGGCGATGACGCGAGATACCGGGACCAAGTAACAGCCTCGTTGGTGCCCGCCGCCGACGCGGCATCCTGACCAGGACCTGGACGCGTCCATTTCAGAGTGACGGTCGTTCCCTGGTTTGGAGCCGAATGGATCAGCGCTTCGCCACCAGCGTCGTGCATACGAGCAACGATCGAGCCAGACACACCATGCCGACCGATCGGAGTCGCATTTGGGTCGAAGCCGCGTCCGTCGTCACTCACCTCGATGGTCAGGCTGGCGGCATCGCTGGTAAGCGTCACGGTGCGCCTCATCGAGGAGCCTTCGTCGCCAGCGTGCCGCAGTGAGTTGCGCACCGCCTCCAGCGTGGCCTCAGTGATCGCCTGTGCCACGTCGGCCGGTATCTCGCCCTCACTGGTGGCCCCGACAACGGTGCGGATGTTGCCAGCCATAGCGTCAACGCGACTAGCGATGTCGTTCAGCAGCGCACCAGCAGCGACAGGTACCGACGGCGCCGTGTCCCGGCTGAGTGAGTCGAGTGCCTGGCGGGCGCTGGCTCGCAGAGCGGCCCGGTCGGGCAGGCCGTTCGCGACGGCGATCAGGGCAGAGAGGACGTGGTCATGGATGAAGCTGTTGGCCCGGAGCTGGGCCTGGGAACGCGCCCGATCGGCGGCGAGTACCACAGCCTGCGCGCGGTACCGCGCGCTGCCGCTGTCGAGCACCCCGGCTTGCCGCAGCACCCACGCCAATACACCGACGCTGGCAAGATTCGTCGCGAGGTCGAGTGAGACCTCTTTAATCGACATCGGCTGCACATGGCCAGCCGAAGTGGCGTGCATCATCAAGAGCAGCGGCGCCAAAGCAACTATGTAGGCCACTCGACGCGTAGGAGCTAAAACGACCGTGGCCGCTGCTGCTGCGATATACAAGCCAGTCAATGGTTGCGTGCGCGCCGCAAGTTCCCCCGTCATGAAGGTCGGAAAAATCGGCACGAATGCCGTGACACTCACAGCGAACGCGTAAACAACGAGGAAACCGACGAACCCGCCGGATATCATACGATCGATGACATGCTCATTCGGATGACGGCACCACCGGAACCGGCGCACACACAGACCGGCGGCCGCTCCACAACCTGCGATAACCGCTGGAAACACCACAATCATCAAGAACCAGAGCACCGGAAACGAGTTCACACGGCTGGCGTCGTAGACGGTCGGATAGACCATAACGACGATCTCTGCTACGCCAATCCCGACAAATAGCCCGACAAGGCGCCGAATATGCAGCGTATACGCCCCGGCTGCCTCAGCCGACCGAGTTTCTTCCGCACGCGGGTCAGTCATAGTAGCTCACCAGTCCATCCTCAGCCGCCCGGCGGAAGAGGTCGACGCGAGTGTCAGCCGGCCGCCCAGCGGCGCGGTACTTGTCTCGGATGCGCGCCACGTAGGTGTTGACCGTGTTCTTCGACAGGTTCAGGATCCGGGCCACCGTCTCAGACTTCTCTCCCTCCGCATAGTGCGCCAGGACGTCGGCCTCGATTGGTGCCAGGTAGTCGACGACGAAGTCCTCGTCGGCATCCAGCGCCGCTGCCCAGTCCAAGCTCGCGCTCGGCCTGCCGTCCAGCGCATCCTGGATCGCTCGCACCAGGTCGCTCGACGGCCCGGACTTGCGCACGATCGCCAGCACTCCCCCGGCAATCGCCTCACGCACCAGGATCGGGCTCTCTGCCGATGTATAGGCAATGACGGGCAGACCGCGCTGCTCGATCTCGTGCAGGTTCTGCGTTGGCGTGGAGCCGTCCTCCAGCCGCAGATCCAGGATCACCAGCACCCGGCCATCGGGCCACTCCACATCATGCAGGCTGGCGTACCAGCGCACCGACCACGGCATTCCGGCATCCTCAAACACCAGGCGGCAGCCCTTGGCAATGATGTCGTGGTCGTCAACCACAATGATCGAGCACGCCTGATCCACACCAATCTCCTTACCACTGCACGTGATTCAACAACGAAGCCAGCAGACACAGCCGGCCTGCACCAGCAAACAGATTAGTTACGGCGCTACGCTTCCAACACCTCTATTGCGACTATCAGGTAATTCTCAATGAACTTTCAGTCGACCAGCGAAGTCGTCTTACTCAATCGTCGCAACAAATAAACGCGCAGAGCAGCATTTCGGCTGACGCTTCAACACCAACAATGACGGCTCAGCATCGCCCACTACCGATTTCAGCGCCCACATAGTGAGACGCCATAAAGATGCAATTCCACTTAGTCAACGACGGCGCTTCAACGATAACTATGGGCTCACCGTGAATCACCACAAGACAATCACGACACGCTTGTAGCCCTTCACCAGCGCGGTCTGTCTATCTGGCGACGCACGCGTGACACCACGCATCGGCACCTCTTGGTAAGTCTCACTTCTTAGTCTCAATACTCATACTGGTCGATTACGCCACGGTCTCACTAATCTCGGTTCCGCCAAGCGAATCCGAACCAGACGCAGCACCAGCGCCTGCGCGCAACGATGCGTCTACCACTCGCTTCGCTTTCCTCTCCGAATCCCGAATCGTTGAGTTAGGAACTCCTGAAATGGCATATGAGCAGACGAACAGCGTGGTTGACTACTACGAAGAGTTCGCACTTCACAGAGAAGATCCAACCCAAAAACTTCTTAAGGATCTCAAGAAGGTTCAGCGTCAGTGGCGAACGCTCGGAGTGCGAAGTGGGCGAGAAGGCGAAGAAGCGAACAAGAAGCTTAGGCTCATAGAGAAGGCGTTTCAGGTATTTCAGAGCGACGAATCGCGACACGCCTACGACGAGTCCCTGAAGCAACACCCAAAAGACATCAAGTCCGAAAAGAAGACTGACTGGATCAACGAGTCGTGGAAGTACTACTTCGTTGGCGACAATGGTCCCGCCAAGATTGCAGCCACGAAAGCCCGCAGCGCAGAGAACGAAAACCCACAATGCTACGTCGTGTCAGCGTGGGTAGAGCTTGCCGAGGCATGGGGTAGTGACGCAGAGAAGCGGCAAACGTACCGAAAGGCCAAGGAGTTCGCCGACGAATCGTATGTCCTCGATCTGGAGAAGGAGTACGTTGCCGACGTCAATTTCGCCCGCGGAGTCTGTTTCCAGGCAATCGGGCAGCACACCAATGCGATAGAATGCTTTCTTCGCGCTCTCCAAGAAGCCAACCCATTTACTTTTTGCGACATTGCATGGAGGGCGGCAATATCATACACAATACTCAAGCAGTACGACAAAGCTATTGACATCTGCCTGATCGCCCTAAAAGTCGGAGCAGAAATCGAAGACGATATACTCCTACACAAAGTCTACCAGTCATGCTATGCAGCCCTAGAAGCAAAGTGCCTACACTTCCACTTCGACGTCGATGAAATTACTCAAGCTTACAAAGAGAAGCGACTCAAAGAGAGCGACGTTGTCAACTCCTTGAACGACTTCCGCAGCATGCGCGACCATATCGCGAATCAGAATATCCCGCCACACATGGTATCGAAGCTATCAACCTTCGTCGAGGCCCACATCAGCCGCCTCGAGCTCATCGAAGAACGTATCGCTGCGATCAAGAACGCCCCGAGTGACGAACTGGCTGACACTGACCACCTGAAACCTGGCGAGCCTCCAAGCGTCAACATTTTATTATGGTCTCTCGGCATTGCAGCCCTTATCGGCATCGCCGCTTATTCAACTGGAGACAACACGCTTTGCTTGGGACTCATATTCCCATTGATCGGGATATTGGGATACTTCACAGTCCTGCAGAGCCACGATCAGGATACGGGCAAGTACGAGAAGGCCTGCCGCGACGCTCGCGCTGCGCAGAAGAAGGCTCGAGCCGCTCAGGGGCGCGCACGTTCACTTGGTGCCGTCGAGATTAAGGAACTTGAGAGCCAGTTGCACGGGATGAAAAAGGATATTGAATCTAACTAACTCGACAGTATTGAGGAATCATTACCATGGATACACGTGTAGCCGATCAGTTACGACTCCACAGTGGCCACCTGGACTTTATCGGTCGTAGTCACATCTGGATTGATGATTATGACCGGGCTGACTCGGTGCGGTTTGCCCAGTTCGCACTCGCCAATGCACTGGCCCACACGGCACCAGGGCAGTTGGAGGTGCTCGTCTTCGATGATGCGCTCAGGGGCATTGCGGCACCATTCCAGGAGGTCAACAGCGGCGGGGAGAAGATCCTGCGCCATATCAACGACGTCCAGGAGCTGAACGAAACCATCAAGTACCTGCACGAGCATGTGCGCTCAGTGCTCAACGTCATCCAGGGCCGCACGGAGAGTCTGCTGGAGTTCCGCCAGCAGCTCTCACCCAAGGTTGAAGGCTTCAAGTTGGTCGTCCTCTCGACGATTTACCACCTGCTAAGCGACGAGATCAGAGACAAACTCACCGTCCTGCTCAAGGCCGGCCCGGCTGCTGGCGTCACTTTTCTCATCCACTCCATGAAGCTCAAGGTCAACGAGGAGATTCTCAACCTGACGCAGCTGTGCGATGTTGACGAGCGCATGGTCTACGGCGATGACGGCGCAGTGCGGGGGCAGTTCGACCCGCAAAGTGCCGATGACCTCATCTCAGTCAGCCGAGACGTCGCCTCGGCGGTTGCCAATGCGCAAGTGGAGCCAGTGGCCTTCAGTGAGGTGCAGCCGTTGGATGCACCGTGGTCGCAGTCCAGCCGGGATGGCATCAGCTTTGCGGTCGGCACCTATGGGATGTCCACCATCGAGGTCACCCTCGGCGACGAGCTCAACCAGCGACACAACGCCCTAATCACTGGCGCGGTTGGGCAGGGCAAGTCCAACTTGATTTCGGTGGTGGTGCACTCCCTGTGCCAGCGCTACTCCCCCAGCGAGGTCGAGTTCTACATGCTCGACTTCAAGGAGGGGGTCACCCTCCAGGCCTTCGCCCCAGACCCGAGCACTGGCTCATTCCTGCCGCACGCTCGTGTCCTAGGGCTTGACGCCGACAGGGAGTACGGCGTCAACGTTCTTCGGCATCTCTTCGCCATCTACCGCCAGCGCATGGCCACCTTCAAAGCCGCCGGCGTGCAGAACATCCGCCAGTACCGCCTGGCTGATCCCGAGGCCGTCATGCCCCGCATCGTGGTGGTCATCGACGAGTTCCAGGTACTTTTCGCTGATCAAGATTCCGTCGCCACGACCGCAAGCGATCTCATCATCAAAGGTGCCCGGCTGTTCCGTGCCTGCGGCATCCATTTCATCCTGGCCACCCAGACCATTGGCAGTGGCGGCATGCTCGGGGGCACCACTGGTCAGGCACTGTTCGCTCAGATCCCGGTGCGTCTGGCCCTGAAGAACTCCCTGACGGAGTCCCACGCTACGCTCGGCCTCAAGAACGACGCCGCCAGCCACATCAGGTCTCGAGAAGCCATTGTCAACCTCGACTACGGCGAACTGTCGTCTAACCGCAAGACCACCATCGCCTACGCCGATGACGCCATCCTGGCCGAGCTGCGCACCGCCTGGTGGCAGCAGGCCCAAGACACCGTCACCCCACCAGAGGTCTTCGAAGGCGAACACCGCCTCAGCCTGCACGACGACGAACGCTTCCTGACGAACCTGCAGAGCAGGCACGCCATGCTCGGCCGCCGTATCACCGTCGGCGTCGCGCCACTGGCAACGGACTTCTCCACCGACGTCGGCCGCAACCTGGCCCTATTCGGCACCGGCCCAGGCCACACCATCCTGCTCAACGCTGCGCTCTCCCTCCTGCACAGCACACCGGCCGCCGAGATCATCGTCCTCGATCTCGCCAGCGATTGGCACTCACCAGAGCACGACAACGTGCGCATCCCCTTCGAGCGCCAACTCACCAGGCTCGGCAGCACTTACCGCGTTGTCGACAAGCACCAGGCAGATGCTCTCGTCGACGAACTGGTCGAGCGAGCCGCATTCACAGCCGACAACGCCAGCGCGCCGCCAGTCTACGTCATCGGCCTCGGCCTGGAGCGGTGGCGCAGCGACACCACCAAGATCAAAACGCTCTTCGCCAATGGCCCGCTGTCCGGCATCCACCTCCTGGGCTGGTGGAACAAGTACTCCTCCTTCAAAGCCATGGTCGGGCTCGGCGGCGACAACAACTTCGACATCCGCATTGCCATGCACCTCGACCATTCCTCAGCCCGCGAGGCCTTCAAGCAGCCCATCCTGCGCTGGACGCCGCAGGACAACCGCGCCCTCGTCTGGGACAGCGCCACCATGAGCAACCCACAGCTCGTCATCCCCTACAGCCGCATCAGCTGACGGAACGCATCGCTCCACCAGGCTCAGCAGCTCCCTCTCTCCACCGCCGCGTCGAAAGGTACCCGCACTATGTCTCTCGCCGACGTCCTCGCCACCGTCGAGTCCATTAAGCAACAGATTGAAGACCAGCTCTCGCAGATCGCCAGCTTCAAGACCAAGACCGAGGACTCCATCACCCTCGTCACGTCCGAGCTGGAAGGCGACAACGCCGGCCACGAGCAGCGCATGCTCGCCGCTCTCAGCCAGGCACTCGACAGCCTCGGCGGCGCCGAGAGTGCGCTTAACGAATCCGCAGACGGCTGCCAGCAAGTCATCAACCTCTAAGACACGAAACAGGAGCACCGCCATGCCCGCCCTCGCCAACGTCATCGCAGCCGCCCAGCAGATCGGCAGCAACGCCACCCAGCTCAGCACCGGCACCAGTGCCACCGCCCAGTCCTTGTCTCAGAAGGCAGATGAGCTGCAGTCCGTCACCGCTCCCAACCAAACGGGCGAGAGCGCCGCCCAGCAAGTCCGCACCGCCAGCCAAGCTCTCGAGAGCTGCGCTGCCGCCATGAGCCAGCTCAGCTCCGCCGTCGACGATTTCATCCAGCACGCTCAGCAGTAGTCCCTCATGCCAGAAACCATTAGCGAAGAGGCAAAGCAGGAGCTACTCCGGCATCTACAAGACGCACTTGGCTTGGTGAAAAACGCCGATACCAGCGCCCAAGACGTAGCTGCAATTACCCACAGTGCTGCCGATGGCCATCAACTCACCGAGGTGATGCTGCAGCAAATGACGGCAATAGAAGCATACCTGAAAAACTGTCAAGTAAGCATTAACGACGCAATAGGTAATATCGAAGCGATTCCACTTGACCCACCCCCGGAAGACTAACACCAAGGACAGTATGCAATGTCACACAACTTTCAGGAAGTGATTGACGAACTACATCGAGGCCGAGAACTACTCACTTCAACCAGTGGCACACAAGGAATACTCAGCCGACTTAGCGACGTTATCAGCGATGTCTCCAGTCAACTATCCAAATACTGCAGCGACGACGCCTGGATAGCGACGATTAACCTCAAGACAGCTCAATATATCATAGACAACATCACCAGAGGCTGCATCACAGCATACAACAATGCTAACGACGAGTTAATCATCAGAATTCAAGGTCACCCCGCTGTTGCCAACACCGTAACCCAAGCTATAGGCACACTAGCAGTGCGCCAGTACGTCACTGAGGTAACAATATTAAAAGCCTGGGTAACTGAACAAAAAGAACGCTGGAGGACGAGAGTCATTGACCCCACCACCGACAGCGTTTATGGCCTAACCGCAGGAAACTTAGCCACAGACAAACGCACCAACCACATTCTTTACGGCCCCTTAGATGACATTCAATACAAAGAAAGGCCGGAGATTATCAAAGGGCACTTGTATCCGGGCGTAAGTGGCAAAAATGCATTCCCTAAAGAGTGGACAGCCCAAAAAATAATGAAAGTTACATCACAGGTAGTAGTCAACCCGTCAACGAACTGGAAACCCACCATCCCTACTGACGCAACACTGGAAAAAGCCAGACAACAACACGAACATATCAGAACGAGATGGAAAGCAAAGTTCATGGTCGACGAGGTTGAAGTAAACGTCATCGTAGAGCCTTCTGGTGAAGGCATAATCACCTCACACCCAACAGACAACTATAGGCATAAATAACCTTGGCAAATCAATTGGAGCGTGTTATATTATGTCCATGAGCGAACAAGTTAAACAAACGACAGCACTTTACAGTTATATTGACGAATCTCCTTACTTATCTCAATCGCAAGCCGAAGAAGCGAGAGAATACGCCAGGGTCGGCGAGTGGGCAATTTCACTAGAGCACATATGTCTCTGCGTTGCCTCTAACTTATCTAAGCAAAACAAGCACTTGACAGAAACGGAAATTAAAACACTCGAAACTTTAGCTACCATTGTAGAAGAAGAGGAGGGAGAGGCGTTTCATCGCGACTACTTTGACTTTGTTGTAGGATGCTAGCCATCAACACAAAAACTAATCTGCCTGAGGCAATCATTCACACAATAAGGCCTATTCACAGCATCCGGCAAAGGTGCTTTGACCTGCGCAGATGCTGGAGCCGGCTAACCCTGTGAATATACCTCAATGTAATTAACTGGCGTTAATATGCACTTCTATGCATGGCGTAACTGTGAATAGAATTTCTACCCCTCAACAGACAAGAGCCATTGATTACTACCAGGAATTCGGGTTCAAGCGGCAAGAATCAACAGATCAACTACGCCAAGACGTTGAACGCGTTCAGCGTCAATGGCGACGGAGAGCCTCTCTCATCAGCAAAGATGGTGAAGAGGCAAGTGATAGCCTCAGCCTCCTGGCATGAGCCTTACTTTCGACGAGGCTGAGTCGATTCTCTCGCAGCAACACTCGCAATGATCTGCCTATCGGTCTTCTCCGCCGATGGGTCAACCGAATAGCAGAAACTCAAGTTCAAGTCATCTTTAAACTTGGCATAAAGTTCTGGGCGCAAGAACTCGCTCTTTTGTGAATTGAAGGGCGAACGCTTCTTCAAGCTGCCATCACTCTTCTTGCCGGTTCGTCTCACATCTATGCAGTAGATCTTGTCGGGATCGTCGCTGGCATCCGAGATGCCTAGTTGTCGCACAACGGCTTTCTTTTGCCCCTCGCTCAGATCCTTGATTTCGACAGGAATCCACTTGCCAAACTGCTCAGTGAACTGACGTAGGAGGTTACCTACGTTATTTGCCCACTCAATGCCAAAGAACTCTCTTAGCGTTTGTGGGTCTACCATAATCCCGTTCCGATTTGCTGGCACCGAGAGCGAGTCTGTAATGTCTGACTTCCTCATGAAGCACAGGTGAACGAGCGCGAAGTCATCCGGCTTTGGGCTGTTGATGTAGTCGGTGACAGTGACGTAGTACCCCCGCTGTTTGTAGGTAAAATCAAAGCACGTCACCACCCATCCTTGCTTCCGCATGGCGTCTCGCAGTGCTTTTAGATTTCGTAGCGGCAAGTGCATAGCAACCCCTTCGTTGCACCAACTGATGATGTGCCTGACACTACCGAACAATCAGCAGAAATACAGGTTGCTGTCATCAATGCTGACAAACATCAACAGCCCCGCTCTCCCAACTCCTTCAACCCTGCACTACTTTTGCAGGAGCGTCAGAGCCTCCACCCCAATCTGCTCCGCCATCTTCTCCAGGCTCTTGAGGGTGAGGTTGCGTTCACCGCGCTCGACACCGCCCATGTAGGTGCGGTGGACACCAAGGACGTCTGCGAAGGCTTCTTGGCTCAGGCTTCTCTCCAGCCGGTAGGCACGCAGATTCCTGCCCACCGTCTTCTGGAGATCACCAACAGCCACGCCTCTCAGCCTGGCCACCTGCTACTTGAAGGTCTACAGACTGATGAGTAGCATCATGTGGTGCGAGCAGCAGACGATGCGCGGTAGCAGCGGGGAGGGACACCATGGTCATCACCCTCCAGGCGCTGGCCGAGGCCCACGTCTCCACCGTCCTCGAGGCGTGCGCGGACTGGCCAGAGCTGGCGCAGTATGGCCCGCCATACTGGCGGCCGAGAAGCAGCGCAGAGCTACGCCGCAAGATCACCGATACAGCGGGCCCGCAGCCAGCTACGGCATACAGCTTCGTCTTGGCAGATAGCGATGGGCGGTTGGTCGGCGAAACCTCGATCCATGCCATCGACTGGCGCAACCGTGTCGCTCAGGTGGGCATCTGCATCTGGCGGCCGAGCGATCGGGGCAAAGGCTATGGTGCGGCGGGCAGCCGGGCTGTCATCGACTGGGCGGTTGGCCACTTGGGGCTGCATCGCCTGGAGGCATGGATCCTGGTGGGCAACGGTGCGTCGCTTGGCCTTTTCCGCAGTCTCGGCTTCGTCGAAGAAGGCCGGCTGACGCAGCGCTACCTGGTGGGCGGCCAGTACATGGACATGCTGGTGCTGGCACGCATCACTGGGGTGTGAGGAGATGATCGTGGGGGAGTGGACGGCCAGCTGCTCCCTATTCCCTGCTTCTCAGTTCACTATGGCTGTTCTCCGTTGCCTGCTGCCGCTGGTCTGGCCTTCGCGCCTTGCGCTGCGGTTGGCTGCGGTCGTGCAAGCAGGCGGTGTTTGGGGAGAGGAGGCAGCGTGCGGCCTGAGCGGCTAGCAGGTGGAGCGGAGCGTTGCCCTGCGTGGTGTGCCGTCAACCACGACGTGGCGAGCGATGAGTTTGATGGCGTCGTCCACGAGAGTGCTCATCTCCCCGTAGCAGGCGTTGTCCCCCAGCGCGGGCACGGCGACGACGGTGGGCTCGCACGGCGGGCAGTGCCAACCGAGCTCTACCTGGTGCGCTACCAGTACGCCGGTGAGGCGGACGAGTGGCTCTACCTCGGCGACGGGCACCACGGGCTGGATGTCAGCCCCGAGACAGCGCAGCGGCTGAAGTGGGCGATTGGCTGGCTGATGGATAGTGAAGTTGAGCGCAACTGACGTTAGAGACAAACACAAAGTGAGCGCGCAAACAACGTCGGGATGCTTATTTCTGTCGCATTCAAAACTGGCACTGAACTGCGCAAATGCAGGGGTTTGCAGTATGTGTGTCGCCCTTCTGTCGACATCCTTTGTGGGCGGATTGTTTACGCCATATCACCCGACTGCTCGACTTATCTGTGTACCATTTGCCATGCTCAGGCAATACTGTTCGCGTTTGCTATTTATGTCCGTATTTTGCTATAATATATCTATTCATGGCCAGCAAAGATGTACTGCCGCTGTATCGTCGGCTGCTCAAGACCAAAGCAGCGTTGCTGGCCGTCTCATTCACCTTGGTCGGTATTCTGCTCATCATGCTCAACGCCTGGCTGGCGACGCTGAGTCTGGGCGACTGGAGCTGGCTGCATCATCTGCCGCTGGATGAGGTGGGTGGCCCATTGCTTGGGGCTGGTCTGGTCTCCACCATTCTGGACTACTCCTACCGGCGCGACCAGGAGGACATCGCCATTCAGCAAATCCAGCAGGCCATCCTTGACCTGTCGCCGGCTAAGCTGTGGAGCGCCTTGTGCGAAGGCCTTGCCCGCCACCCCGCAGAGTTGGCTCGCTTCACCACGCCCGAGCGGCTCGACGATGCGGCAGCGGCCATCATGGCGCAGCGCTTGGGCGACGAGCAGTTCGCCCGCGAGATCTATTCCGACATCCGTGACCAAGCCATCCGCGCCGCCGAGCGGTGGTACGACGTTGAGGCGCGCGTTCGGCTCTCTACTGCAGTAGAGAGGAGTACCGCAGGTACTCCTCTGCTCGACGTCACGGTGGAATGGGAGTACACCACCTTGCCCAGTGGCAGTGAGCGCCGCTTCGCCTGCGTATCGGATAGGGCGGCGTACAACGCGCTGCGCGGCGACATCCCTGCTACCTCCACCTGGTTCATGGCACCACGTTCTGGCCTGGACGCACGTAGCCAGGAGTCATACGAGTTGCTCGAGTTAACCGTCGATGGCCAGCCACAGCCGATCCGCCGCACCGTCCAGGCGACTGGCCAGACCTACCGTGTCCGGCTGGACGACGCGGCGCAGAGTGGTAAGCCGGTGCGGATTCGGCAGATCTTCCGCACCAGCACGCCTGCCTGGGGCCACCGGCTGTTCTTCGAGCTGCCACAACCTGCGCGAAACATGTCGCTGGCAGTGGACTACACCAACACTCCCATCGCCGACATCCGTGTCAGCGACACCGTTGCTACCTTCCAGCCTTCCCAACTCGTCCGCACGCCCGAGGCAGCCGTTGGCAAGGTCGTATCCCTCAACGCTCGTGGCTGGCTCCTGCCCAAGACCGGCTTTGCTGTGACCTGGACGCTCGAAGCAGAGCTGCCCCACGACGCTGAGCATCGTAAGGCAGTCTGAGCAATTGCAGTCACTCTCCGCCGCTCATTGGGCTCACCTCCCCACCCTCGGTTGTAGTCGCGACCTCGATGCTACTCATCAGTCTGTAGACCTTCAAGTAGCAGGTGGCCAGGCTGAGAGGCGTGGCTGTTGGTGATCTCCAGAAGACGGTGGGCAGGAATCTGCGTGCCTACCGGCTGGAGAGAAGCCTGAGCCAAGAAGCCTTCGCAGACGTCCTTGGTGTCCACCGCACCTACATGGGCGGTGTCGAGCGCGGTGAACGCAACCTCACCCTCAAGAGCCTGGAGAAGATGGCGGAGCAGATTGGGGTGGAGGCTCTGACGCTCCTGCAAAAGTAGTGCAGGGTTGAAGGAGTTGGGAGAGCGGGGCTGTGGTGGATGGGGAGGGAGTTTCGCTCCTGGTAGGCGCCGCTGTCACAGCCGATGCAGCGCAACGCAACCGTGACCCTCCGCCCACCGCTGCCGGTATCCCTCGATGCGATACTGACAAAGTTGTCGCGCTGATGCTGCGGTCGCACACAGTCGTGCTGACCATCTCAGCGGAAGCACGTAGTCTGGCTAGACGAGAGGAAAGGCCTACAGCCACAAAAGGTCGCTGCAAACTTAAATCTAGGGCCCCATTGAAGCATATTTCCCTGCACCAAATATGCTACAATCTGTTTGGAGATATTGAACTCAATGACAAACAATCCCCTTTCACTTTCACTCTTAAATCGAGATCGATTTCTTAAACTATTTTATGAACCAATAGACTTTCGCATCAACATGAGATCAAACTTGCACCTTCATATCCTTAGGATCAAAAACGGAAGTTTTATTCTAGAAGATCTGTTCAAAGAACTAGCAAACAGCATGCTTGGATACGTATACTCGCGAAAGAATCTCAATAAACTATGGAACGATAGAAGCCGGACAGTCGAATTTGTAACGAAAGCACAAGGACAATTTAAAACTCCTGACCCTAAATCAGGAGAAGGTGGTGAAGTTCTTCTATACTCATTCCTAGAAGGGCATCTCGGTGCGCCGAAAGTTTTATCGAAAATGGAGCTTAAGACATCTTCAGAACACTATGTGCACGGCTCAGACGGAATACACCTTCTTGAAACGGCGCCGGCCGAGTATCAACTCATCTTCGGTGAATCAAAAATGTACGCCGATGCCAAAAAGGCGATTAAAGCATCCTTTGATTCAATGGGCAAAGTTAAGCAAGACAGTTTTGACTATGACACATGGCTAACAGAATCGGAGCTCCTAAAGGAGGCTCTTGACTCTGATCAAATCAAAGTTCTTGAATCGATCCTACTCCCACCAGAATCGCTTGCATCGGGAACCAAAGTATCGAACGCATTTGGATTACTTGTAGGATTCGAAATCGATGTAACAAACTATCCTTTTGAGGATCATGACGACACACAAATAGAGAACTACATACGCGACCTCGCCAAGAATGAAATCTCAAAAGAAATTGATACAATAAAAAATGAAATAACGCGCCGAAGCCTCGGAGCTCATCATTTCCACATGTATACGCTACCTTTCCTAAAAGAGAATGTTAACGGCGTTGTACAAGGAATAGAGGAAGTGAGATACAATCTTGCCTCAAGACTAAGCAACAAATTATGAGGAGATTCGAGGGCCATAAAATGAACACACGTATCGCAGCGGACTTGCTTGGCGACATTATCGTCCAGCGCAAGGATTTTAGTTTGGTGCTCAGTCAACTTCAGTATGCAGTAGCTGAGACATTCCTGACAGGTCATTCTTCGTCAGCAATCTCATATGATGAATTAAATAATCTTCTTCGCTACGCCGATGTGTTGTCTCATTCCACGGTGCCTGACTACCGGGAGCTATCTTACGTGATAGTTGCTCTGCTTCGAGAGTACGACTCTGCTCATCAATTTGATCATAGTCAACGAAGTAGACTTCTCGCGGTAACTGAGGCGGTTCTTGTACAACTCGGCAATTTTCCAAGCATAAAGACGCTGCAGAAGAATGGAGAAAAGAGCGAGTATGCTCTGCCTTTTTCTCGCGGTATATCTCGCATTGCAAAAGAAGTTATTCAGAGGACAAGTAAAGGTGATGGTGTCCTCACAGACACTCAGTATGCGATTAAAGAGAAAATGTTAGATGAAGGTTTCTTTAGCTTTTCGGGGCCAACATCACTTGGAAAGTCCTTCATCATCAAAGACAAGTTATACGATCTTGCTCATCATGATAGCTTGGATAACCACTGTGTTGTTATTCTTGTTCCCACAAAGGCTCTTATCACGCAGACGGCGGCAGATCTCAGACAGCTCCTTAGCGATGTCCCAGAAGTGAATGTGGCAGTATACCCGTCGCTACCTAAATTCCTACGCCGTAAGTTTAAGCGGACAATCTTTGTATTTACACCTGAACGACTGCTTCGATATCTGGCCAACCCTGTACGAGACATTAGCTATCTTATCATTGACGAGGCACAGAAAATAATTGCTGAAAACGATACGAGAAGCTCGCTTTATTATCATGCAACAGTAGAAGTAGTACGAAGGTTTGCCACGAAACTCATTTTCGCTTCACCAAGCTTAGAGAATCCCGAAATATTTCTTCAATTGTTCGGTAAAGCGACCGACGGATCAATGACGACTCGAGAGCGGACAGTCGCTCAACAGCGCTACTTAATTGATCTCGTTGAGCGGAAACAGTACTATGTTTCCGCTACGCAGCGAACAATGTCTGAACTCGATACGCCTCCGGTCCAAGATGATGTCATTGATGTCGTTCTCTCGAGGAGCGGAAAGAGCAAGTCCATCATCTATATTAATGGATCACTGAAGTCCGCCGAATTTGCGATGAAACTATCGGCTCGAAAAAACGTGGTAAATGACGTCCAACTCGATACATTAATCGATGACGTAAGAGACTACATTCACAAAGACTATTACCTTGTAAACACTTTGCGTCATGGTGCGGCATTTCACCATGGTAAAATGCCACAAGAGATACGTGAAAGAGTCGAACGTATATTTGCTGACCCTAAGTCGCCCATACAGTTCGTAGTGTGTACGTCTACACTTCTCGAAGGAGTAAATCTACCTGCGAAGAATATTTTCATCATCAATGATAAGCATGGGGGTAAGCATTTCTCTGAGATTGACTTCAACAACCTAGCAGGTCGCGCGGGTCGACTTACCTATGATTTCTCAGGTAACGTTGTTTGTATTAGGGATGGCAAGAACCAATGGGAAAAAGCAACTAGAGAACTGGTATCCGGCTCGAATTCTATTCGTGCAAGTAGTTTCTTAGTCAAGCCGAGTAGACGGCGCAAGAAGGAATATACCGATATTGAGCGCGTTCTCAAGGGAGAACCTTTACCTGGTAATGCATCAGAATCGCGCCGACGGCTTGCCGAGCATTATGCCTCTATTTTGACGTTACACGAAATTGACGGACAGCAGACACTATTGCATGGTCACTTCTTGGAAAAAATTTCAGGCGCAAGAGAACTACTTTCTAAAACTACTAAATCAATTGGAGTGCCACCAGACGCGCTTCGTCGTTCACCAGGTATCCTTCCACAGTACCAGGAACAGGTATTGAAGCATCTTCGTAACGAATCGTCTTCTCCGCTAATCGCTGATGACAAGCGCCTCGATAGTGTCGACACTTATTTCGAGGTGCTAAAATTACTCAGCGATCTGTATGATTGGCGGACAACGGAAGTTTCGGGACGCGATCCACTGATGCCAAAACAAGCCGATCAGGAGGGTTGGGAAGCACGGCTCAAGTACTGGGCCATTCTTATGCGTAACTGGGTTCGAGGATATCCGATCAATCAAATCATAGCTCGCGTCATTTCTTACCACACTCAACTTGGCGAAATTACCTATCGAGACTATTCCATATCTCCCCACCTAGTAACCGATCCTTTCGACAAGGATAACCCAAGGCATGTCAACGTTCTTATCGAGAAAACACTTACCGATATCGAAAATGGCCTGCGGTTTCGCATAGTCGGCTACCTGCAGAACTATTATGATCTCAGCGAGATGGTACTCGGACCGGATGCTTCTGGTATCAACGTAGCAACTCTTGTAGAATATGGAACAATTGATAAGAAGGCTATTGAACTACAAGAGGTTGGTTTTAGCCGTGATGTCGCGAGAGAACTACTTATGCGTTGCGAGCAATTTATATCCTTTTCGCAAGAGAACGAACTCGATAATCTTGACTATGTCGAGATTCTTAAAGTCGAAGAACTTTCAGATCAAGCTCACGTCGAACTCGAGAACATTATGATGAAGGATAACTGAGGGATGAGATAAGCAATGGTGTGCAGACCGAAGAGACAGTCGACCTCAATCTGCTATGTCTATGTCAGAACGCTGTGATCTGCAGGGCTGTAGCGGCTCACGCCTGGCGTTGTCTGACGATTAAGTATCACTGCTGAACAAATTTACAAATTGAACAGAATCATGGCGCTAGATACGATTACTATTTTGACTACGATCATCGGCGGCTTGACTGCGTTAGCCTCTTTGGTGGCGGGCACACGGAAAGTGGTGAAGGAACTTCGCCAGCCCAAGGGACTCCGGCTTGGCCTTGAGCCGGCCATCGGCGACCCAGGCTGCTGTGTCCACGTCACCAACTACAGCTCTATCGAACACCACATCAGTCGAGTCGGCGCTATGCCTGCACACCTGCGACCACGCTGGTCTGTCTGCACCAAACGCATCAATCCCAAGGGTGATCTTCGAAAGTCGCTTGCCGTCTCCACCGTGTGGGCGACAATAGACCAAACTATCGAGCCTGGCCGTCACCTATCACTGGTCATACCGCAGCCACTTCCGCTCGATAGAGAACTCCCTGACTATGAACTTGAGAGTCGGCGAGGTATCACCAGGAGGTACTACGGCTGGCTTAAGAAGGATCGACCAGGCGGGCCACTCCCCCTGGTGTCGTACGTCCTCCTCGGTGACGGCAGCGTCGTGCTTGGCAAGAAGACACGAGTCCAGCCGCCACCACAGTGCCTGGCCCAAGTGCCACTGTGCGCCTGCGGGCATGCCATCACGCAGCATGCCCTGCGCCAGCGCACGCGACTCGCGCCGAGCATGACGGTGTATGGGCGGTGTGGGGAGTGCGGGTGTAGGAGATATGCCGCGCGTGAATAGTACGGATAGATCAGCCGGACGATGGGGGTGTCGTACCAACATCATGGTGTTGTTCTGGCTGCTCACACCTCCGACGCTAGATGCTTTTTGACGGTATCCCGCTCTCGCGGTGACAATGACGTCATCGGCATTAGCGAATTTTATTCACCATAGTAGGAGGCTTATTCGTAGGGGTGTTTAGGGTGTTTAAAGGGGTGTGTCGTTGAGTAAGGTGGCGGCTTGTTCTTGAGAGAGTTTTGGTGTCTA
>ERZ773083.708-NODE-708-length-25560-cov-16.483121_pt1 | contig 25560 bp, 22 predicted proteins | sample MGYA00511465_ERZ773083 | MGnify/ENA primary metagenome ERZ773083 (study PRJEB29015, sample SAMEA2738001) | human oral metagenome | biome: human oral; feature: human-associated habitat; material: dental | place: China | collected 2060 ... | reverse complement strand
CGAGCATGGTGAGGAGGGAGCGGAGCTTGTTCGCGAGCAGGGCGTTCACCGCCATGCCGAAGCATTCCTTAAACAACATCCATCACCACCCCCTTCCCCTCATCGCGCGTGATCCTGCCATCGCGGACGAGCAGCTGACGGCTCGCGCGCAGGGCGATCTCCGGTTCGTGCGTGACGAGGATGATCGTGTGTCCCTTCTCGTGCATACGCACAAAGATATCCATGATCTCCTTCGTCGACTTCGTATCGAGATTGCCCGTCGGCTCATCCGCCATGATGATGTGCGGGTCGTTGACGAGGGCGCGGGCAATGGCAACGCGCTGACGCTGACCGCCCGAGAGTTCGTTCGGCAGATGCGCCCCACGATCAGAAAGCCCCACGGCGGCAAGCATCTCCTGTGCCCGCTCCATGCGCTCGCGTCGCCCAACACCTGCATAGACGAGGGGCAGGGCGACGTTGTCGAGCGCAGAGATGCGCGGGAGCAGGTTGAAATTCTGAAAGACGAAGCCGATCTTCTTATTGCGCGTCGCAGCAAGGGCATCATCACTGAGACCTGCGACCTCCGCGCCGTCGAGTTTGTACGATCCTTCGCTCGGCCGATCTAGGCAGCCGAGGATGTTCATAAGCGTGGATTTTCCGGAACCGGACGGCCCCATGAGCGCTGCAAACTCACCGCGCCCGATCTCAAGATCGATCCCGTCCAGTGCGGCAAGCGTCTCGCCGCCGATCCGGTAGAGCTTGCGGATCCCATGCAGACGGATGGTCGGTATTTTCTGTTCCACTGCGATCACCTCCGCATCAGAACGGCGGCGGTCCGCCCGCGTGCATACTCATCGGAACGACCTTTGCCGTGTAGGTGCTGACGACGCGCTCGCCCTCGCTGAGCCCCGAAAGGATCTCGACGTATTCATCGCTGTAGATGCCCGTCTCGACGTAGCGCGTCTCCTGCGTGCCATCCTCCTGCAGGACGAGGACATAGGATCCCGCTGCGTCCGTCTTGAGCGTGGAGAGCGGTACGACAAGCGCATCGTTTCGATCCGCTGTGTTGATGACGACGCGTGCCGTCATCGCGGGCAGCAGAAGATTCTCCGGATCGTCCACATCGAGCGTCACATAGTAGTAGATGACGCTCGTACCCGATGCGGCGGACGAGGAGGAAGAGCTCGTGTCCCAGCTGTTCGTCACGTCGGTCTGCGAGATCTTCGAGACGCGTGCCGTAAATTTCTTGTCCGTAAAGGCATCGACGGTAAACGTCGCCTCCTGCCCGATACGGATATTGCCGATGTCGGTCTCGTCCACCTTCGCCTTGATCTGCTTCTTCGAGAGGTCAGCGATGCGCATGATGACGGTCGGATTGTCCGAACCCTGCACCGCCATTGTCCCCGCTGTCTTTGGCTCGCCGACGACAACGCCCGAAATTGGTGCGGTGATGATCGTCTCATTCGCATCGGAGTTTGCTTCTTCAAGGGTCGACTGTGCCGTATCGTAGTTGTACTCCGCATCCTCAAGATCGGATTTGGACTTCGCGCCGATGCTCTCAAGGTAGCTCATGCGGTTGTACTTTGCGCGCGTATTCGTCACGCGGTACTGCGCCTGATCGCGTTTCGCCTCATAGTCCTTCCCGTCGAGCGTCGCAACGACCTGCCCCGCCGTGACGGTATCGTTCTCCTTGACGAGAACGGAGCTGATGCGCGCCGTAATCTTCGAGCTGACCTCCACCGAGTCCACGGGGCGGATCGTCCCCGTCGCCTCGACAGTCGACTTGATGTCCATGCGCTGCACAGCAACCGTCTCGACGGCCTGTGCCGTCTTTTCCGCCGCACTCGACTCCATGTACCAATATACGCCGCCCGCGACCAGCACCGCAGCCAGTGCACCGATGCCGATGATTGTCCTTCGTTTCATCCCTTCGCCTCCCCCTGCGCCGCTGCCGTCGAACCCATCTCTGCGTACGCTGCCTGTGCCGCCGCACGCTCCTCAGCAGTCACGGTGGGAAGCCCCTCTGCCGCCGCACGCTCGTGCTCGGTCAGTTCCATCCCCATCAGATTCTCGACCTGCGCACGGCAGCGTGCATAGTCATAGCGTGCACTGATGGCATTCGTCTCGGCAGATGCGAGCGCCGTCTGCGCGTCAATGATGTCGAGCAGGATGCCCTCGCCCGCGCGATAGCGCTCATTCGCAATGTAGTAGTCCTCGCGTGCCTGTTGTACCGCATCCCCCGTCGCGGAAAAGCGCTTTTCCGCCTCACGCATGTTGAGGTATGCCTTGCGGAGGTCGAGGTCGATCGCCTCCTCCTCCTTTTTCACGTTCAGCAGTGCGGTGTCGCGCTCCGCCTCCGCCGCCTCAATCGCACCGCGCGTGACGCCGCTGTCAAATATATTCCAGCTGACGCCGACCGAGGCGGACACATCCGAACCCGTATCATGACGCGGACGGAACTGACTCGTGAGCCCCGTACCGAGGGTGAGACTGACGGTAGGTTTCTTCCCTGCCCGTGCACTTTCAACGGCAAGTTCACGCTGACGCAGTTTCGTACGCATCACCTCAAGATCGAGGCGGTTGCGATGTGCATAGGAAATTGTATCGTCCATCGAAGTCTCAAACGGCTGATAGATGACCTCCGTCGTGAGTGTCAGCGGCTCTGCACGGTCAATGTTCATCAAATTGCGCAGTGTCGCAACATTCACCTCATAGGTATTCTCTGCTCGAATGAGTTCCTGCCGTGCGTTCGAGAGTTCTACGGATGAGCGGAGTACATCAATTTTCGCCTGTGCGCCTGCATCATAGAGCGCCGTGACATTCTTCAGATGCGCGTCGTATTTATTCACCGTGTCACGCTGCACCTCGATCTTTTTGCCTGCCTCCACGGCGTTCCAGTAGGCGGCGATCACCTCGTATTTCAGATCCTCACGCGCGCGCTCGGTCGTGAAACGTGCAGCACGCGCACCGATCTCACCCGAGGCGATATTCGCCTCATTCGCGCCGCCGCTGTAGAGTGGCAGACGAGCCGAGACGCTGAGCGAATTGCTCGTCTGTGCATCCTCGTCTCTCGTCTTGCTCGTGCGCAGTGTATCACTCGCCTCTGCAGAGATGTTGTTCTTGCCGCGCGCCTGTTTCAGCGCGGCATCTGCCGACCGCTCGCCCGCCTGCGTGATGCGCAGTCCCGTATTTGCAGAGAGCGCCCGATCAATCGCCTCGGCGAGGGTGATACTCATCGCATGTGCGGGAAGCGGCAGAGAGAGTACCGTGCTCAACGCGAGTGCGGCAAACGCACGGTGACAGCATCTTCTGCGCCGTTGATAAACCATAAAGTCCTCCTAAATTAGGCATTTCGTCCATATAACAATGCGCCCATGCTAACGCAGGGGCGCTAAGTCCCTCTTAGAGGGTTATTATTTTTTCCTTAGAGAGACGGATGCTCCTCCAAGTATTTTTTTGCTGCCTCGAACTGCACATCGCTCGTGTCCTGTGGGCTGCGCGCAACGACGATATCGGGGGTGATGCCCGTGCCGTCGATGGAGCGACCGTTCGGCGTCACATACTTTGCGATCGTGAGTTTCAGCCCGTCCTCGTGGAACAGCGGAATCACCGCCTGCACAGACCCCTTTCCATAGGAAGTCGTACCGATGATCGTGCCCGCGCCCGTATCCTGCAGAGCTCCCGCGAGAATCTCCGAGGCGCTCGCACTGTTCTCGTCGATGAGCACAACAAGGGGATATTTCCGCTCGCCGAGCGAGGAGCGATAGACCTCCTCGCCGCCGTCGCGGTCAATGACAGAAACAATCCTGCCCGCAGGGACGACCTGCTCGGCGACCGCGACACAGCTCGTGATCAGCCCGCCGGGGTTCTCGCGCAGGTCGATGATGAGCGCGGTCATGCCCTCGCCGCCGAGGCGGCTCATCTCACGCGAAAACTCCTCGCCCGTGTGCTCGGCAAAAGAGCCAATACGAATGTAACCGATCGTTGTGCCCTCAACCATCGTACCGCGCACAGACGCCACCTGTATGATGTCACGCGTAATTGCATACTCCTGCTCTGCACCATCGCGCAGAATGCGCAGGACAACCTGCGTCCCCGCCTCGCCGCGGATGCGCAGGGCGACCTCCTCATTTTGCATCTCGCTCGTCGGCGTACCGTCCACGGCGAGGATCTCATCGCCCGCGCGAAGTCCTGCTGCCTCACCCGGCGTGCCCTCAAGCACGGAGATGATCTTTACAACATTGTCCTTGAATCCCATCGTCACGCCAATGCCGCCGAATGAGCCCTCCGTGTGCTGGCGCAGCTCCTTGAACATCGAGGGCGGCATGTAGACGGAGTGTGGGTCCTTAAGCGATGCAACCATGCCCTCAATCGCACCGTCGATGAGCGCGGTCGTATTCGGTGCGTTGACGTAGCGCGCCTGAATGAATTTCATCACGCCGAAAAAGCGCAGGGCATCATCCGCATACAGCCCCGTCGAGCGCAGGAAGGCGCCCACCGCGAAGACGGTCAGCATGCTCCCGAGGAGTGCGGACAGGATGACGATGGAAATGAGTTTTTTTCTGTTCATATGCCCTTTCGTTTATAAGTAGGCAAGCGGGTTGACCGGCTCGCCGTTGACGCGCACTTCAAAGTGGCAGTGCGGGCCCGTGGAGTTGCCCGTCGAGCCGCACTCGGCAATCAGCTCACCCTGCGCGACACTCTGCCCGGTGCTTACGTCAAGCGCCTGACAGTGTCCGTACAGCGTTGAGATTCCACCGCCGTGATTGATGATGACGGCGTTGCCGTAACCCGAGATCCAGCCTGCATACTCGACCGTCCCCGCCTGCGCCGCATAGATCGGATCACCGTAGTCGCCGCCAATATCAACGCCGCTATGGAAACGCTGCGCCCCCGTGATCGGATGCGTGCGCCAACCGAAATCCGATGTGATCGATCCCGCGAGCGGCCAGATCATCGCGCCCGATCCCTGTACGGGGAGATTACTCAGACTGCTGCGCTGCAGCATGCGCGTGATGCGTTCCGATGCCGCGCGGGACTCGTCCTGCTTGCGGTCGATCGTTGCCTTGTCATACTTCATCTGGTCGATGAGCGCCTGCTGTGCCTCGATCTTATCTTCCATCGCAAGCCGTGCCTCACGCGCCTTCTTCTCGAGCGGCTCCTGTGCCGCGCGATCCTTCTCGAGCTCCTCCTTGAGTGCGCGCATTGCATTGCGCTCGTTGAGCACCTCATGTACGAGATCATAGTCCTGCTTGATGACGCGCTTGAGGAGATCCATGCGCGTCAGGAAGTCCGAAAAATCCTTTGCACCAAAGAGTACATCGACGTAAGAGATCTGTCCGTTGATGTAAATATCGCGCACGCGCCTCCCCAGCGCCTCACTCTTACGGTCATAGTCACGCTCCGTGACCACAAGTTTTTCCTCGTTCTCCTCAAGTCGTTCGAGGGTTGCATCGAGCTCGGCGCGGCGTGCCTTGTGCTCAGCGATTGCCGCATCCGCCTGTTCGTCCAGAATACGCTTCTGTTCGGAGAGCGAGTCGATTTTGCCCGCAAGCTCATCGCTTTGCCGCCCGAGCTCCTGCACCTGCGCGTCGTAGCTGTCACGCTCCTCCTCAAGTGTCGCTGCCGCCCCCTGCCCCACAGCGAGGAACGTAGCGGCAAGCGCCGCTGCTAGAATCTTTTTCATCGATTGTTTCATAGACTGTTACACTTTCAAGAAACGCTTGAGCGACACCCACGCGCCCGCCGCTCCGATCGCCATGCCGAGCAGCACGATGACAACGCTCACGTACGTCATGAACGGCGACTGCGGAATGAGCGGGAAAAACGCCAGTGTATCGTATACCTTGTTCGTGACGCCCGCGTAGAAGCTGCGCAGAACGAATGCCGAGATCATACCGCCGATGCAGCCGAGCACAATGCCCTCAAGCACGAACGGCCAGCGGATAAACTCATCCGTTGCGCCGACGTATTTCATGATTGCAATCTCACGGCGCCGTGCGAAGACCGTCAGGCGTATCGTATTCGCAATGATGAAAACGGTCGCACCGCCGAGCAGGACGATGAGGAGAACGCCGAAAATACGCACGAGGCGTGTAATATCAAAGAGGTGTTCCACAACATCCTGCCCGTATTTTGCCGACTCGACACCGTCCATACGCTCGATCTGCTTCGCCGCTGTATTCACCATATCCGGCTGACGCACGGTCACCTCATATGCGTTCGGAAGTGGGTTCTTGTCACCGAGTGCGTCCAACAGATACTTCTGCTCGCCGAGACGCTCAGAGAGCCGCTTGCGCGCCTCCTCACGGCTCACATAGGTGACGGACTCGATGCCCTGCAGGCCGCGAATCTTTGCCCCGAGCTCCTCCTCGTCTTCCTCCGCAAGGTCGTCCTTCATATAAACACTGATCTGCACCTGTGACTCAAGCATCGATGCCGCGCGGTTCATGTTCAGCGCGAGGATGAGGAAGACGCCGAGGATGAAGAGTGAAACCGCGACCGTACCAACCGCCGCAAACGTCATCCAATTGTTGCGGCGCAGGGAGCGAAAGACCTCCTGCACATAGTATTCGGCGGTTCTAATCTTCATATCCATATCCTCCACGCTGCTCGTCGCGCACAATGTGCCCGCCCTCGATCGCAATCACACGGCGCTGCATCGTATCGACAATGTTCTTGTCATGGGTCGCCATAACAATTGTTGTACCAGTCCCATTGACGCGTTTAAAGATGTCCATAATGTCCCAGCTCGTCTCGGGGTCGAGATTGCCCGTCGGCTCATCCGCGATGAGGATCGCGGGATCGTTCACAATCGCGCGCGCAATCGCCACGCGTTGCTGTTCGCCGCCCGAGAGCTGCGAGGGGAAATTACGGTATTTGTCGCGCAGTCCGACCACGTCGAGTACGGCATTCACGCGGCGCTGGATCATCTGCCGCGGCGCCTCAATAACACGCATCGCGAACGCCACATTCTCATAGACCGTCTTGTCAGAGAGCAGACGATAGTCCTGAAAGATGACTCCCAGCCCACGACGGAGATACGGAACGTCCTTCAAATCCATGTTGACGACATCGTGTCCATTGACGAAGAGCTCCCCCTCCGTTGGCAGTTCCTCGCGAAAGAGCATCTTGATGAATGTGGACTTCCCCGCGCCGCTCACACCGACAACGAAGATGAACTCGCCCTTGCCGATCTCGATGTTCACATGATCGAGTGCAACGACACCGTTATCATATATCTTTGAGACATTTTTCATTCGAATCATATATTCGTCTCACCCCTCTCCAATCCCGAAACTCCTGTATGAATCAAGAGTCCCTAAAAAACCATCTCATATTATAGCACAAATCGAAAAAACAGCAAAATGTCGCGTTGCCATTTTTGTCCGTACATGGTATTCTTCTTGATAAAAGTTATCTATATTTTAGAGGGAAATCTATGATATTCAAAAAATTTCTCTTTGTCCTGCTCGGACTCATCAGTCTCGGTCTCGGCATCCTCGGCGCGTTTCTGCCGATCCTGCCGACCGTCCCATTCGTCCTGCTTGCCGCGTTCTGCTTTGCGCGCGGCTCGCGCCGCATGGATGCATGGCTGCGCACGACAAAGATCTATCATCAGACCATGATCCTCATGCGAAACGGGAGACGCGGCATGACGATCGCACAGAAGCTGCGCATCATGCTCCCTGTCACGACGCTCATGGGTATCTCCTTTCTCCTGACCGACCATCCGCACGCGCGCATCGCAATCGGCATCATGTGGACGCTGCACGTCATCTTCTTTGTCTTCCGTGTCCCCACAATAAAATGGAATCAGAATTGACAAAGCAGAACAGATTCGTTAGAGTATAGTTAGCGTATGCAAATCCACGGAGGATATCCATGACAGACTGCAAAGAAATCAACTGGCACAGCAAGCGGCTCGACCGCATGATGAATATACGTGCCTACGGGAAGGCAAGCGGCGTTCCCATCCTTGTCTTTCCGACGCAGGACGCGATGAGTGACAACTTCGAAAACTTTGGCATGATCGAGGCGATGGCAGAGGATCTGAGAAGCGGACGGATTCAACTCTTTTGCGTCGACACGGTCGACATTGAAACATGGTCGAACATCTGGGGAGACAAGGAGTGGCGCGCGCGTCGGCAGGAGCAGTACTACGGCTACATCATCGACGAGGTCGTCCCGCGCATCCACAAAGAGAACACAAGCAAGCGGCTGCCGATTGCCGCAGGCTGCAGTCTCGGCGGACTGCACGCCGCCATCGTATTCTTTCGGCGACCCGACCTCTTCGACGGCGTGCTCTCGCTCTCGGGGGTCTACGACGCGAAATTCTTTACCGACGGTTGGATGAACGACGTGCTCTATGACAACTCTCCGCTCGACTTCCTCAGGAATATGCCCGGTGACCATCCCTACATCGACCTCTACAACCGGCGACGCATCGCACTCTGCGTCGGGCAGGGCCGCTGGGAGGAAGAGGGACGCCGCACGACCGCACTCATGGGCGACGTGCTCTACAGCAAGGACATTCACGCATGGGTCGATTTCTGGGGCTACGACGTCGATCACGACTGGGACTGGTGGAAGAAGCAGTTCACCTACTTCCTCCCCTTCCTCCTTCGTGAAGAGGCTTGAGCGAGGTGTAATAATGAACTTTATCTTTGTTTCCCCACAGTTCCCGCGCGTCTATTGGAACTTCTGCGACCGTCTGAAAAAGAAGGGCGTCAACGTCCTCGGCATCGGCGACACTCCATACGACCAACTCGCGCATGAGGTGCGTGAGTCGCTGACCGAATACTACTTCGTCCCCTCGCTTGCCGACTACGATCAGATGCTGCGCGCTGTCGCATTCTTTACCTTCAAATACGGGCGCATCGACTGGCTCGAATCCAACAACGAATACTGGCTCGCAAGTGATGCACGCCTGCGCACGGACTTCAACATCCGCACAGGCTGGCAAAGCGGCGACATAGATCACATCAAGAACAAGTCCGCAATGAAGCCCTTCTACAAAAAGGCAGGCATTCCCACGGCGCGCCTCACGAAGGTCACAACCTTCGATGCCGGCGAGGAATTCCTCGCCGAGGTCGGCTATCCCGTCATCGTAAAGCCCGACACGGGGGTCGGAGCAACGGACACCTACCGCATCGACAATGCCGACGAACTGCGGCATTTCTATGCGTCCAAGCCCACCGTTCCCTACGTCATGGAGGAGTTCGTCACGGGTGACATCTGCTCTTATGATGCCATCGTCGATGCGGACTCCAATCCCATCTTCGAGTCCATGACCGTCTGGCCGCCGTCCGTCATGGACATCGTGCTCTATCAGCTCGACCTCTCCTACTACACAACGGATCGCGTGCCCGATGCACTCCAAAAGGCGGGACGCGCCACGCTCAAGGCATTTCACGTACACAGCCGCTTCGTCCATCTCGAGTTCTTTCGCCTGACAAAGGCAAAACCGGGGCTCGGTGAGGTTAATGACTTCGTCGGACTCGAGGTCAATATGCGTCCGGCGGGCGGCTACACCACCGATATGATGAACTTTGCGCACTCCACTGATGTCTACGAGATCTGGGCGGATATGATCACGGCGAACCGCCGCCTCCTCCCCGATCGGAACGAACATTGCTACTGTGCATACGCGAGCCGCCGCGACTTCCACCGCTACGTGCACACACATGAGGAAATCCTGCGCCGCTATGCGGGCAGAATCGTCATGTGCGAGCGCATGCCCGAGATGATGTGGCCACAGATGGGCAATCTGATGTACACGGCAAAACTCAACGGGCAGGAAGAAACGGACGAGTTCATCCGCTTCGTGCAGGAACAGCGGAACTAACGGCATAAAAAAAGACTGCGCATGCAGTCTTTTTTTATGTCACCGCTCGCCGCGCACGGCAATCCAATACTCTCCGTGTTTGAAATCGAGCACGACCGTGCGGAAGCCTGCCGCACGGAACATCTGCTCAAACTCCTCCGGCGTCGGATTTGTCAGATCATAGTCTGCAATCTTCGCATGGATGGTCGCGGGCAGATCATCACGCCCGTAGATCTCCGCGAGCAGCAGGAACGTACCGCCCGGCTTCACCACGCGCGCGACTTCCTTCAGGCTCTCCTCCGGATTCGACCAGAAGTAAAAGCTCTCCACCGTCACCACCGCATCAAAATACGCGTCATCAAACGGTAGCGCCTCGACCGATCCGTGCAGGATCTCCATGCGCCCTGCCTCGATGAGCTCCACGTTGAATGCTCGCGATGCCTCCACCGAGGTCTCGGCGTAGTCGATGCCGACGAGATGTCCCTCCGTCACGCGCTCCGCCATCCGCGCGAGCGTATTGCCGCCGCCGCAACCGATGTCAAGTACCGTATCGCCCGTGCTGAGGTCAATGTGCGAAAGCCCCCACTCCACGAGCTTTGCGTGACTCTCGTTCATGCGCGCGAGCATCGCGCGCCCCGCATCGCCCTCCGGGCGGCGCGGATTCCCCTCCTCCGTTGTACGGTCAATTTTCTGCCAATCCACTTCTGCCATTTACTCCACCCCCATCGTCTGTTTCGAAAGATCAAAGCCGAATTGCATTGGGTCGGCGGGATCCCAGATGCGCGTCTCCTCGTTGTAGCGCATGGGCACGTAGAACGTCACCGTCCCAATGGGTTCGAGTTCACGAAATACCTCTGCCGTCGCTTCCACCGCAGTCCTCCTCAGTTCCTCCGGTGTGCTGTCCAACTTCATGCGCTCACGCAGGAGCGCGGATGCCTTTTCGCGCGCCGCATACATATTAAACCGCGTCACCGTCACCTCGACCATCGCTGTCCCTTTGCCCTGCTCCGACACCGCTGTCTCCACCGTCGCCGAACGCAACGACTCCATATAGGCATCACCGATCTCTGTCGCCTCCTCGGGCGAGAGCATCGCCCCCGTGTTCTGGAGGGCACTTGTGAACGCCGCCTTCATGTTGAACGAGTCCGTCGGCGCGCCATAGGATGCGAGACGCTTCTGCGCCTCCTCATCCTGCCGCACAAAGGCATCGCAGTAGAGCTTGATGCTCTCCGCCGCATCGGCACGTTCCATACGACCGATCGTCCCAACGTAAAGCGCCACCAGACTTGCGATGACAAAAATCCCGATGAAGATCACCGGGAATCGAATCTTTGATGAATTCACTGTTGTATCCTATCTCCTTTACGTATTTCCCTGCACGAGCTGCCCGTAACGCTTCATCAGCTCCGTGACGCACGCGGACTCTGAGAGTTTAAGGAAAATCCATACGCCGCATCACGGCACGGTCATTCGCACGATATGCCTCGCGTAGGTCGGGCGACATCGTCACCTCATCGTAGAGGTCGGCAAGACTGCTCTCGGGATAGCGACCTGCCTGAGCTCATGCGGTGCACACGCACCGAGCCACAGACAATAGCGCGGCTTGCGGCGAATCAATTCCTGCGCGCCATACCACTCCTTGAAGTAGGGCGCAGCTTTTGGTTCTTTGACGAGAAATGCGTCCATTTCCGCCTTGGTGCTTTGCGATGTGTTCATCGTCCGCATCGACGAGGAAGTTCAGACGATATGCCTCACGCGCGAGATGCAAGCAATACTATGCCGTTACGCCCGTCCCTCCCACCAGTGAGGGAAGTCGGCAGGATACTCCATGTCCACAACCTCGCCAATGAGCGGTGTCACCATTTGATAAGGACGCCCCGCACTCTCCTTCAAGAGGTCGGCATAGGGTGCCTGCCATGTGTGCAGAGCGAGTGCAAACTTCCCACCGTGTGCGGGCAACAGCAGACGCGCACCGACATCCTCCGTCGCTTGTGCCGTTTCGTTCGGCAGCATATGAATCGCGTGCCACTGCATATTGTACTGCCCGTTCTCCATCATCGCGAGATCGAACCCGTCAAAGCGTCGCCCGATGTCCCGAAAGTGCTTTCCATAGCCGCCGTCGCCGCTGATGTAGACGCGACGATGCGGTGTGACAATGGCAAAGCCGCACCACTGGGTGTTGTTGCGTGTAAGGAACCGTCCCGAGAAGTGCTGCGACGGCAGGATATGGATGTGGAAATCATCAGCGAACGCGATGTCCGTATCCCAATCCTCCTCATGCAGATGCGTGAGATCAAAGCCCCACTGCTCGAAGAACTCGCCCACACCGAGCGGGCAGACGACATCCTTCACCTTTGGTTTCAGTGCCATCACTGTCGCATAGTCGAGGTGGTCCCAATGGTCGTGCGTCATGAGGAGGACATCCAATTCCGGAATATCCTCTGCGATATAGACATTGCTCCCACGAAACGCACGATTGATGAAGAAGATCGGCGAGCCGTAGTCGGAGAATACAGGATCGACAAGCATGCGCCGCCCGCCGACCTGCAGGTAGAACGTCGAATGTCCCATCCAGATCGCAACATCCTGCGTGCGGGGGATCGCGTGAAGGTCCGTCTTATTACTGGGGATTGCCTCTTTCGGCACGCGTCCATCATCACCGCCGAAGAGCACACGATAGAGTGTCTCGATGCGGTTCGGCTTCTCCTCGTCGGGCAGATCGTTCATCATAACCTCGACCGGCTCGAGGCAGAAGAACTGTCCGCTCATGTAGTGCGGCGATGCCTGAATCCGTTTCAGACGCTCTCCCGAGGGCGCCCGCCCAAACTTCTCCTGCCGCACAAAGAGTCCTGCACCGCCCGCAAGTGCCCCCATCCCCGCCAACGCACCAAAGATAAAATTTCTGCGTTTCATAAAGCCCTCTCTAAGAGTTTACGTCATATAAAAATACGGCTGCTCCCAGCCGTATTTTACGGATCGAAACTCAAAGCCCAAGCGCCGCGATCCAAGAGTTGATCGCCATCGGTGTCTCCCCCATGTCGAAGCGGCGACCTTCCTTCACCACCGCGCCCTCAGCGGAAGGTCGCAGATGCACGGTTGTCTGTCCCATCGAACTGCCGCCCGATGTCGCAAATGGGATGATTGTCTTGCCCGTCAGATCATAGCTCTCGAGGAAGGTGTTAATGATGTGAGGTGCGACATACCACCAGATCGGGAAGCCGACAAAGATAACACGGTACAGTGCGGGATCGAGCAGCTTACTCCCAATTTCGGGGCGGCTGTTCGGGTCGCGCATCTCCATACTCGAGCGGCTCTGCGCATTGTTCCAATTGAGATCCTCCTGCGTGTAGGGAACAGTGGGCACGATCTCATAGAGATCCGCACCGATGACATCGGCGATCTTGTGCGCAACCCGCTCTGTCCGCCGCGAGGGTGACGCAGAGAAGTAGGCAATCAGCGTTTTCCCACGCATACTATTTCCTCCTTGCAAGATACTCTTGCGCGAATCCCTGATCTTCCGGCAGAATATCCGACTCGAACATGCGGTTCCACGGGAATGTCACGACAACGGTATCGACCTCCGCGATCGGCGGCAGATTCTCCTCGATAAAGCGGTTCATCATGCGCGATGAACGCATGGAAACCGCATCCATCTTCGTCCCAAGGCTGCCGTAAAAGCCGTCGCCGCGCAGCCATGTGAGCTGGCGTGCAATTGTATTGCGCACATTTGCCTGATACGCCCAGTCATCGAGATAGCGCGTCGTGAGCAGATGATCGACCGAATCCCCGTCCATATGACGGACGAGCATGCCCTCACCGAGCGCGAAACCGGAGCTGTTTGTCGGTGTATTCCAGCCCGCATATGCCTGTATCTTATAGAGGAGTCCGCGGCGCTGCAGTTCCGCCATCAGGGCATTGTCCGAACCGTTTGCAAAGGCAATATCGGCAACGGCGACAGGGTAGCCCTTCGCCACATAGTCCGCGACCATGTCCGCAAAATACATCGTTCCGTCACGCGGCGTAGCATCGTTGAGTATGCCGTTCGCCTCATACGTGCGCCCATCGGGGTTCGTGTTCACCGTAAGCACAACATCTGCTTTCTCCGGTGCACGGACGAGCATGCCGCCCGCCGCGAGAACGGCGTCCGAGATCGACGTGCTGATCTTCTCGTCCGAATATGCGGGTACGGTGTCCGCACCGCGTCCCCAGTTATAGCGGGGATAGACAAAGGGAATCTCATGTTTTTGTTCATTCACGGCGCGCGTCAGCATAAGGAGGGCAATCTCATCGATGCCCGCCATCGTCTGAAACCTCGTCTTACCGAGATCGGCGCCCGCCTCCGTAAGGTGACGGCTCTCCAGATGTGTCTGCGAGAACGGTGCATTGTCATCGCGTCCAAGCGTGAAATAGCGGAATGTACCACGTTTGCGCAGGAGGTCGATCAGATACTCATTGACCGCATAGTTCTTCTCACGACGTCCCATCCAGTCGGCAAGCGCCTCCTGCGGGATCAGACGCCCGAGAAAGTCGTACTCTTTGCGCTCGCGGCGCGAGAGTCCCTCGACCTCCTCCTTGTCGCGCAGAACCGTATAACGGAAGATGTCTGCACCATAGCGGCGATAGTACTCCGGCTCCTCGTGTCCGGATGCCTCGCCGGAGCGCGGCGTACGCATGATGGAGCCGAACACGTAGAGCGGCGTCTTCGGATAGGCACGCTGCACATCATCAAAGCGGGCGGCACGCGTGAGCACCTGCGCACGTGTATAGCTGTGCTTGCGTGATCCGACAAGACTGCCGTAGATCATCGCGTCCGAGGAGATCACCGCAGCCTTGACTCCCGGTTGTGCGAGATTTTCGTCCAGCCATGTCCAGAGTGCGTCCGGGTGCCCCCAGTCCTCACGGTTGCCAAGCAGCTCTGTCGGCGGGACGATAACATCATAACCGGTGCGTCGCACCACGTCCACCGTCTGCTTGTTCGAGATCGGACGGCTGTCATGCGGAATGAAAACAATCTTCTCTGTAACCGGTTCCTTCTTTGCCGCGTCAATCGACTGCGGCACAAGGAATATGGTCAGCATCACAATACAAAGTGTACGAATCCAAGAAATCCTCGTCAATGTGTACCTCCTTCTTCCGCCGCATCTCCTGTGTCAACGGAAGCGCTTTCCTGCAGAATTGCCCGGAGTGCTTCCCTTACATCATTGGGCACATTCAGTTTCGTATCGAACATAATGCCGCCCTCCTGCACTGCAGCGCCCTCAATCTCGACCATATCCGTCAGCTTATGCCCGCGAAACTCCGTCTGACCGAGCTTCGAAGCGGCAAGCACCTCATGAAAATCCACATACACCTTATTGCCGCGAATGTCCACCGGCAGACGATCGGATACATCGAGGCGCCCCACCATTCGCTCCACCATTGAGAGCGAAATGCGCGAGAATACCCATGAGACGAGACCGTGATTCGGGATATTCTTCTCCCGCACGCGGTAGACTGCATAGGACTTATCCCCGACATGAATAAATTCCTCGATCGTACCCGAAAGTTCGATCGTCTTATATTTTTTTGTCGTCGTGCAGATGAGATCGAGACGCCCGTTTTTGTGCGAGCGGAGCGTAATCCCTCGGATCGTGCCATCCGTCCCGAGATTCTTCGCAATCGCCTCGTTGAGCATGGAATCGCGTACGAAGAGATGCCCATCGGCGATCTGTGCCAACGTTTCGCGATCCCATGTATCGCGCAGCACCGTGAGGACAGGGCGATAATCTTTCACTGCCTCACGCACACCGCTCCAGTCGATGTTCTGCACTTGCTCGATGAAATTTGCAGGGAGATCAATGATCATCAGCTGCCCGCCTTCTCCGCTTTCGCCTTTTTCTCACGCAGATCGAGCCAGAGGTTCTGCGTGCGCTCAAAGAGTTTCACATCATTCTTGCGCACTTCCTGATCGCTCATGATCTGTGAGAGCATCTGTGTCGCCTTCTCATAGTCGCCCAGACGATAGTATGCTGCTCCCGCGATGTAGAGTGCCATGCTGTCACTCATTCCGTTGATGGGATAGCGCTCCGTCATCACCGACTTCTCATAGAGTTCGGCAGCTCGGCGCAGCATCTCCGCCTCCTTCTCGTGCTCCTCCGTATCGCGGTAAACCCATGCCATGCCCATGCAGTAGCCCGCCTGTTTCTGGAGCGTCCAGCCGAGACGCTCGGCAAAGTAGATGCCGAGCTTGTACGCGCGGATTGCTTCTTCCACCGTGCGCTCCTCCTTGTACGGAAGATTGATCTTGCGTCCCTCGAGGAGTTCCTGAATCTTCGCCTTATCGCGCGCAGAGAGAGGCTCCTCCGTGAACTGCTTCTCATCGGTGGCGAACCCGCAATGCTCACACAACCAGATGCGGTAGCGATAGGGATTCACACCCTTGTAGTGTACGCAGAAATCCTCATCCGTCCCCAGTGTGATGAGGCGGGCCTTCAGCTTTGTTGCATGCGTCTTTTCCCCACAGGCCGGACACGGCTTCTCAACAGTATAGGTATACTCAGACATAATATTTCCTCCCTACCGAAAAATTGACTCTAGCATACCATAAAATAGCGAAAAAAGAAATATTGCTCTCATTATGATAAAGGCAATTCCATAAAACAAAATTTGCAGAGAAACAGGTGGATATGGCAAAAAATTGCTGTACGAAGCCTCTTTGAACTCCGTACAGCAATTTTCGTAATTTAAGAACGTCCGTTTACCCCCCCCATCTCAACCGGATAGGCATAGAGAACTGTTTCTGCAAAAGAAGGTGCATGGTGACGGACAGCAAAACGATAATCCGTCAGCTCCTCACGCAAATAGGAGAAAATACGATACATGTCAGAACAGTTGTGGTAGATGCACACTGCGATCTTGGGGCGATCACGTTTGATGACATTGATCCCCCCTTGCAGCATGTCGAGTTCACGACCTTCAATATCTGCCTTCAAAAAGCCAATGTGCTCATCCTTGAAAAGATCGTCGACCTTATAAATGACAAGGGTTTCTCCCTCATCCGATGCCCCTTCCTCAGAAATGCGCGATCCCAACTGTGCATTTGTTCCGCTGCCGGGAACAACATGACCTTGGCAGCTTTCTTTTCCAATCCCCGCCTGAATGAGTCGGATACGCCCATCATCAAGAGCCCATTCCCTTCGCAGTCGCTCCACACGGGCGGAAAGCGCCGCAAACGATGCAGCATTCGGCTCAATGGCATAGATACGTGAAAACCCACCCTGCCGATGATACAAATATTGCTCGATTGTGTCTCCAACATAGGCACCGATATCGACAAACACCTCACGATATGCACATCCGTAAAACTCCGGCACAGCGAAATATTGTGCGTGCTCCATATGCTGTAAGGGGCGGTTTTCGAGATGTGCCAAAATCCGATCCGCATAGACGGCAAGCGAAGTCTCATCCAGAGCAGCTGCATTCTCCATGATTTCCTGCGCATGACGTGCGTAAACATACTCTGCCACGAGGAGGTACGGAATTCCTATGCTGCGGAGCTGCGCCCCGATTTCCCTGCATGTCCGTCGATCATCCGTGCATAGAAGCACCGCTGCATCCGCATAACCGGCGATCTTGCTCGCCGGAACAACCGGCTTGCCATAGTAGCCCGTCCCATATTTGGATGTGTTGTTGTCCACGTAGGCAATAGGATCAATGCCCTCAGCTTCAAAACATGGCAGATAAAGTTCCGTCGTCGAGCCCGTGCCGAACACAAGCCATTCCTTTTTACCGCCGCGCACCTTCTGCACCTGCTCAGCAGCGTTTCTCAGTCCCTCTTCCAGACGCTGCAGCCAATCGTTTCCCGTCATTACAGGGGTCTCCTTCCATCTACATCAAAGAGGCTTTCCGTCACGAACGAAATCTCCATACTGCCTTTCGTTCTGGATCGTACGTCTGCAAACATCGAGGCAATTTCCACATTCAGTTCGTCCCAGCGATTGTCCGGGTTGAGCGTTGGCAGAGACGGGTCCGCATAGCTCTCGTTATAGGCATGGCGGAACCCGTCGAATCCCGCAATTGCGACGTTCTTTACCCCAATGCTGTTGAGCAGCCGCAGAGCAGAAATCACGGCATTGTCGAAATGCGGCCAGCCGCGTTTGATGGCACGGTTGAAGTTCAGAACCAGTTCACTGTCTGCTTCCTCCGACTGAATGCTCGACAGCACAATTTTCTTCGTCGCCGCAAATGTTGTTTCATGGGCATTTTTTGCGTAGTCATAGCGTGCACTGTTGACAAAGAACAGATAGTCGTAAGTATAGCCGTCGCAAATCGCATTGACGCCAATCACGACAGGCTTTTCCTTTTTGATGAACGCATGCACGCTCTGTGCCTTGTCGATAACGGATCGCCCCGGTGCCACCAGAAGCACCGTCCGCCCCTCAAACGCTCGGCGCAATGCACGAACAGCATCCTCATCATCAATGTGGCGGGACTGATTCTCAAGATAACGCTGTTCCAGCAGATCATAGTCGTACTTGCGCCTCTCTGCCTGCGACAGGGATGCGATGATGTTGCGCATATCGCGTGCGTTCGCCCTGTGATTGCGCTGAAGGTAGGCAATATTGTTGACGTGACACTGGTAAAGCCCCGCGACAAAATACGGCGTGGAGTAGCCCCATGTATATGCCTGCTGAAACGGCTCCATGTAGGTATCAATCGCATCCAGTATGGCATCCAAATCATAGTTTCCGTGCTTCTTGCGGTTCAAATAACTCGCGACCAGCTCCGTCGTCGCATTCCCCGCTCCGCGTCCCATGCCGCAGAGGCTCGCATCCACCATGACGGTGCGTCCGGATGTCTCCAACAAATCGATAAAGCGAATGGTCAGGGCAAAGGAGAGCTGCTGATTGTTGTGCGAATGGAAACCGAGCCCGACTGCCTTGTCAAGCTTTGCGTCCATTACACTGACGATGCGCTCCAAGTCCTCCGCATACATCGCACCAAACGTGTCAACAACGGACAATGCGACGGGCGAGAATGCGTTGACCTCCGCCACGAGCTCCTCTAAATCCGCATTGCTGTACGCCATCGTATTTGCCGCTTGCAGGAATACCTGATATCCCTTTTCACGTATCTTTTTCGCGACAGCAATCCCCTCCCTGTGTTTCCCATGCGGGAATACGACGCGGACGGCATTGATGGATGTTCCATCGCAGGGCGGGAGCTGCTCCGTATCGTAGCGATCCCAATCGATCATCGCGACATACGTCGCACGTGACGACCGCTCAACGAGATAGGGGACGGCATCCCCCGGTACATGAAAAAAGCTCGTACCTTCCTCATGCGGCTTGTCTTTCAACCAACCGATCTCGATGATATCGACGCGTGCCTCCTGCAATTTCTTGATGATGCCCTTGATTGCCGGCGTTCCAAAATGTGACTCCGTAATGTATGCACCATCGCGCAGTGTGCAGTCCAGCAACACGATTTTCTCTTCCATTCTTTTACTCCTTTGCTATCGCAGACAACAATATATGGATAAAGGGGCACAGATCAAAACAGCTTGATGATGCGATTCGGGAGCCGCATTGTATCGCGAATCACAGACGCAATCTCATCCTGCGCGTACTGCGAGGAGATAAGCACGGGAAGATTGGGGTACTCCCGCAGGACCGCAGGGGGAGAGATCGTCCCTACATAGGCATGTTGTCCATGATAGTTGACGTTCGAATCCACAACACCAAAAACGTTTTCCTCCGACAGAACTCCCATCTGGAAGAGAAGCGCTGTCTGCGTTGCTGCTCCCCATACAAAGGCCTTCTCTCCCCGAAGCTCTGATGCGACACGTCTGCGAACGTGCTCTACAAGCTCCGCACACGCATCCAGATACTCCTGCATCGCCGCATCATCGCGTCTGCGGGTCTCACCCACCGCCTCCGGATTGTCCGATGAGGCAGAACAGGATCCTGCCCCATGCTGCCATATCCCATGCAGATTTCCCGCCACGCCGCAGACAGCCTCCTCATCGCGTGCCACGGAAACAGCTTCCATGCCAAAGGTCGAAAGCAACGCATCCAAACTGGCACGGCTGAAGAAATTAATATGTTCGGCACTGAACTCCTGATAGAGGTCTGCATGCGTCCGAAATTGCTCCATATCAGGAAGAAAGAGATAGAGCTTCCCTTGCGCAGAAAGAAGCGACAGACATTCTTTCACATTTTCCCGCAAATCCAGCAAATGCTCCAAGACGCCGCTCAAAATAACAAGATCAAACGAATCCTCAAAGGGTTCGGGCAAGTTTCCTAGCCCCCCCTTGATATGCCTCGATTCCATAGTGCTCCTTGATGTGGGTGCAATTTTTCCCTGACAGCTCAAGACCGAACAAATGCGTATAGCCATGCCGCTGCAGCTCACCCAAGAGCCCGCCCGAAGCACAGCCGATATCAAGAATGTGTGCTTCCTTGCCGACGTGTTTCGCAATAAATGCCGCCTCACGCTCATAGACTCGCTTCATTGGAGCCGAGAGTACAAAGGACGCTCCCTCATAGCGCGACAGCATCGCGTAGTAATCCGCAAGCGGCATGGATTCCTCGATGTTGCCCGCGTAGAAGAGCCCACACGCGGGACACGCACAGACATCGTAGGCACGAAAAGGCATGATGGAAGCAGCGGCAGAAAAATCACGCCGAAAGACGTGACGCGCCTTTTCTGTTGGCGTATCACAGCCGGGACACGCCGTGCGCAAAATCTTCACTTCTTTTCACTCTTTCCTGTCGACCGCTCCTCGACGAGCGGAATAATCATATTTTCCGCGAGTTCCTCACGCGAGAGAAATGGTGCCATATCCTCCAGGGGGGGCGAAAAGAGCGAGCCGTCCGCGAGTCGTTTTGTCGCAGACTTCGGCTCAAACGGCTGATCCGTGCTGACGATGACCTCACAGAGCAGCGGTCCGTCGGTCGCAAGAACTTTCTTGACATGATCCGCAAGCCCCTCATTTGTCCCGATACAATCGTACGGCAACCCAAATGCAGCGGCAAGCCTCTCAAAATCAGGAAAACCAAGATCACCGCTCGCAGGACCAACCCCTACAAATGAATGTCCCGCAAACACATTGCTCTGCGTTTGCCGAATCTGATGATACCCCTCATTATTGAGCACAAAGAGGACAATCGGTAAACGGTTCGTCGCGATTGTCTGGAGTTCCTGCACATTCATCATGATACTGCCGTCGCCCTCGATACAGAATACTCGCTCTTTGCCATTTGCAACACATGCACCAATTGAGGCAGGGAGTGCGTAGCCCATCGAGCCCATCGCACCATTCAGAAGGAAACGATCACCGTCCTTGATGTAGAATGCCTGACTTCCTGCAACAGTCGCCGAGGCATTTGCGGCAATCGTCACAGCATTCTGTGGCAAATTTCGACTCATCGCATCCAGAAAAGCGTAGAGATTGACCTTCCCGGTTGCCTTCCTGTGGCGTTCCTGCACAACGGGATAGCGTGCCTTCCAAACCTCACAACGTTCCACCCATTTCACATAGGATTTGGTTTTCCCCTCAGCCTCATGCAGAAGTGCCTCCATAAACTCTGCCGCATCTGAACAGATCGGCAAATCAACATGCACAATCCACTTTTCCATCTCGAGCGGATCAATATCGACCATTGCCACATAGGCAGCACGTGCCCATGTCTTTGTGTCCCAGCCGACCTGATTGATGCTCAGGCTTGCACCGATGGAGAGCACCATATCACTGTTCTGCACGGCAAAATTGCCCGCACGGTCGCCCATATTGCCGCCGCGCCCCACGTAGAGCGAATCGTCCGTTGCAATGAGATCGATGCTGCCCCAACAGGTGACAACGGGAATACCAAGTACTTTGCGCAGCCGCCTGAAAATCTCCACACCACCCGAGAGGCGGATGCCGTTGCCCGCATAGAGAACGGGGCGCTCTGCCTCTTGCAGGTGCGCAAGAACCTCCTTCGCTGCCATATGCACATCCGTCCTGCCCTCAGGTGCAGGCGTCACATAGCCCTCCAACTCTGTCTCCTCGACATACATTCCCTGCACATCCAACGGAATGTCGATCCAACACGGTCCCGGACGCCCCTCCCGTGCGAGGAAAAATGCCTTCTCGAGCTCGTAGCGGACTCGCTCCGGCTGCATGAGCATAACCGCATTCTTCGTCATGTTGTTGCGAACGGCAGAAACAACGTCCGCTTCCTGCCCGCCGATCGTACGAATCTTCCCGCCGCACCCTGCAATGCAGAGCGTGCTCTTCGCCTGTCCCGACAGGACAATCATCGGAATGGAGTCCTGATACGCACCAACAACACCGCTGATTGCATTGAGCGCACCCGGTCCGCTCGTTACACAGAGCGCCGCCATCTCTCCATGAAGCCGCGTATAGCACTCTGCCGCCATCGCCGCCGCCTGTTCGTGATGTTGATAGATGGTCGAAAGGGCCTCATGATGTCCCAGTGAATCATTAAGATGCATCGCGCCGCCGCCCACGACGGAAAAAACCTGATGCACACCATGTGCGGCAAGAAAGTCTGCAATATAGTCTGATACTTTAATTTTCATTCTATTCCCCCTTATGAAGATTCTATATCTCTTGTACCCATCGTGCCTTTAATCTGTTGGAGTTATGCAAAGGCTTTCAGAGAGCATGATTCTCGTCTATAGTATACATTAAAAGCAACATAAAATCTATAACTCAAATCAACATTATATCTTTTGGATGCCCCGGCTCCAAGGAGTACCGAAAAATCTCAACACACAACAAAAGCGCAGGAAATTTCTTTCCTACGCTTTCAGCCCCAACTTGTAAACCCCTCCTCCGGAGGAGAGGTTTCACCGACGATACCGCACGCAGAGTGCCTTGAGCTTCTTCGGGTCGAGCTCGAGGAGATAGTCCTTCTTGAGGCTCCAGCGCCAGTTGATGCCGACGGTGCCCGGTGTGTTCATGCGGGCGCGCTCGTCGAGTGCGAGGAGATCCTGCATGGGGATGATCGCCATGCGAGCGCGCGAGGCGTATGCCGCCTTGATGAGGCGCTTGCATATCGTCTTCGGGCGATCAGAGGTCGTACCCGTCATATTCGCGAGCGTCTCACGTAGCACCTCGTCGATGTCGTGCGTGAACCAGCCGACGGTGGTATTGTTGTCATGTGTCCCCGTATAGATGATGCTGTTCTCGGGCGTAACGAAGCCAACGCGTCCCGACTCGTTCGGCTCAAGCATGAAGTGGACAATCTTCATGCCGGGGAAGCCGCAGTCGTCACGCAGACGCTCAACCTCGCTCGTGATGATGCCGAGATCCTCGGCGACAATGTTCATCTCACCAAGCTCCCTCTCAATCTCATCGAAGAAGGGCTTGCCCGGTCCCTTGAGCCAGCGGCCGTTGATCGCGGTCGTCGCCTTGCCGTCGACCGACCAGTAGGACTCGAATGCGCGGAAGTGGTCGATGCGAATGATGTCGACCTGTTCGTGCAGCTTGCGAAAGCGACGCTTCCACCACGCGTAGTTCTCCGCCTTCATCGCGTCCCAGTTGTACTGCGGGTTGCCCCAGAGCTGTCCATTCGCGGCAAAGTAGTCGGGCGGTACGCCCGCGACGGTACGCGGTGTGCCGTCCTCATTCAGGTCAAAGAGCTGCTGATGCGCCCATGCGTCTGCGCTGTCCTGTGCGATGAAGATCGGCATGTCGCCGAGGACTTCGATGCCCTTCTTCTTCGCATAATCATGCAGACGATTCCATTGGAGATGGAAGATGTACTGCTTGAAGCGATCCAGTTCCACCTCATCCCTCTGCCGCTCGGCAAGTGCCTTGAGCGCCGCAGGGTCGCGGTGCTTGATCTCGTCCGGCCACTCTGTCCAAGGTTTGCGTGCATATTCTTTCTTTGCCGCATGGAAGAGGGCATAGTCATCCAGCCAGTACGCTTCTTTTGCACAGAACTCTTGGAATGCCTGATCCTGTGCGCTCGTCTTGCGGAACACGCGGAACGCCTTTTCGAGCAGTTCCTTCTTGAACTGTTTGACGCGTTCAAAGTCGATGAACGCCGTGTTCGCCTCGTATGGCAGGAAGAGATCCTTCTCTGTCAGCCAGCCGCGCGCAGCAAGATCCTCGGGATCAATCATCATGATATTGCCCGCAAATGCGGAGATGGACTGATAGGGCGAGTAGCCATGTCCAACGGGACTGAGCGGCAGAATCTGCCAGATCTTCTGCCCCGCCTCGGCGAGGAAGTCGAGGAAGCGATATGCCTCCTTGCCAAAGTCGCCCACGCCGTATTTTGACGGCAGGGAGGTCGGATGCAGGAGGACACCCGCCTTGCGTTCATAGCGTTGTGGCTCCTTACGCTCGCGCAGAAGGAGTCCGAAGAGCGGCGGGATCTTGATCCGCAGATGTCCACGCTCCACCTCATAGGTACGTGAGGGCTTGAACGCATCCTCGAAGATGCCGCAGGAAAAGTCGCTCACATCCACCTCGATCGTCAGCGTCTCTGTGAGATTGCGGTTGAATGCGGCGATAAAGACACCGTCCTCCTTCTCCTGATTGAACACATCGTAGCCCGAGCGAATGGTGCGCGCGTAGGCGATGACATCACCCGCACCGTAGAGCGGCAGGATATCGCCCGTGCGCAGTGCATCGTTCTCGTTGCGGATCGCGATAAAGCGCTCGAACCAGCTGCGGATCTCCTTGTTGCCGTGCTCCCAGTCATAGGGACGGCGGTTGAACGGGTCCTTGAATCCCTGCATGCCGATCTCGTCGCCGTAGTAGACGCTCGGCACACCGGGATAGGTCATCTGCCAGAGCGTCGCCATGAGAAGACGGCGCGAGCCGAGGTCAAACTGTTCGGGCGTCATGCGTACGCGCGACTGCTCGATCGCGGGCATCCCCTCATAGTAGGGGACGCCGGCGAGTACGGTGATCGCGCGCTGTACGTCATGGCTGCCGATGAGGTTCATCATCGCATAGAGATTTTCCTTCGGGTAGTTCTCGATCTGGCTGGCAAGGCGCCGTGCGGTCTGATGTCCGTCGGATGCACCCGTGAGGAAGTCGAGCATGATGGTGCGCAGCGGATAGTTCATCGCCGAATCCATCTCGTTGCCCGAGAGGTATTCGCGCGGTGTTCCGTACGCGACCTTGTTCGAGGCATCCTCCCAGACCTCGCCGATCATGACGGCATCGGGGTTGCGCTTCTTGAGCTCGGCAAAGAACGTCTTGGAGAACGTCGGCGGCAGTTCGTCGATCACGTCGAGCCGCCAGCCCGCAATCCCCTCGTTCATCCAGTGATGGAGCACACTGTCCTTGCCCGTGATGACGAAGTCCATATAGGCGGGGTCGGTCTCGTTGACGTTCGGGAGCGTGTCGAAGTTCCACCAGCAGTCGTACTCGTTCGGGTAGCTGCGGAAGTGGTACCACGAGTAGTACGGCGACTCCTTCGACTGGTATGCACCGAGCGAGCTGTACTGCTGCTGACGGTTGAAGTAGATGCTGTTGCTGCCCGTATGGCTGAACACACCGTCCAAGATGATGCGGATGCCGCGCTGCTCCGCTGCTGTGACGAGCGCACGAAAGTCCTCGATGTCGCCGAGCACGGGGTCGATCTTGTGATAGTCCCCCGTGTCGTAGTGATGGTTGCTCTCGGACTCAAAGACGGGGTTGAAGTAGATGCAGGAGATGCCGAGATCCTTCAGATAGTCCAGCTTCTCCATGACACCGCGCAGATTCCCGCCGAAGAAATCATAGGCGATGATCTCCTTCGTGTCGGGAT